>Ga0182738_1004992_pt1 | contig 14351 bp, 13 predicted proteins | sample eDN5th30CBELigMG_FD_128876 | JGI IMG/M metagenome (GOLD analysis project Ga0182738, IMG submission 128876) | Enriched Miracle-Growth compost microbial communities from Emeryville, California, USA - eDNA 5th pass 30_C BE-Lig MG (version 2)... ... | reverse complement strand
TCTCATGGCTTATATCTATCCAATTGTGTAAGATGATTCTGATTTAAGAATTCTCTATAACTTGATTTAGAGTGAGTTTACATCTCTTTGGGATTGACGTAGTTATTCATAACAATTCTGGAGAATTATATTTGAAATCAGGCGAGACCATGATTATCTGCAAGAGACGATATTTTTCATCTTGGACAATGTTTATACAACAGTTTTGCCAGTTTCTGTCAACTCTTTCTACTACTTCAGGGTGTACAAAATCATAAACTTTGAGAAATTTCTCCACAATGAGAAAAACAGCAGGTTCAGAGGATATTGGTTTATTATGATCCCCATTATTTGCTACCTCCCTGGAATAATTGATAGTACCCTCGGCACATTTTTCAACACAGAAAACCAGATAATAGCTCTGATAGCTGTGATTATGTACCGCTGCTGGGGAGTCTTGACTCTTTATGGCTTCAAATTTTTTAAACCCGCAAATAATCTCGATGAAGAAAATAATCTCAGCTCATCACTCAATAAATCTCTCCCCAAAAAGGATCCTAATAAAATCACAATTCAATTAACACACTCATCCTCCTTCACCTCAAGGACGGTAAATTCTAAAAAGTAAAATACTCTTTGGCTTTGAAAATTGCATTTTATGAAAATTCTCATCATGTATGTGTGTGTTTTCTGTTTTTAAATAAAAGTTCAAGGAGACTTGAAATCTTTTGTACCCGTCCCCTATCAGGATGGGAATGTATATGAAATGGTAAAACATGCTTTCCGCGAGGGAGTCTTTCCTTCTTGTGATAGGAATCAAAACCCTAACAAAGCAGCTTCATTTTACTTGAATTTTTGGATGTCTAAGCTTTGAAGAACCTCTTAACTTAGTTTTTGAAAATATTTTCAATATTGGCAAGGGTCAAGTTATTTGCTTTGTATTTTCATAAAATATCAAAAATAGTTTAGTTCTCAGAATCTTAAAAATTAAAAAATTATAGTTTAGAAGAACTCGCTCCTTAGAAATTTTATTCTCTCAATAGGGTTGAGAAAAAGCTTTGTTTTTCCGGCCCATGGTCGTTTTTGACCAATTGTGGCCAATTTTTGCCTAATCTTGAAAATTTCCCTCAGTTTAAAAGAACTTTGAATTTTTTGAAAAAAAACTGATTTTTGAGAAAAAAAATTTCTTTAAAAAAATTCTTTTTTTGACAACTTGTTTATCATCTCAATTCACCAGAGAAGATTTAAGTGGAAGCTTCAATCTTGATGACCCGGTCGGAAATTACCAACTGGTGAAAGTGAGCGCACTCCTACAAAAATCCATCAGAACAACATTGTTCAAAAGAGGAAGCTTCCTTTAAATACAAGAATGGGGGTTGAGAGTTTTTATTTTGAAAATCTTTGAGATGTTTCAAATTATATTTTGATACAATGTATGGCTTTCTTATTGTTTTTAATAAATAGTACCGCATGAATAGATCAATTTTTTTGAGTGAATTAAAAACCTGTGAAAGGGAGAAGTTTTTGGTTCAGTTTTTTTTCAAGGGAATCTTACACAAAAAAGTTGGATAAAATTCAGACAAGCAATTTTTCAATTTATTGATTGAATAGAAAATAACAAAATTTCATAACGAAAGATATGATGAAAGATTTAGACAACAAATTCTAATGCATCACCAACTTTACAGTCTCTATCCCATTTGCAGCCAAGTTTATAGAAGTGAATACTATAATGAACTTTTCCTTCGCCATTGCATTTGAAACATTTTTGATTCTGCATTTTGAGAAATTGTGGTGTGATATGATTCAGAAATTAAGATAGATATAATAAAATAAATTAATTTAGCGAACTTTAGGCGAATAAGTGGATCAATCCATTCTTGTTAAGTCAGAAGAATTCAATCTTGAAGATAAAGACCGAATCAAAGAAGAAAGGATGAGTAGTTTTCTATTGCTCTGGTTGATCGTTACTGAGAAAGTTTAGATGAGAGATGGAAATAATGGTGAGAAAAAATTTTGAATGAGCGGTTCTGTGGACAGATAATGAAAATACTTTATTAACAAAAATAGTGACTCGAATCGCTGAAAAATCGACTTTAACAAGAGACAAAATTTAAACTTCAACTTTCTAATGTTCGAATTTTCCGGAATTCGACGTGGAACAGGCGTTTGCTCCCGAAAACTTTGTCCAAGACCTTAAAACAAAACTTTGAAAAAATTCTAATAAAACTTTATTTCACAAATAAACTTTTATTATCATTGAATTAATTGAAAGAACAATCTTTGTCTCAAATCAATTGAAAGAATGAGAAGGTCTGGAGCTTAAGTTGGACGGATCAATGTCAAAAGAAGAAAATATCATTAAAAATTTAAAAAGCCTCTGGAAATAATTTTGAAGAACTCAAGCTGGTAAAAATAATCTTAAGTGTTCAGAGCTACAAGAGTTTCAAAAGCGAAAGGGAAAACATAAATGAACAATTTTCTCCTTCCAAATAATGGTTTTTTTTGTTTAGATTATGAATTTCATCATCTTTTCAAAGGAGGAGGCAGCAAATAAATTTTTGTATTGGATCTCAATTATGATGATAAGGATAAATTTATCACTCGGATGAATTGGATAAATAATGGATATTGTTAAATATAGAAAATACTATTCATATTGTGTAGTTTACACATATCCTTTACCAGAGCAAGGTTTGCATTCAGTGCAGAAGATGCATCCAGGGTTGTGATGATGGATGCTGTCATGGACCTTTCCTTGACCTTTGCATTTTTCGCATTTGTGAACGCTAGCGGGAATCTTTCCAGTTTCGTTACAGATCTTGCACTTTTCGCAGAAGATGCAGCCGGGACCGTGGTGGTGGATACTGTCGTGATATTTGCCTTCACCATTGCACTTGAAGCAGTTTTGCTTAGCGTTGGGGTCAACGAATTGGGGTTGTTGTTGGTTGAAGGTAACATTAGCGTTGAAACCTTGGTTGGGGAATCCTTGTTGTTGGAATTGGGTTTGTTGTTGGAATTGGTTTTGTTGTTGGAATCCACCTTGTTGTTGTTGGAATCCTCCTTGTTGTTGAGGGAAACCTTGTTGGTCCATAGGTCCAGAGAATTGCATTTGGACTCCTTGTCCAAAGCCGGGGAAACCGCCTCCCATATTCATAGTAACAGTTCCTTGTTGGGGATTTTGGGAGTTGGGGTCACCAGAAACTTGGAAGTTCATGCTAGGCATGCCAGGGAAACCCATATTCATCCCAAAGTTAACATTTCCTTGGAATTGTTGGCCTTGTTGTTGAGGGAAACCTTGGTTTTGTTGTTGTTGTTGAGGGAAACCTTGGTTTTGTTGTTGTTGTTGGGGGAAACCTTGATTTTGCTGGGGGAAACCTTGGTTTTGTTGTTGAGGGAAGCCTTGATTTTGTTGTTGGGGGAATCCTTGATTTTGTTGTTGAGGGAAACCTTGATTGAATTGTTGTTGTTGTTGAGGGAAACCTTGAGTGCTGAAGTTAACATTCATTTGGCCTTGTTGTTGAGGGAAACCTGTGTTGAAGTTAACATTCATTTGGCCTTGTTGAGGGAATTTGTTGGGGTTGTCAGTCCATCCCTTACCGCCGCAAAGTTTGCACTTTTCGCAGAAGATGCATCCGGGATTGTGTTGGTGGATGCTGTCATGGACTTTTCCTTGGCCATTGCACTTTTGGCATTTATCAGCGGTGATGGGGAGTTGCCCCTTTTCGCCACAGCTTTCGCATTTTTCACAGAAGATGCAGCCAGGTCCATGATGGTGGATGCTATCGTGATACTTGCCTTCACCGTTACATTTAAAGCAGGCTTGAGTTTGCATGATGTTTAAATATAATAATTAATAATTGTGATTTTATGAATTATAAAATTTTGTAAATTGCCGACTATTTGAAGCCGAGAGGGCTTATTTTATAAAAATTGGGCGATCCACGTATGAAGAGTTGTAAAGAATAGAATTTTGAGTTTCTGCATGGTCTGGTGCAAAGAATCAAGTTTCGGAAGCGAAGTGGACGCAAAGAGCTTCTGAGGATAGTGCCAGTTTGTCTTCCTGAAAGAGAGAAACCCTGTTTTATGAATCCTTTTTGATAACAGATCGTTAATCAGGACAGGATATTTTACGTTTATTTTAAGACATGCTTTGAATCAATCAGAGCTGAAGATAACTTTATTGATAAGGTATTAAGGCTCATGAATCACCGCCTCCCCAATCTGAAATTAAACCTCAGTATTTCCTTCAATAAGATTTTAATAAAATTTAATCGAAAATTATATTTCAAAATTCTCCATAAATCTTAAATCCACTTCCTCTTATTTCCTTCTTTCTGTTTAAGATAGGCAGAATCAACAATAGAGCTTAGTTGACTCTCTGGTGTCAAAAGTTTCACCTTGAAATTAGGGCATCTGAGCATTAAATATTTTTCCACTTTGTGAGTGAATATTTTTCACTATTTTAAAGGGAAGCATCTTTTAAAAATGAGAGTTGAATGAAGCTTAGAGTGTCATAAATGTTTCTATTGAATAAAAAAGGATCATAGTGGCTTTCAAAATCGATAAGGTATTTCAAAAAGTGGAATATTTGTCTCTTTCCACATTTAAGTTTCAGGATAAGGTTATCCTGGAAAGAACGGGTCTCGATCTCACAAGGTTCTCGGAACCTTTCCAAGATAGAGAGATTCATTGAAATATTTTTATTTTTTTCCTTGGCTTTAGATGAATTTCTTGGGAAGAGATAGAAATTTCTTGTTAATCCCAATCCTCAGAAAATGGAATTAAATTGAAGTAAATTAAGAATTTTTTGAATGAAGAAGTTTTCGTGGATAAAGATTCTCCAGAGTTGGTCAGATGTAAATATGAATATACCTTAATTAAAGACGACAATTAATCGTGATATAAGAACTTTGCCAGCTATTTCAACAAAATTTGACTCAATAATTTAATGACTAGTTTGAAAAACGAACCATCCAAAATTGCACACGATCTCTAAATGAATCGGATCAATAAGGAGATTTCTCAAACAAATAAGGAAAGAAGGGGCCTGAATTTTTTATGAACTAAATATGGGAGTTGCTATTCTAAGGGTCAGTGTTGAGAACATAAGAGAAGGCCTCTTTCTCCATATCCAATTCTTCCTCCAGAGGAGTGCAATCCTTTATCTAAAAAAAAGGCAAGAATTCTTTCGAATAAATGTCGATTCGCAAAAACAATTCAAGATATCAAATCAAGGTAATTTGTATAAATTTTATGAAATATCAAAGCAAACCATTTAAATGGTTTAAAATGGAAAAATGTTTTGGAGAGTTGAAAGTCAAACCATCCTTTTCCCCCTTTTGGCTCTCTCTTCAAAACTGCTTGATGGGAGAGATTTCTCCAAAGAACAAAGTGGCCAAGCTTTTTTTCCTTTGAACTTTTCAGCATAAAAAATTCATAATTATTTATTAAAAATTTAATAAAAAGAGGGAACTCTGAAGCTCTTATGAACCAAAACTAAATTCAAAAGGATTTATTAACCTCAAAATAAACAAGGCCAGAATGCATCCGAGAAATAAGAAAAGTTAGAGGGAGTAACAAGACTTGCTGTTTTTCATAAAGAAAATTGTCATTCGAGACATCTGAAATTAGTTTGTTTATAAGAAATAATTATACAACCTGGGTTAATTAATTTTAACGAGAGAAAGTCCTTCCTGGTGATGGGATCAAGCGACATCTTAACCTTTATTTATGGGAGTTTTGATATTCTATGTACAGGAGGGTATATTATCCTCCTGCTGAATTTCTTGTTTTCAAAGAACAAGAATTATGGATCTTACTACATCATTGCTTTCAACATCTGCTTCTTGGTATATTCTGTGCTTCAAACTTTCAAATACAACATCGTCTCAAGTCAACTGAGTGCTGACATCTTTGAAGTGCTTGTGAACGGGCTGTTTTACTTTTGCTTGTTCTGGGCTTGCACTTTTTCGATTTATACATACTTTTTATTAAAGGATCTGACGGCATATTTCAATCATCGAAGATTCTTTATCCTTTCTATTGTTGCTTGTCTGGCGTTTGCATCGCTCATTCCATTCATGTAAGCTTTCCTTCCTGAATAAGAGTTGGATTAAAATTTTTTAGGCTTATGTTCAATATTGCAGGTGTCAGCATCATATGGAATCCAATCACCAACACTTTCCATTTTGATAGATCTTTGGATGACTTTGGAGATGTGTTTTTGTTTTTGCTGATCAACGATTTTATCTGCACCCTTTCGCCAATCTTGGCCTGCTCTTACTTTAATTACAAAACCTACAGAGTCTTGAAGGCCGCCACTGATAAAAATCAACAAAGCTTTAATCCTTTCAGAGCATATTGGTCTGTTGCGATTCCCATGATTTGCCTGTTGCCCAGCTTTTTACAAGATATGTATGAGGCCTTGGTAAATCAAGAAGTTGCGGATATTTGGGCAACACAGATTTTCCTATTGGATCGTTGCTGGGGATTGCTTACGTTAGCTGGTTTCTGGTTCCTGAAACCAGTCAATAACAATGAAGATCTCGACGAAGATGAAGAATTGCCCGCTAAAATTCCCGTCAAAGTGTCAATGCAATCTCTCGATAAAAGAACCCTATCAAGTGCCTTCTTAAAAAACTAACGTTGGGCTTGGGCATGGATATTGGATACATTTTTTTCATTGATATAATATTTTTTCTTGTTATTGTTGGTTTGTGATAAAGTGATCAAATAGCTAGCTCTTTGGTAATACTCACAAAAGAAGGAAAAAAGTTTTATACAAAAGTATAATCTATTTTTTTGAATTCTCTCACTTGATTTTTGCATCATTGACTATGCTATTCCAAACAATAATTCTCAACTCTCATGAGGTTTAAACTTTATTTAATAGAGAAAAGTGAGGCGATAACATACATATTAATTAAAAATCAGCAATAAAGTTATCTGACTCAAGAGATGGACGACTCTGCTTCTTTTTTAGACATTTGCTTTTATGTGCTCGACATCATTGTGACCCTGGCTTTTTGCGTGTTTCTCGTTGGATTTCTGAGGCAAAAAGATAAAACTTACGGCCTTTACATTATCATAATTTTGAACCTTGCTTATTTGTCGAGCGGGTTTTATGAAATAATTCGGCCATTCCTTCGAACTAAGGCACAAGTTCTAGAGATGGTGGATTTGACTTTCCGAGGGATTTACGACTTCAGTATGTATTGGGCAGCAGCATTTGCATGCTTCACACATCTTGTTTTGAATTCTCGGACTGATTTCTATTTCAAGCGATTCATGGCCGTCTCTCTTTTGTTGTGCTCAGCAGTCTCTGCAGCTTTTCCTTTAGCGTAAGTTGATTTATTGAAAAAAACATTGAGAGTTTCTTTAGGTTGGTCTTTGAATTTCAAGGTATAGGTGCAAAATATGGCTCGGCAGGCGATATTGCCCCGGACCCCGAAAAGGTGGTAACAATGAAGCAAAAGATCATCTTTTTCCTTTTGGACTCAGTTTCGACGACTGTCATTCCTGTTTTAATCACATGCTATTTCTACTATCGTGTGTATCAAACTCTCAAGTTTATAAGAGCAACAAATTTTGGCAAGATCAGTTCGATTCGAGGTCATTGGTTCTATATGGTGCCCCTCATTTGTTTTCTTCCAAGTGTGATTGATGACGCTCTTAATACATTTTGTGGCACAAAGCATGAAACCCTTTCCTTGATCACTCAGCTAATGTTCCGTTGTTGGGGAGTTTTGACACTATGGGGCTTCCGCTTTTTGAAGCCAGCAAAGAGTGATAATCCTCAAGAAGAGGAAGATAATCCTGGGTTGAGAGTGAGTTTACAGTCTGTTCGACGTCCTCTCACAAAATCAAGTTTCTTAAAAAGTAGTACTGAAGATTCATTTGATGCAAATATTTTATAAAAAAGAGTGGTTGGCATCATGTTTTGAATACTTATTCTTTCTTGTGAGTTGATATATTTTTTTTAGATCAAATGAAAGAAAAATACTTTTCTTATTTTTGTAAAATACAAAGGAAATTTTTATTAAACCAAGGTGGTCCTTTTACTACTTGAAATTTCCGATAAATCTATGCTAATTGATGTTTCTCTTCTTCTTGAATTGTCTGAAGGATTTAAAATGCAAAAGCTCCACAGCACTAGAACCAACCAAATACTTGTGAGGGCTTGTGAAATAAACTCCAAGTAATCATTATCATAATTCCAGATCAGACCTATCATGTCCAGCAGTATCCCTGGCAAAAAGCAAATAATTGGAACAGACAAGCTCACAAAAAACCTTGATGCTTGTTTAGTGTTATAGTATTGGAGCATTTTCGTGGAATTCAATATTTTATAAACTTGATAATAACTGTAAGTGTTGAGCGCGACTGGCAATAAAGTGGAGAAAAAGTCATTGACGAAGAAAAAGGCAATGGCAGATGATATCTCTTCTTTGTTAAAAGAGATACGATAATCTCCGGTTCCGGTATATTCCAATCCTAAGCCAAGGGCTCCCATGTATAATCTATGAGAAGGTGAGAATATCAGAAATAGTTGAATATATACGCAAGAGGAACGATTGAAGAGCCAAGGACACAGATGATGATAGCACAAATGATGAACGGCCTGAAGGGAAAAATTGATTTTGCTTCAAGAATCCAATATGTGAGAATTGCGACAGCACTCGACCAATACAAGCCAAATTTAAAGATGAAAATTCTGAAACATTCAAAGAAAAGTGTGACTGTTTTGGTGACGGTAACGTAAGGACTGAGGAGATTTGATATTGGACAGAGAAGAAAAAGTATAGTGAGAGCAATCATCATTTTGATAGGGTAGTTTCTTTGAGAATGCCAAATAAACTTGTACAAGAAGATCAAGAAAACAAATGAACAAGTGATATCAAAAACAATGGAAGCTCGATCAAACAACGTGTCCATGTGATTTGAGTAGTAAAGAAAAGTTGATCAATACGAAGGAATTAAATAATACAATAAAATTGAACGAGTCTTTTTAATTAATGTAAATCAGAGTAGGATATTCTTATTTGGAGAACTCTTGAAATTCGTGAGAATGAACAAGAAGAGCCATTGACCTCGCCTTTGTATATTTGAAAGAAGTTGATTAATTTCATGTTGATAAGAAGAAAAAAAAACTCTATGTATGTAGATAATACAATAAAATGAATATATGAATTAGATGGGTATCATTATAAAATCACACTTTTTCAGGTCAGTTATAATTCAAAGTGTCGTTCACTTCCAGAGAGACTTTTACAGCTGCCTATAAAATTAGGTGATTACTACCTGGACCTTTCGAATATCTACTACCATCTTTGGAGTCTATCAACAATTCATCTGGAGTTTCAATCGAATCTCTCCTATCACTAGATGGTGGATTGAGGTGCCAGAAGGCTAATAAGTTGAGGATGGCCCAAATTCTCTTGAGAATGCTTGCTGTGATTGAAAGAACAGCATCTCCTGTAGTATAGTAGACTTGTAAAATACTGACGATAATTGAAGGTGTAAAGCAGATTAAGGGAATCACGAAATAGCAAAAGACTCTGAAGAATTCTCCTTTGTCGTAATTGACAAAGGCCCCAAAGGATCTGTTGAGTTTTCTCATGACTTGATATACCCTGAAATAATAGAAAGAGGTGACCAGAATTGGAAGTAATGTGCCAACAAAGTCATTAACAAAAGTGTATGTAATTCTTTCAAAAGTTGCCCTCAATTGCATTTTGAAATAAAATGTGTTATCGCTCCCATCTTCAAACTCCACAGAAAGATTCCATGTTGCCAGATAGATTCTAAAATTCCTATTAGATATTTGCTAATCAATAAATTCTTACGTCAAAGGATATACGGTGGCAAGAGCTAAGCACATTATGAGGGTTGAGTAGATGAATTTCTTGAATTTAAAGAGAGTTTTAGATGTCAAGACAGAGTATGTGAAATATGCGAAAGTCGCAGACCAAAATAAGCTAAAGTTTGTGAAAAATCGGGTCATAGCAAGGAAGGCTATGGCTCTGTTTGCATCACCATGGACGAGAAATTGAGCACAGAGACTGAAAATTGCATTTGCGAGGTATGAAAGGTTGAGTATGAAGATAATATTGAGTCCATATGTTTTTTCAGGAAGTCTGAAATAAAGGACAACGAAAATCGTCGATACCAACACACAAAGGACATTTATAACGATAAGACTGATGTAGGAGATTTGATCGATATCAACAGTCATAGAAATGTAATTTAGAGGTTGAACTTTGAACTTTTTAATTATTAACTAAACATTCGCTATAATCTCGTACTCTATGCATTCGATCTCTTAGTGAGTTTTATTAAAACTAGATTTTGTTGAATACTTATCAAGAGAGAATACAGTGAAAACGCCTGTTTTGATTCAGAAAAGGATAGATATCATGTCATTTGATTCAAAACTAGCCTCTGATGTCGTAGGCCTGAAAAGTTCTTTTGAAGTTTTGATTATTGAAATAGACTTTGAGAGGGAGGAGGGTTTTTGAACAATCAAAATATTTTTAATTAAATTGGGAAATGAATTTTATTTTATGACCCACAAACCTTTTTAGCGCCTTGCCTAATTACCTTATTAATTTAATATTTTCAAGAAATTTACTGTATCATAATGAGAAAAATTAAGAAGTGAAGGAGATTGAATTTCATCTTCGAGAAAGCTCATTAAGAGTTAGTTCGAAAGTCTTTTTTTATTCATCATGTTGGAAATTTTAAGTTTCTCTCTCTAAATGTCTGCTTTGATGAGGCCTCCACATGTAGATTTTTTTTTCAATATTGAGACCTAAAGCCTAAGCTTCTAAAAAGAGAAGGGGAGGTAGTGTAAAGCCTTTTGAGATTTAGATCCCTCTGTCTGCAAATTTTTTGAAAAAAAAAGTCTCAAAAACCTCAAGAAAAAGTTATGAATGAAAGTTAGATTTTTGTGAAAACAGACGTTTTTTGTTTAATTTTTGCAAAAAAAAAATCTCAAGATCTTGGAGGTCAAGAATTTCACAAAATCGATCAGCTAATGAAAATTACATAGATTGTAAATAAACTTTCAATGATAACGTTTCAAAAAGTTCAACTATGAAAATCCTGCTTAAAAAGTTTTTTCAGACTAATGCTAAATTTTTCTCTTGAAAAACAAATGTTGTGAGAGCTTCCTTTTGAAAATAAAGTGATAATTTGAGAAACAAATAAATGAAATATAAAAAAAGGAGTATATAAAAGGGAATGATTATTTAAGAGGTAATGTGAAATCTGAGTCTGTGCTGGAGTATATGAAACTGGAAAATCCACGATTAGAGGTGATTTGAAGTATCGAATAAATAAGGACAGGTGTAAAGCATAGAATTGGAGCGAAAAAAGCTATAATCCACAAAATTTGAAGTTCTTTCCTTTTTGTTGTATTTTTCGCGATTTTCAACTCATCCTTTAAGAGTCGGTAGACAAGGAAATAATAAGAGGTTGTCAAGATGGCTGGAATGATATTTCCGAGGAGTATTTCGATAAAGAAATATCTGGATCTATCCCAGTTTGAACCATCAAAAGTATTGATTATATAGAGTCCCTGGTCATTGACTTTGACATGGATGTTCCATATTCCAAAAATAATTCTAAGAAATAGTTATTGAAAATATTTTGGATAGAACTTACGGAGAACAAACAGCGAAGGCAAACAATGCACAAATAATGAGGGATCTAGTCATGTACCGCCTGAGTTTAAACAAAGTCTCGGTTTAAGCGCTTTATATGTGAAGATTGCAACTGAGGCTGACCAAAACAGACTGAAACAATAGATCCATCTTGCAGTTACAGCAAAGGTAGCGATTTCCTTCTCAGAGCTTTATGGTGTTATGAATAAATGGGTAATAAGATTGATAATTGGAGAAGCAAGATGTGAAATATTGAGAATGAGAATCATATATGCTCCATAGTTCTTTTCAACAAGTTTAAAAAATTTATGGAGGAAAGCTATGAAAATTATGATTGAAAGAACATTAACAAGTCATCTGAATATTGACAGAATTATTGGGTATTTTTTAGGTTGAATAAAATTTTTATGGATTTGCTGGATGTTTTTAGAGAGAAAAAAGATCAATTTGCCCTTGATTATATTGAAGATTGAATCATATTGAAAATGAGAAATTTTGTGAAAAATACTCGAAATTTTATCAAATTAAAGGACCTCTCATGAGGAAGATTTAATTAATTATTATGGAGAGAATTTTTGAATTTCAATCACTTTTTCTTCAAAACATAAAAAGGTTTTTCTTTCAATATCGATTGATTTCCTGATAATGTATTAAAAAAAAACTTTCAATATAATGCAATCATAAATAATTTTTGCAGACATTTCAGATACATCCGTCTGAAAAAAATAATTATCCTAATTCAGGTCGAGCATAGATAGTGACACGACCTTCTTGTTTACTCCAATCATCAAAACTAGCAGTTTTGCTTAATGAAAACTGAGTATTTTCTTCATCCAAGAGCTCATCTTGATGATCAGTCTTTGATGCGAGTTTCCAATAGACCCATAAATTCATGAAGGCCCAAGCACGATGAAGGAGATTACTTGCAACAGAAAGCCAGAAAGGATAAAAATTACCACTTAATCCAACGACAATATCGCAAAGAACGCCTGGGATAAAGCAAAGGATTGCCACAATTGGATACCACCAAATGGCTAAATTTTCGTTCTTTTGTTCTTGAGAGAATTGGAATGAAGCTTGAACAAGGGTGCGCAACTTTGTAAAAAAGAATACATTGAGAGATATAGGAAGCACAACTCCAACAATATCAAGCCCAATAAAAGAAACTACCTGATCAAAAAAGGTTTTTGGACTGTACCCAATAGAATACATTCCATGAATTTTAAAGTTCATACGTTCTCCCCAGTCCTGGAAATAGTCACTATAAATATAATGATTAGAAAAATTAAAACATTTCTTTACATGATGGGGAAGAAGGAGCTTAAAAAAATGCAAACACCAAAAGCAGTACCAATGAACTTGGTATAGTTAAACTTTTGACAGTGTTCGATGGATTTATAGAGGAAATAGGTGTAGATAGCAAAGGCAGCAGACCAATGCATGCTGAAAGAATAGATGCTCAAAACCAAAGGGCCAAAGAAGCGAGCATTTAGAGATTTTTCAGCATAAGCAACACTCCAGACAGTGATTGTATTGAGGATTGGATAGAAAAGGTCTGCGATGTTGAGGATGACAAGGAAATAATGGGTGTAGGTTCTTTCCTTGATTCGAATGAAATGGAGCAAAAAAGCCATGAAAATGGCAATCGTGAGAAAATTGATAGCTAGCACAATAGGAGCTGGCACATTTTCATCTTGAATGTCGCTCATTTTGGGTTCAGAAAAAGCAGAGTTTTTTAATTCAAGATTTAATTGTTAAATAATAAACCAATTAATAACATTCTACAATATTTGCATACAGAGGTTTCCTTAAAAGTAGTTCTATCTCATAAATGCTTAAATTTGTTGTGTAAATATGAATTAAAAGTTTAATCTTTTGTAAATTCTCATGGACTAATTCACAAGCTTACTTTTTAAAAAACGAGGTGAAGATAAGCTTTAGAAATGATATAATTAATGAAATATTTGTTATAGATAGTTGGTTTTGAAATTTTCCGATTTTAGATTGACATTTTTGTTAACTTCTTCTGAATATATTTTGTTAGATTTGAGAGGGGAAGCTCCTTGTGAGATGGACTGTGGTTAGTTTACTATCACTCTTAAGACTCTGATCCAAAGTGTCTTCACTGGTCTGATTAGGGGTTGCTGTGAGTCTCCAATAGACCCATAAGTTAACAAAGGCCCAAGCACGATGAAGGAGATTGCTAACAATCGAGAGCCAAAAAGGATAGAATTGTCCGCTTAGTCCAATGACAACATCACACAGAAGACCTGGGATAAAGCAAATGACTGCAACAGATGGGTACCACCAGATAGAGAGATTTCTCTTTGTTTTATTAGCAAAAGACAGGGATGATGATTTAATGAGCAAGTTCACTTTGTAAAAGTAGATGACAATGAGAGATATTGGAAGGACAATTCCAATTAGGCCGAAAGCGACAAAAGAGATGGATTGGTCAAAGAAAGTTTGTGGACTATACCCTATTGAATACATTCCATGAATTTTATAATGCATCCTTTCTCCCCAATTTTGGCAATAGCTACTATTGAACGGTTAAAGAAGCCAAAAGGTGGTTATTTACATGATAGGAAAGAAACAACTGAGGAAGAAACTTGAGATAACAGCAAAAGTCATAAACTTGTTATAGTTGAAAATTTTGAAGAGCTGAATGGATCGATAGAGTTGATATGTATAGATTGCAAAAGC
>Ga0182738_1004988_pt1 | contig 14358 bp, 17 predicted proteins | sample eDN5th30CBELigMG_FD_128876 | JGI IMG/M metagenome (GOLD analysis project Ga0182738, IMG submission 128876) | Enriched Miracle-Growth compost microbial communities from Emeryville, California, USA - eDNA 5th pass 30_C BE-Lig MG (version 2)... ... | reverse complement strand
ATTTTTTTGCTTTTGCTAAATCACAATATATATTCACCAATTAGAGCACTCACAATATTTAACTGAAAAATGAAAATCCTTTAAAGTTTCCTTGAGACATTAAGGATGACAACACCAGCTTCAGAAAACATTGAAGAAATGAGTCAAAATCAAAGGATTCTGATCTGCTTACAAGTCTTGGATATTTTCAAAAGGTTTTCGAAGGAAAAGACACAAGAAGAGATCAACTTAATTACGGGTTTCTTGGATAGTTTTTCTTCAATTAAGGAGGTATCAAAGGACTTTCAAGATCAACCAAACTTTTTGACCAAATGTGCCCACAATTTTCAATATCGTTGCTTTAAAAGAGGAGACTTGATTGCAGATAAGGGTTCTCAATCTGAGGATTTTATCATCGTTCTCAAAGGGAAGGCCAACATCTATGAGCCCAAAACCTCGAAAGAATTCAAAAAAATAAAGGCTCTTCAAGCTGGAAACACATCCAAAAGACTGAATCAAAAGCAGTCAAAGAGGTTCACTCGTTTTCATGAAGATAATAAAACAAACGGAAATGAGAGTCCAACGAAGCTTTTCTCAAGAACCAGCCTTGATCTTGAGAGTGTGACCCAAAGGGAAAGCATGTGGGAATTCCCGACACAAAAATCTATGAAAAAGAAATCCCGAGACTTAGTCAGAGACTCTTCAGATAATCTCGAAGTCTCAGAGAATTTTCACAGAATGTCAATGTCAAGCAAAGTCAGTTTCCATCTCGATAAAAGACAATCAGAGGACATCCAAGTCTCTTTTGACGATGAAGAACAATTCATCTTTAAAAATGCTTACCTCAAAGACAAATATTTTGAGGGGGATATCTCTCTACTTCATTTCACGAAATCTCTCACTTTTGGAGCAGTAATCAATGAAAAGTGTTTTCAGCAAAGCTATCGAAGCCTCAATGTCTTTGTCGCAGCGGAAGATACTCATGTCATTCAAATGAGTAGAGGCTCTTTTACTCAGGTTTTTCAAGAAGAACTTGAAGCAAGAAGACAAAAAAAGAAATATTTCACCTATTTTTTCGATGATATCCCTGATTTTCCAAAGATTCTGTACAACTACATCCGAGAAAAAACCTATGTAATTAACGACAAAATTTTCGACCAAGAGGATGATGCAGATGGTTTGTATTTTATAAAGTCTGGAGAAGTAAAGTTCTCCACAGCCCAATTTACAAACCCTAAACTCAAAACTCAGGGATCTGAAACTCCAGAAAAGAGAACGAGCCCCTCTCCATTGAGAAAGGAAGTCATCGGAACAGAATGGCTGACTAATCGAAGGAAGACGTCGCCAGATGATAGAGAAAACCTCTTTGGATTTAAGGCGTCGCATAGAAAAACAAGTGCCATTCTTGGAACCTTGGGGGGATACAATTCATTTGGCGAAGAAGGATTTTTCACAGATGATAAAAAAAGAGCTTACACTGCCTCAGCGGCAACAAATAAACTCGAAGTCTATTTTTTAGGTCTCGAATATTTCTCAACTGTCCGAATCCTCCATCCTCAAATTGTTCAAATCTTGGAACACAAAGCAAAGTCTCTGAACAATTGGCTGCTGAAACGAGCTCAGGAAATTAAAGGTGTCCAAGGCATTGTCGGACAAATCTTTGACAATCTTTCTCAGGCAAAATTCATGAGATCTCGCAGAGGGAATTCAAACCTGCTCCGAGCTGATTATTCCGGAAGATTGACACTTTCAAATCCGACACAACCACGTTTAGTAATTTCCAATTCCATGCGAAAAAATTTCCTGGCGAAAAGATTTGATCTCAATCTCAACGTTGCTGAGCAGCCTGAAAAGTCACCTCAATCAGAGAAATTGAGCCTTGCTTCTCGAAGCCGATCAAAAAAGCCTCGAATTAAATCTGAAAATCGTCTTTTCTCGAAACCTGGTACCCCTAGTATAGGCTCCAGGAAACAAAAAAACCAACCTTCTAATTCCCCAAGTCCTCCTCCTCCTGAAAAGAAAGAATTCAGCCTCGTTCAACGATTTAGAAGAAAAGACTTTCAAAGACACCAAATTTTGGAACCAATCTCTCCAATCAAGAAAAGTCCAACTCTTCCAGAATCTCCTGTTGAACAACCTGAACCATTCCCAATTCCAGAACTTTGTGAAAAGTCGATTGTAGATTCAATTGAAGCCACTCCTAGATATAAACTCAACAATCCTGCTTACTTTAATGAAAACGCTGAAATCTCGTTTCAAAGGCCCTCCATTAACCCTAGAGTTGCTCTTCCAACTTATGAGTATAGAGGATTGAGCGAGAGAAGCTTCTCTCATGACAGGCTTCATTCACATCGAAATTCATCTGACCACATTTCTCTTGATAATAGTAAAGACTTTGTAAACTATCATTTGAGGCAGCAATTTAATCAAGTCAAAACGCCTCTTCGTGAACCTCGCGATCCCATTCTCACCAATTCTGACTCTCTCTCCAAAAAGAAAACTTTCAGCCGTTCTCTTCACCACATGTTCAGATTAAAACCTCGTCATAATTCAAATGTCTTTTCTCATATGTACAGAGAGACTTCACCATCATAATCAGAGCTTTTAAAGTGTTGTTATAACTTTATATTTTTCCTTATTTGTTTATAAAAATTTTTTTTTTTAAAAATTAAAATTCAATTTTGTCAATGAATTATTTCATAGCGAAATAAATTTTTCCAAAAATTAGGAGGTTCTTCATGCAAATCATTCTCATTTACTCGGGCTTTTTGTAGATTCTTTTATCTTCAGTCAAATATTAGAGGTATGCTCAAGGGTTCAGAGAGTTCACAAGAGAATGAATCAATCAAATTTCAAACTTGGACGAAACTCATCTCATGCTACAATCAACTTGATGTGATTGTAATTGATTGAGGAAAAATTGGATTCTAAAAAAATTTATTAGCTGTTTTAAATTAAACCTTATCAAGGGAGAATGAAAAAAACTATTCCACCTCCAAGTGAAGCAAAGCTCATTTTCTTTGAGCAAAAGAACCAAGCTCTTTCAATCCAAAATACCTTTCTTGAGGAAGAGAATACAAGACTCCAAGATGAACTTGAAGTAATTTTTCGTGATACAATTGATGAATTGATATTTTTCACATCTGTGATACCTTCTAAACTTGTTACAATAGGGTCTCAAGAAAATCAATGACAACTTAAAAGATAGACTTGCTTCTTTAGGTAGCGTAATCCTTCAAACCTTTTTACTCAGTAGAAACAGAGATGGTTGGTTCAAAAAGAGATTTCAGCAGAAGTTCAAGTATCAGTGTCAAATTACCAATTGAAAATAAGCCTGAAATCGGAGTCGGCTCAGCAGCTGGCATTTCCGAGAATAATTTGGCTGTCACAGATAGCCCAAAAAGTAAAAGATAAACTTATAAGAATGCTAATTCATTTCTTTCTAAGATTCGCAAAAATTAGTTGAGGAGACAACGACACCAGCAGGAGCAGAGAGTTCAGAAGCAAAGCCACAACCCTTAAATAATTCTACTACAACTCCTACCCCTGAGCAAGAAGAGAATATCACAAAAGGTCAGCCTGAAAACAAACTACCGCCACCTCCATCAGATGCTGAGAAAATTATGGCAAACATTAAAAATAATCCAGAGGACTTTTATGAAACAAACCACTTGTTAAAATTTCAATCTTATTCCCCTTTTTCCAAAGTGAAAGTTCAGACTATTGAAAAACAAATTGATGCAAAAGAGGCAATGTTCAAAAAATGGAGCAAATCAATTCAAGAAATCAATAGAACCTGCGGAGAATATCTCAAATCACTCGATTTATTCGGAAACCAACTTTTGCAAGATAAAAGCTCCTTTGAGAAAAATAAAGAAATTCAACACATTATCGGGCTCATCGCACAGTTTCTAAAAGAAAATGCTGCTTACTTGGAAATCTTGACTAAAGTTACCAACACATCTGTTTTCACGTATCAACTAATTGATTAAGTCATAGTTTATTTTGGAATAGACCTCTGAGAAAATTCTATAAAGAAGTCACTCCCAGCTATAAAGAATCCAAAAAGAAGGCCCAAAAGGCATTTGAAGACATGGAGATTATTGAATCTCGATTCTTTAGCTTGAAAAAGGCCGCAGTAACGATATTTTCCATCTCTAATCCTCTAATGAGACTCGCACAAGATGGCGAAAAACCAATCTGAAGGACAAAATACTATAAAATCATACATTCACACATTCAAGAATTTTGAACTTGCCAGACTCAACCATTATCAACACTTGAATGATATAAATTCTAGATTTAATGCTGAACTTGTTGATAAAATGTGCACCATCTTCACAAGCAATATGGTATTTACTGAGTGAGTCCTCCTATCTAAATGCAGTAGACATATGCTAACTCTTCTTATGAACTCTTTGCACGCATTGAACAGGATATCAAGGTTTATTTAGACAGCATTGAATTCAAAACCCAAAGTTACCAAGCACTCACTCAAGAACTCCAACAAGTTCAATCTAAAATCGATAATAATGATTTTATTAATTATACTGTTCCATCTATTAAGAATGTTGTCAAAGAAGGATATCTATTTGTGAAGAGTGAAATAACGGGATTTAAAAAGAGATATTGTTATATTCAAGAAAATGGTATGTTGTGTTGGGCAAAAGAATGGGATCCTGCGACCGAACAACCAAAAGTCAAGCAAGTTGCAGACATCAAATTCTGCAGGGTTAAGGTATCAATTGGAAGCACATTTTCTTCTTGTTTTGAACTGATGGGAGCTTTCTTGAAAAAACCTGTCATTTTCCGTGCAAGTAGTGATAGTTTGATGATGGATTGGCTCTCTGCCATTGAAAAACATATTGAGGCTTTGCTCTTCCAGACCCCGTCAACTTCCAACAACACCACTTCTGCAACAAAACCAAAATCTACTGCTGCTGCTCAAAAACAAGAGACTCCAAAGATTGACCCTGCAGTCAGTGAAGCCAAGCAAGTCTTGGTTAATAAAATTATTCAAAACAACAATTGCGCAGACTGTGGATCACCTCAACCTTCTTGGTTAAGTCTTAACCTTGGAGTTATCATTTGCCTAGAATGTTCTGGATTCCACCGAAAACTTGGTATTTTGAGAATTGATTTGATAACAATATTCATCTTCTCTAGGCCCGAGCATATCAAAAGTCCGTTCGTTTAAGTTGGATACTCTGAGTCTTCCAACCCTAGAAATGTTTTCACATTTGCCAACTGAAGAGGTCAATAAAATTTGGGAATTCAACAAAGATCTTGCAAGCGTTGACAAACCAAACTCAGAATCTGATCAAACAAAAAGAGGAATATTTATCAAACAAAAATATGTCGAAAAGAGGTTCTTGAATAAAGATTCTCTCATTCAAAGTGAGTTTATGAATGAATCAGTTTATTTTAATTTTCCTAACATTAGCTGATGAGATATCGTTAATTTGTGAAGCTTTAAAGAGTAAAGATTTGATTCAAGTCTTGACTGCACTTGCCTTGACAAAAATTGATCTCAATAAAATTTATCCTATCGAAAAAAGGAAACAAGGAGTTCTCCATTTTGCTTGTGCCCACTCTGCAAAAGATATTATTGAGCTTCTCCTTCTCAATGGCTGCAATCTGAACCTTGATGATCAAGATTGCTGTAAACCTTTAGATTATTCCATGTCTGGAAACAACGTAAATATTGATTTAAATTTAACCCTTTAATCATTCTAAAAATTAGATTGAAGTTATGGAGTACCTCCTTGACAAACTTGAAGAAAAAGAAAAATAAACTTTTTTTATCAGCTATTTATTTATTTGCAAACTTTCTAAATTACAAATTTATTTTTTTATCAATGAGTATTATTGTAAAAATAAAGTTACACACAGTCAGTATTTTAAACGCACAAAAATTTAAAAATAAATTTCTTAACACATGTTTAGCTATTATTAGGTTTCCTTTTTGGATGCATATTCAATTGAACAACAACTGAAGGTAAATCATCCTATTGTCGAGATGTTAATATGACACAATAAATTCTATCATTACGGAGTATTCCGAAGAGAGGATGGTCAGTTTAAAGAACCCTTTTTGAGAGTCAGATTTACTGACTTCATTATACATGTTTTCAATCATGATTGAAGTCTGGGGCATAAAATTCCATGGAGTGGTCAAAATACTTTTTGGCTTTTGAGTCTTACTTGTAAAAGGCTTTGCAATCGTTGTCACCTAATTTTGTTTTATCTATTGAACAACAGAGAATTCATTGATTCGATACGAGGACCCCGACGGATTGGGAATTAAGGTACTTGAAGAGTCTGTAAACTTCACTCAAGGAGTCTTCGAAATCAGAAAGCTCGCCATTGACGTTCATTATTGATGAAAAGGAATCAACGATTATGAAACTCAGCTGAAGACCTTTTTGCAGACTTTCGATGATGGAAATTAATGAGAGCAAAAGGTCTTTTGGAGTTCTGACAGTCGCGTGCTTTACTCGAGAATGGAGGATTTCTCTATCTTTGGGGCTTCTCGTCATCCCGAATTTCTAAAAAATAAGATAAAAATATTCTCTTTTTTTAAAAAAAAAAAATTATTGGTTAAAAAGAATTGAACAGATGATGATTACATTGCAGTAGTATTCGAGCCTCTCAAACGAAAATGAACTGCCAGAATCAAGGTAGATAAGTTTTTCACTGGTGCTTGCAAGGATACTGAGCATGAGCTTAAAACAGAACCTGGTTTTTCCTGACCCACTCAACCCAGTGATTTCTGTGATTTTATTATTATTCAATCCATCATGTAACATTGCGTCAAGCCTGGTGTATTTGAATTGAAGAAAATCTTTCAAAATAATACTCTGGGATTCCTGTTTGAAATACACTGATATTTCTGCATGTGACTTCGAATAAAGATGCAGCATCAGCCATACCTCCTGTAAACGCTTCATTCAACTTTCCAACCATTTCACTAAATTTCTGAATTGATTTAAAGACTCCCAATCCCGCAAACGTTTACTTTAGGAGTAGTGTTTGCAGCTAATCTTTTGGCTTCCTCCTGTCTTTCATCCAAAATCAAGTAATTATTGACTAAAAATATCCCCTTAGAGAGCGTCACTCAACCCCTCTTACGATTCGGTAAACCCATTTCTTGTAAAATGGAGGTTTTGGCACTTTCTGCCAAGATCCGGTCGATATCGTAGAGATCTTCCATGTGAAAGGTTTATTTAATTCGCCAAAATAAATTATTGGAAACACGAAAAATTTCAAAAAAGAGAAAAAGAAACTAATTGAGTCGAGTAAACAAATAAAGATTTGGAAATTAAATTAGAAAATTAATTTCATTTTCAAGACTCAAACAGTGAGTTTCAATATGTCCAAGTCCAGAAATTTCAACCTGTTTGCTGGCGATCGAGCTTACCAGCTCACGAGACTGCTGTCGTTTCGCAGCGTCTCAACTGAGGAAAAATTCCAAGCAGAAACCTTTGTTCGAACCAGATACTTCCTTCAAGGATATGTTTTGATCAATCTTGCGTTCATCATCTGGACCACTTTCTTGTCAGAGTGCTTCAATTACTATCACAACTGCCGATATACCGGCCTTTCGATTTTATCCATGTTTCTCCTCATGCTCACCTTTCTTTTCATAAGGACTAAAAATCAGTTTTTGGTCAGAATCTTGCTCCTTCTACCTTCCCTATATATTCATCTGGAACTACTCGATAGCTACACTTACTACCAGGCAATACATTTGATCGTCATCCAAACTACTTTGACAAGTAATTTTGCATTGTTCATCAGTAAGTAGAATTATTCTCCTCAAAGGTTGCCTCACTTTAAACACTTGGAGACACCATGCAGTGTTTAGTATTGCATCATATGCACTTTTAGCCCTCACTCTCAAGTATCTCGAAGCTGATTTTATCGTGAATGGTTGTGTCTCCAAGTTTCTTCGAGAAGTTCTCATTTATACAATTATACCTCTTGCGATCGTTACTTATATCGAAAAAGTAATTGAAAAATTTGAATAATCAAATCATTCATCATCATAGGGCCGAAGAGAAAGATGGGTCTTGTTGGAAACTTTCAAAAAGTCAGAAAGGAGTTTTATCGCCTTAATTGAAAAAGTCAAGACTCCTGTCTTTGTCGTTGACAGTTCGCACCGAATCATTTTTGCAAACCAAAAAGCTCTCAATATTATTCGGCAGTATGTTCACAATCTCTCAACCAAAATTCCAATAGCCAAAATGTAAGATCATGGCAAAAGAATCTTCTCATCATCCATAGGAACATCAATTTTAATTCTCTACTGACTGCTTCTTCGAAAAAGATCTTCGCAAATACCCTCAGCGGTTTGGTTTCAGAAGAGAGTATAACAAAGAGAATATCCCTCCTTGATCCAAAGGATTCGAGTGTCGAAGAAAATGCTCAACAACTCAGAAATACAAACCTTAGCAATCCTAATGAAGAAGATCTCCTCCAAAGTAACTCAGAGCTTTGTGGACTTGATTCCATTAATCTCGATTTAATAGGCTCTGATAATGTGTATGAAGTTCATTGCGTTCGAACCTTGTGGAAAAATTCTCATGCTTATCTCATCTCAACTGAAGAAATCACCAACTCCATCAAAGTTCAAACTGTCATCTCCACAAATTATACACAACTCATCCATAATCTCCAAAACTATATCGGAATCTCACAAGCTGTATTTGAGAATCTTCCAAACTTAACACTATTTGGCATGACATATAGACCTCTTTTACAAGCTATTTCGAATATGGATAACCTCTTATTTTCTCTTTTAAACACCTCCACGGTTTATGATATGGCAAATGAGAAATTGAAACCACAAAATGAGCTTTTTGATATTCGAGATTTAATTGTTTATCTTTTTGAAATACTGAGCGTTCGAAGTTCAAGGCAAAAGAATGAAATGGTTTTGAAATTTGAAGGAGGTTTCCCAGACCAAGTCACTGGAAATAGTCTCAGATTTGCTCAAGTAAGAAAATTCTACATTTTATTCCTAATCCTCTTAAAGTTGGTTCATAATTTCATGACAAATATTATTGAAAATTCAAAAGAGAGTAAAATCGAGGTTCAGTGCAATGTCAAAGTACGATTCATTATTTTAATTCGAGTCTCACCCTTCCTTCCAAGACTGTTTTGACACAAGGAAAATATTTATTGGAATTTGATGTGGAATTTGCAGAAAATGATCATTTGAAATTCCAAGATCTCAAAATCTTGGATGTTGATGATCCAGGCTATGAGTTCTCAGTTGACATCATCAAGAAAAACGAATTAGAGTATACTTTAGCAGCAGCAGTTTTCAGTAAAAACTAATTTCCCACTCTAGAACAAGTTTTCTGTTAATTCGACCTTTACTTGTCAAGATGAACGGATTGGCAAAAGTGACAAAGTCAGATCATCTTATCAAAATGAAATTCGAACTTCCTTTTGATAATAATTCAATGTCCCCATCACAAAATCGAGACAAAGGCTGCTGGAATTTGCCTTCACTTTCAAAGTTCAACCTGACAAACACAAAAACTAAAGTGAATAAAAACATGTACACTTGGAGCGCTCTCCCTCTTCCTGTTTCAAACGATGTTCAAATGTATCTTTCTCGAGAGACCATTCACCTGACTTTTTCAAATAGAAATGAAGCGATTCAGTCACCATTTATTATGAAAGAAAGATTATCAGAGAGAATAAAACAACAATTTTTAGACTCGCATTCTTTAGCAACACCAAGTCAGAGATTATCTATCTAATTCTTTGTCCTAAATTCCTCACTGTAGGTCAACAAATTGGTACTGGAATAAAAGCACAATCTCGTAGCGCCAACTATGAAGAATTCAGAAGTAACCCAAATTTGATTTCTCACCTCATTCCAAATAGAGAATAAAATGAATCTTATGAAGTTTGCTGGAAAAGAGGCCGCCGACAACTTGAAAATTCCTGAACCACAAATTCAAAAAGAGCCTGCCGAACAACCAGCTAAAATCAACTCAGAAGTTATAGAAAAGAAGGCGAGTGAGAAAGAAGAGAAAAAGATGGTTCAGCAAAAACGCTCGGAACTTCGAGCTTTGGCTGCTGGGGATACCCGCCAAAGCCCCAAAGATACCCCCAAAGAGCTATTCAAGTCAGGAGCTCAGAATGACGCAATCTCTTTAAATATCAAAAGACAAAAAGAAAAGCAAAATGCTGAGGAACAAAAGACGACAACATCTGCTTCTGCTTCCAATCTGAATGAGCTAACTATCGAACCAATTAAAGAAGAAACAGACACCGATGAAAAGGAGAGCAAGAGCAACCATAATTACTCTGCAAGTGAGCCGAAACCCGAAACTCTGCTCCATCCTCCAGTCGAAACCAAAGATGAAGCGACTCAAATCTTCAGAACTCCAGAAATCAGACGTACTCTCGACATTGATAATGAATATCTCAACCGAGGTATCACTCGTGTCAAAAGAGGAAGAAGAAAAAGCAAAAGTATTTCCTCCAAAGAAATCCTTAAAGTCGTAATTTACTGAACCCTACTTCAAAAATCTCTAACCCACTCTCCTTAGACTGAACCTGAAGAACCACCAAGTCAAGTTGATACTTTGAAAGTGAATAACTATAAACCGATTCGACCAAGCTTCTTTAGTCCCAGCTCACCAACAGGAGAGATTATGGAGAGCTCGCACGAGGAATATGAGCAGGCTTCTGTTGATGAAAAGAGGATAGCATCCAATAACCATTCAGTTGACGACCAAATGTACTTTGTTACGAGAAGCAGACTCAAGGCAAACGAGAATAACATGAAAATAGCTGTCGCTAACATCTTGCTCGGAATTCTCACGATCTACACTCGAGTGAAAAAAACCTCGGCAGTCACAAGTCATAGCAAACTTTCTGAAAAAGAAGACCAAAGGAAAGAAGAAGAAACCTCATCCCAACTCGCCATACCGTAAGGGCTCTTCCTTCAATTCATGTGTTTATCCTGTTTTAGTGAAGAATCAAGGAAGAAGGATAGCTTTGATTTGGGAGCTTCAGAAGATAATTCTAAAGGTTTTATTCTGTTTTCTTAGACCCTCAATTTATTTTTCCAAAAGACAAAGAACTCAATAAGATTATCGATTCTAGTTTCTTGAACGGAAAACTCAAATCTCAAGAATTCCTTGATAGAATAATTGATTTGTTGGCAAGCAGAATCTCTATTGAAAAGAATACCAAAGAATTCATGGCCTTCCTTGATAAATATGCAAAGATCATTGAAAAGAAATTCTATGACCATGATTTTAAAATTCACAATAAAGGATCTCTCATCACTCTCGATGATGAGGAAGAAAAGGCCGATGGACGTATCATCCTGACTTCTTTCCTCGGTAAAACCTTGATGACTTCTTGACTCCAATTAAATCTTCTTCAGGTGATGAACCACAGAAACATCCTTTTGGAATCCTTAAAAGAAAAAATAGTGACGACTCCATATTTAGTCTAAGTAATTTTTTTCTATGAAAGAAATCTTCAACATTTTCCAAATGGTAGATTCTGATGTGGCCGAGAGAAATTTGAATCTTTCAGAGAGAATGCTCGTGACACCATCTATCATGGCTCTTCTCCGAAACAAAGGGCAATTTAAAGGCTCAAAAGCGATAAATGAAATAAAGCACCCTTTACAAGAAAAAGAAGATGAAAGTTCAAAAACGCGCAAAGATTTTGGCCATCAGAAAAATGTCAAATCTCTTGATGAAAATTCAAAGCTGGCTGAGGAATTCAACGCGGACCTCAAAAATGAGGAACCCCATTGGGAAATAAGCATCAAAGAGTAAAAACCAAAATTATCTTTTTCCTCATAATCATCCCAGGGTTGACCAAGAAACGAGACAACAAGAACTTCTTCCCTTTAATCTTTCCTTTGAGACGCTTCCTCCTTGCATGCAATCAAGAACTCATCACCAACGCCGCGAATGGAGAGGTGAAGCTGTTATACTAGAGGAGGTTGAAAAGAACTTTATGTTGCTTGACGACTTTACAATTCTTGTTATTGATGACAACAACTTTATATTAAAGGGCCTTGAACTCTCTTCATGTCCCTACAGACGAAGCCTTGATTATGCCAAGAATGGATTGGAAGGATTTGCAAAATATAAAGCCATGATGGAGCAAAGTTACATGTATCATCTCATTTTAATGGACGTTGTGATGCCTGTGTGCGATGGGCTCGAAGCAACAGAAATGATTAGAAATTATGAAACAAGAAATAATTATCCTCGAACCTTTATCTGTGCAGTCTCCTCATTTGAAGATGAAGGTAAGACAAAAAGACATTGATGGGCTTGAATTTTATTTATCCTTGTTTAGGAACTAAAAGAAAATGCCTTGAAGCTGGAATGGATGATTATTGTAGTTTTTCCCAAGTTACAACTTCCTAATAATTTATAGGCTGTAAACCAATAGAGGCTCAGACATTGTGCCGTCTTATACTTTCTCGATGCCAGAGTCTCAATATCTCTCCAAGAACAGAAAACTGAAAATCTTACGAAAAAGCTGAGAAGAGAAAACAACCAGATCTTTGTTTTTCGAATTACCTTGAATTGGAATTTTTCTGATTACCTTTTTGTTTATAATTTTGTTTTCATATTGATGTTTTGTATCTGTAAAACATACTCAAGAAAACACTGTTTACTTCCTCCCTCGCAATTTTGATACACCATAAATAACTTACTTTATGAATTGATATAATATAATAATCACCTCACAAAAACTATTCTCTGTCAACATCGAATTTCCAAACAAAAAACTTGAAAAAGAAAATAAAATTTCTGAAAAAACCCCCCAAGTTTCAAAGTAAGAAAGATGAAGGATCTTTGTTTGAAAAGAACGCCAAAAAAAAGACCAAACCTCAAAATTCTGAAAGCTCAACTTGAAATTTTTTTCGGAGGGAAAATCAAAATTGAAAGAAAAAACGATCAGAAAAAAAGTTTCTGAAAGAGAATTCTTTTTCATTTTATTTTTTGGATTTTCTGAAACTCCGTAAAATCTTGAGATTTTCAGAATTACAAAACAATTCTTTGTCATCCATCAATTGAAAGTTGGAAAGATTGCCCCAAACAGAAAATTTTTCAGTTTCAAAAGGCTTTTTGTAAAATAAAAAATTTCTAAGGACCTTGATAATTTGTGGTTAAACTCATTTTGCCTTGTCTTCTGCCATTTTAACTTAATGAAATCCCTGGCCAAAATATTTCTATGCAAGACTTGACAAGAACAAAAAAAGAATTGGAAAAATTTTCCAAAAAAATCTAGAAGTTTTACAAGATGAAGAAAAAGAAACTTGAATTGAAAATTTTTTGTTTGGAGTTTTGCTTCTTTTAATGATGCTCAAAAAAAAAAATAGCTTGATTATTTGCCCTATTCCAGTTTTCTCTTTCAAAAACGAATTTTGGGGGCCTTTTTCGAGTATTTCTTCCAAAAAAGATTGTTCATTTTTTTCTTCAGAAAAATGCAATTTTGACAGGGATCGGAATTGGGGCCGACCAAAAATCCGGACAAATCCGGGACCCAATTCTTCTCGAATATTTGAAGCAGAAAAATGTATGTTCAGTCGTTTTATAGAATTATAATGGAGTTTAGAGATGCATTTTGTGTAAAGTTTATGACATGAAATTGTGAACAAAAATTTTATAGACACTTCTCCGAATACGATAGATTATTTCATTTTTCTCATTTTCGTAATTTGTTTGTCGTTCGCCTCTTTTCTATTCTGTTCATCGAGAATTAAAGTTTTAACTTTTTTGAGGTCTTGACTATCGACTCGATCAATAAAGTGATAAACTGAGATAGTGATGGCTGTTTTATGGTTTGGATATTGATTTTGAAATTGAAAATTTGACTGTCTAATGATGAAAATAAATTCAAGGCTCATGGAAAAAAAAAGAGGAAAAGAGTGTTGATTTTTAGTTTTAAGAAAGAGTTCAACAATGATATGATGAATTGAAATTTTCTGAAAAATTTTTTTGTTTGAAAAATTATTTCAATTTTTTTAAAAGAAAATATGGTCGAATTTTTTATAAAAAAATGATCTCTCTCAAAATTTGGGAAATCCGGAGAGACAGACAAAATCCGGACAATTCCAAACCCTGAATTTTGACCAAACAAGATCAATTAGTTTGCAATTCATCAAGAACTTTGTTAATCACCAAGATGAATTGCAAAGCTCTTCGTAATTTTGGTCAGTTAGTTATTATTCAATCAATTGAGAGAGAGAGAGAGAGAGAGAGAGAATAAAAAAAAATACACAAAAAATTCGATTTAAATACAAGAAAAGTAAAAATTCTGCAATGCAAAAAAAGAATACCTAATACAATCTTTCACCTAGGCACCAAATGATTT
>Ga0182738_1004986_pt1 | contig 14364 bp, 16 predicted proteins | sample eDN5th30CBELigMG_FD_128876 | JGI IMG/M metagenome (GOLD analysis project Ga0182738, IMG submission 128876) | Enriched Miracle-Growth compost microbial communities from Emeryville, California, USA - eDNA 5th pass 30_C BE-Lig MG (version 2)... ... | reverse complement strand
CTTTTTAAAAAAATTGTTCTGCATCACTTGACTAAAATTTTCCTCCTTCCTGAAGATCTTATCTTTGTCAAGCTTGTGGAACCTGACGGATGAATCTTTTATTGCGCTCATTACTCGCCTTAGATCTAGAGCAGCCGGAACCCTCAAAGAGCTCAAAATAGACAGCTATGGGTACCGACAATAAAGAAGAAATTTTATTTGAATTATTTTTAGCTGGAGAAAACTCCCCGATAAAGCTTTGATCTCTTTGAGCCAGGAAATTCATCACTTTGGATGCCTTGAACATTTTACTCTACGCTTCGGAGAGTAAACCATTGTTATTCTTAGGTTTTATAACAGTGGATCTAGCTCATATCGACTTACAGATCAGGGAATTGCTCCTCTTTTAAGCCAAATTTGCAAAAATCTTCATAAATTAGAGACCTTATCTCTCGACTTTACGAGGTAATAATCTGCCTTCTCTCAATGTATTTGTCTAATTTCGGAAGATCACCTCAAGAAGATGTGGAGTTAACAGATCTTAGCATACGAAGTTTTAGTGAAAATCTTAAAGAGCTCAAAAACCTCAAATCTCTCTCAATGAATTTCAATGGGTATCCTTTTGAGAAAACCCTGATAAATCTTCATCCTTGTAGGTCACCAAAGATGACAGGTGCAAGCCTGATTGGCTTGGCGCGAGAAATAAATGAGAATCTCTCGCTCAGCACTCTCAGCCTTTCTTTCAAGAGGTGAAAATCTTTGGAGTCGACTTGCTTAAATATGATAGATGTAGGAGAATTCTCAATGAAGACAAAATAAAGGCACAGAAAGAGATTAAAAATATACCAAAATTTTCAATTTTATAACAACTTAGATTTAACCAAATTTGTATTTTGTTTTGAGGCATTCCTTGATGATGGATGTTGGTTCGTTTTTCCAAAAGTTTGTGAGAAGTTGTTCTTTTTAAAAGATCTGCTCGAGAGATTTTTTCAAAGAAATCCAAAAAAAAAATGAAAACTAAACAATTTCTTCTGAAACCTAAATTTCCCCAGCTTCAGGTCAAAAAATTGGCTCCCCATTTTTTGGGGGCCTTCTCCAAAATACCCTTTTCTTTTCAGATTTTTTATAATTCAACAAAAGTCCTTCAGAAACAAAGTTAAATCACAAAAGAAATTTTGAACAAAACTCAAGTTCTTTGATCAGCGTTCTCTTTCAAAATCCACAATAAAAATTTCAATTTATTATTCTTATCAATAGAAGCCTTTGGGAAGATTGATTTTATCAGAAGTTTCTTGTGCAACATAATTTATTTTTAATAAAATCATTGATTCTCAGGTAGATTCAAAAATTTTTTAATAAAAAAAGTCTCTCTAATTATGTAAAACCATAAATTCTTCCCAATTTCAAGCAAGATATACTTCTGGAATAAACGCCAGTTCTTTATAAACTTTGTTCTTCACACTCAGCTGAACCCTCGAACAGCTATTTATCACCAATTACAACCCCAAAAAAACCTCAAAACATTACTTTTTAAATGACAATTCCAACGTCACCAACCCTTTCAGATTCTCTTTTATACATCTAGCTAAATATTCCAATCCTTCATTCTTCACCTTTCGACACCTATCCACATTATTCCCCATACAAAAACCCTCTTTCTTACCCACTCAAGTCTAATTCCAAACACTCTAATCTCTTCAATTTCGTCACCAATCCATCACAGAATTCCTTCATAAAATTCCCAGTAAATCCTGTCTCTTGATCTTGGGACCTAAATAAACTCCGTCAATATCTTTTTTATTCACACATAATACCTTGCAAAATCCATACTAAGCCCAGTTAGACTCTGTAGATTCTCTCCAATATGGTTTCCAAGACCTGTAATCCCTTTTTCTGTCACCTGCTCGCACCTAAATTTCCCTCAATAACAAGACATCTGAATCCTTACGAGCCAAATGCGAGATTTAAACGCTCTAATTGCCTGAGATTCTCGCTGAGAATCTTTGAAAAGCCTTCCAATCCTTTATCAGTCAAATTCTTCCACCTACCATCCTCATAGCACCCTCTTATTCTCTAGAAAATATACCCAAAACAATTGATTTCCAGCCTCTCCAAGCCTTTACAACTTTTAGCAAGAGCCTCTCCCAAAGTAATAAGCCCGTCATCTGTGACATTTTTCAGCCTAAAACGCATCAATCTCCGGTCAGTCCACATCACAAATATTACCATTCCAGAGAGAGAATAACTTCTTTGAGATAGTCAGAGCTCTTGAAAGTACTTTTAGCTATGCTCTTAAAAGCTTGATCTGTCAGCTTAGAAGACCTAAACAAAGAGTTTCAATACAGATCTAATAGGATTTTTACAAGGAAAGATTGAGTAAAAGGACTTGGGAACCAGATTCGACCTTCGTCACAGCATATTTCGTGTTGAGCCCAAAGCTTGAAAAATTGAATTAGAGGCCAAGTTTAAGAGTTACGGTGTGCTGAGAGACAGCGAGAAGTTTCCAAGGGAGGGGCGAATTGTTTGGATATTTCGTTGAGAGGACTGAAAGACCTCTCCAATATTCAGGCTATAATCATTACTAAAAAGGTTACTATGAGAAAATGAGGCAAAGAAGACTCTTGGAAGATGATTGAGAGAGATATTAGATGAGAGGATTGGACGAGAATAGTGTTGATAATCGCACTGATATCTTTCGTTTTCAGATAAGCAGACCTATAAAAGCCTTTTATTTTCTGGATAGCTTCAGAGAGTTATACCGTTCTATAAAGAAGGTGAAATTTTTGAGCCCTTTGAGACCTCTTAGAATATTGGTAAGGAACTCTTTTAGGGTCTTTACCCAAATTTGTCTAAAGCATTATTAGTTTCATGAAATGAAGAAGACGATGTATTTACCCAAGGATATAAAAATTTAATTTTTCAAGTTTATTGGGATTTTGAATGAGACCTCTGCTTATCACATCAAGCGCCTTGGGGCCCGCACTGGGAAGTCTATTTTTTAATGAATATTGGGAAGAAGAATAATCAAGGTGAGGCGTACTTGAGGGTTAGTGTGTTAAGTACCTTGCTATTGTGAATTGTTTCTTGCTGGTATAAATTTCTGAAGATCTGTCTTATTTGGAGAACTTTGTCATCATTTTGCCTAGAAAGAGATCAGAAAACTTAAATCTCTCATTCATTTCTGTTCAGATAACATATTATTTTCGTATCTCAGAGACCACAGTTCAAAAGAAAACTTACCAGAGATCTTGGTTTTGAATGGACATAACGAGGTGGTTTTCTTCTATGCTGAGAAATATGGGCCATTTAGACATTATCTTACGCAACTCTATACAATTTCTTCTCAATTGTAAAAAGACTTTCCTAACCTTGGAAGATAGATCGATGATGAGATTGGCTCTGTTTCATTCTGGTCTCATGCTCTATGCTCATGAAGTCTATCGGAATAAGAGTATCCATGAAGGGGATTTTGGGTTCTTTCTTTATAAAAATTTATTTAGGGGTTGATTGTATTGCGGCTTTGCTCAGAATTCAATATATTATAAATGATCGTTTTATCTGTAGCCAAGAATAGGACCCGTGGAGTATGCTGGTTGTCTTATCAGAAGCTCTTCAATAATCTTTGAAGTAATGAAAAACACGTGAAAAAAAAGAAAATCAATACAATCACCAATCCTCTCACAAAAGAACACAAAAATTTGGAAGATAATAGACAATAAGGAGAAAGGAGAGTGTCGATGGGGCCATAGCTCAATCGGTAGAGCAACTGACTCCAAATCAGTAGGTTGGGAGTTCGAGTCTCTCTGGCCTCATCTTTTTTTTATTTATATTTAAACCCTAATCCCCCTCTATCTTTTTTTCCCTTTTCAACAAAAAAAAGTCTTTCATATCCTTCAGAGATTCCACTCATAGCCTCTTCTTTTCGAATCAAAATGCTTCAGACCACTTTTTATCACCTAATGATACAGTGTTTTTTCGACGAATTTTATCTACAAAAGATGTAAAAACTCTAATTCTTATTAAGACTTTTAATCTCAAAAGGCCCTTGTTTAAAACCAAAATTTTTTCCGAATAAAAAACTTTATCTTTTAATATAACCTGATCTCTCCCATGGATGGAGACATGATATCTCCACGAAAAATCTCCTATGCCAAACCTCTCCAATTTAAGCCAAAACCTTCTACAGAATGGCCTGAAACTTCAGACTACACTCCTCCCAGAAAATCCTCTCTAGTCAAACCTTTTAATTTCCGAAACCTTGATACCCAAAATACCGAACTCTCTGAAAGCATCGTTGGCTCTTATAATCACGAAGGAGGCGACAAATACTTCCAGATCCAAGAACTGGAATACACAGTCCGAAGAAAATTCAAAGTCTATTCATTTCTCACATGGCTCTATCTCGTAATCCCTTTACAAAAAAATCAGCCTTTTTCTCATTAATTTTCCTTTAGATCGCTACAATCGGAGCCTTGTTGTTCTTGGCAATTGGTCAAATAAAGAGTCTTTGGTATCTAAAAATCTTCCCTTTTGCCACGATCTTCTTGTTATATCTTACTGATACCTTGCTTATTGTGGGGATCTTCTCGGCTATTTATGCGAGAACTACCGAAGAATACGGCAAGAATAAGATCTTTATCTATACGCTGTTAGCTACAGCTGTTGTCCAGGTTGGAAGTGTGATTTATGAGATTTATGTGTCGATCGCCAGAGGAAGAATTGTCTCAGTCATGTTCTATCAACTTGGACTTTTGGCTGTGAATATTTATTTCATGCTGAAAGCACAGAGAATATTAACTTATCATCAAGGTAAAACTCAACAATTTCTCTTATAAAGACTCTGAAAATTATTATAGAGATTCAAAGAATGAAGGATGAACTACAAGAAGATCAATACTATAAACCAAGTGACTCGATGCTCGTCTCAGGATATGTTCTTTAAGAGTGAAATAAAGTGCTTGGCTAGCGTAGTGTAGTGTATGAATCTTTCATTAATTCCTCATTAAAGTTGTATTTTTTATTCGGCTTATATAAGTTCCTCTTTGCGGTCTTTTTTACTTGCTTATTAAAGTATTTTTTCGTTGTTAGTATATCTAAATGATCTCTTATAAAAATATGCTCTCAGTGATATATTTAATTAGAAAGTAGTCTCCTTACCAGAAAATATTAAGAATCAAAGCCAGAAAAAAATGAAACCCTCAGAATGTTGCTTTCATAAATATAAGAAAGGAGTTTCTTAGGATTTTTTTTTTTAAGAAAAGGAGAAAAAATAAAAAGATCAACAAATTTTCCTTTCAAAAAATTTCTCTGAAGAAAAAAATTTCAGTTCAAGCCAAGTCAAGAAAGCCTACAAATAGCCTTTTTACAACGAATCTTCAAGATTTCAAATCAAAATTCTGAGAAAATTTCTTCACGAAAAAAAATATTTTTCTCTCATTTCTACTTTCAAAAGAAAACCTCTTACCCAAGTTGAAGCCAATCCCAGAGAGGCATTGAAATAAATCTCGGGGGATCAAGTGAGGATGCGGTCATATCATTAAAAATAGGTGCTCAAAAGCAAAATATCGAAATCAAACAACACTTATCATATAAAATTACAAACAGTTTCATTTCATACCAAAACTCAATATTTAATTCATCTCTTATCTGAAACACCACTACACTACCACAAAAAACCAAGACACTCAGGAAACTCCCAGTGCCTTTTCATAGAGAAAGTAAAAAAGTCTTCGAAAACTCATCAAAATACAACTTCCTTCCCAGTAAAGGAAGTCTCTTATGATAAATAATTACAAAAAATATTCTTCTTATTCATGTTCTATTTGGCTCTTTCCCGCTGAAATCATCTCTGACTTGGCTGTTGAGACTGAGCAGTTAAAGGATGGCTTTGACTGCCAGGGGGCAAGGCATATTCAATCTGATCATAATTAAATTGTTGGGGTTGTCTTTGGACTCCATAAGGCTGGGTCATAACTTTATTTTCTGTGACAATATCCTGTTGTTGGTAAGGCTGAACAGAGACTTCTTTAATAGGAGGCCCACGAATTCTTCTGTTATTGTTAACAACAACACCGGTTGGGATCAAATTAGTAATAGAAATCTCGCCAGAAGGGGGCATATGACCGCTGCTTCCGTTAATAGCGATGATTCGAAGACGAGCCATTTGACGATTTCTTCGGATTCTGTAGATAGAAACTGAGACTATGAATAGAATAAGGACACCGAAGCCAACGATAAGACTGTATATAGGGAATGCTTTGCATTCGTCCGTTGTTCCGCACCTGTCGTTATCTATACAACAACCTGACCTGCAATTTGTGGAACAAACGGCGTATTTATAGTTACATTCACTTTCGTCATCAGCGCAGGTCATCACATTGCTTTTTGCACAGCAATAAGTTCCTGGGCTTTTACAGCTGTTAGGGTTGCAATTTTGAGCTGAAGCGAGAAATGGACTGGAAATCAGGAGGATTGTGAAGAGATAAAGAGGTTTCATTGGGGGAAAAGGGGTTCGAAAAACTGGAATTAATTTGTTTTAGAATATGATGAGCAAGTTTAAGGGGAATCCAATGAAAAACCGTGCTTATTATTAAGAATTTGATGAGATCATTAGATTGGCATTGCATGCGTATTCAACTATTAATCCCATTTATAGACTGTTTTTTGAAAATCCTAAGGGGAAAAAATCCGTTAATCTAGTTTTCCCTTGAGGATTAATCAACTTCATGGCCCTGGTGATTGTCTTTCTAGGCCTAGTTTCAAAGAACAAAGGCCATGTACGATTAAGAGTCTTTTATTCTTTCCTTCCTTCATGGAAGCTTTTTAAATGGTTTTTCTTATTGGAAAATGGACTTGGGAGTTTGATAACCCAAGGCCTTCTATGAAGACCGTTATAGAGAGCAAGGTTGAGGTGATTTTCCAGTTTATCAGGCCAGTTAATTAGCCTTGGAGAAAACCGTTTCAAAGGTTTTTTGGAAGAAAGACTCTTTATAAAATATCGAGGACAATTCTTGGAATAAAAGAGAGTTTGTTGTTGAAGCCATATGAGGTATTTTCTCAGGAAAAGGGAGTTGAAATGTGTGGTTTCATCAAGTTCTTTGGTAGACAAGAGCTTGAGTATCTCACAAATTAAACCACAAAGAATCTTAGCATCAAAAGGAGTCCTTAATTTTTCCCTTTGAATTAAGACCCTTCAAAAGATTTCCTCAAGAATTCGTACAGAAAACAATTCGAATTAAAACCCTCAGCGATCTCTAAGATTGGTTTTTAATGAATCAACAGAGGAAAGAGATTGCCACTCATTCCATTATTTTAATGAGTTTCCTCAAAACTTGGGCTTTTTGAAACCTCACAACAGAATCGCTTGAGGTTTGATATGGTAGATTTTCAACCTCACCAGATTTTATTGCCTGAATTTCAAATACGGGGTTTGAAGCAAAATGAATTTTAATTCAAGAGATTTCCCTTCGCTATATATAGACTATTCAAAAATGATCTCCTTCAACTTTCAACAGAAATATCCTCTCCACATTCTCTCAATACAGTGATCTCAGCTTCTCTTTTCCTTGAAAATTTGCCTTCCTTCCTTCCAAGAGAAAACCTCTGTCTCTTTCTCCCTTCTTCCTCTAGAAAAACTTCTCTGTAGTCTTCTTCAAAGACTTTATTGATAAAACCTCTCACAGAAAGTCTTCCTCTTTCTTCATAATAAGCTTTATTATACCAAGTTCTCACGCCAAGATCAGTACATTCATTCCAATTGCCCATAGTAAACCTAAATTTTCCTGCAGAATATCCTGTCTTGCCAGTTAATTTCCTTAAATATGGATAGATTAAGTCAAGCCCTAATCTTTAATTATTCTGATCAAACAACTCAATAAACAATAATAAATTTCCTCTTTTACTTTTTCTCTCCAACTCCTCTCCTAAATCTATTCAAATGGCTTACTATGTCGCTGTTGGCATCGGCGCCTATGCCGCTCTTTCTCTTTCCTTATTCTGTTTCCCAAATGTCATTCACAGAAGAAAAAAGTACCAATCTGAAATCATCGAAGAAGCTCTTCATAACCCTTCTCGTAAAGCTCTTCTCGTTGCCCATAGAGGAGGTAAGGTCTCTTCATATTTTCCTTCTAAAATTCCCTTAGGCGCTCGAGAAGCTCCAGAAAATACTGTAGAAGCCTTCCAATATGCTGTAATTTTTGAACATTTAGAGTGCTATTTAACAAGATCTAGGTCTCGAAAGGAGCTCATATATTGGAAATGGACGTGCATTTAACAAAGGATAATGTGGTTGTTGTGGCTCATGATTATGATATTCTGAGAGTTTGCGGCGAAGGCAAAAAACTCTCTGAAATGAATTTCAATGAAATCCCTCCTTTACAAAGAGAAATCGAAGTTCACTTTGCTGCTGGAATGAAATATCAAAATGAACACCCTAACATCAGAATCCCTACCCTTGAAGTAGAATTTCTAGTGAATAAATAAGCTAATTTCCTTTCAATAGGAAGTCTTTCAGAAGCTCCCAACAACGATTATGCACATAGATCTTAAAGGAGATTCTCCTGGCTTAGTCGAAGAAACCTTGAAATTAGTCAATAAATACAGCAGAGAGAATATTACTGTAAGAAGCATTCCCCCTCTTAGCCTAATTCCCTCTCAGGTCTTGGGAGCAATGAGTCAGAAAAAGACCGATAAAATCCGCAAGCAAAACCCAAAAAGCTTGACTTTCTGTTCTATTGGAAGTTATTTTGGCGTTATGATGCTTTATATGTTTGGCTTACTTCCCTTTTTCCCTATTGCTTTCAATTTCTTCTCTGTTGGTAAGCGTACTGTTGAAATGTCTCAAATGGCGAAAAATCCTCCTCCTCAAATTAAAAAGCCCACTTTAATAAAGTAAGGAACCCGAAGGGAATCGAAAGCCTTAAAAATCTTCATTAGGATTGCAATGGGAGTGATGAGATTCTTTGATTTTATCTCTGGACCTTTGTTTAGACATTTACAAAAGAGAGGAATTGTGGTGACTTGGTGGGTTTTGAATGACCCAATTGACTTTAAGGAAGCTCTTGATGTAAGATTTTGAAGGGATTTTCAATAGAATTAACGGTGATCTAGAAAAGATGCAATGGCCTTATGACTGATCGTCCAGCCTTTTTGAGAGATTATTTGGACAGTCAAGATAAATATTTGAATATTCCTAATGGTAAAACTCCTCTTTTGTCTGAGAAAAAGGACAAGTAATACTCTTTGTGAAGAAAAGTCCTTTGAAAATTTCATAGTCAGGAACAATTTATCCCTTGAAAGAGAATAAGAAAATTTTTTTGCCTTGAAATTTTTTTGTAAAATTATAGGAAATTTCTTTGGACTAATGTTTTATTTAAGGTATTGAGTTTCAAGAGTTACATCGTCCATTGTTGTAATTTCATTAGAAAACCCTTTGACTTGAATATTGGTAAATTTTACTTGGGTGTAAAGTCTGGATAAATTTGAAAATCGTATGTATCTACAGAAAATTCAGTTTACTTGTATGTCTTGATTGATAATAAATAATGCTCTTCAAATTTCGAGTTTCTCACGTTGATTTTTTTCCTTGAAAGAAAGAATTTATCAAAGGGAAAAAACAGAGAAATTTTTTTGGAAAGAAAATTTCTTTTCAAAGTTTTCTTTTGGAAAATCCTGAATGAGAAAAAAGGAAAGGAATTTATTTCAATTATTTTTTTCCCCAATTTCACCTTCCATCGATCGATTTTGAATTATGACTTTTATGCAGACTTCTTACTCTACAACAAAAATTTTCTTTGTGAATTTTAATTTTTCGTTTTGTGTTATTTTTAAAAAATTTTTTTGTTCAAAAATTTACTCAAATAAATTTCAAATTCCACATACACTCAAAGCGATTCCTTATTAATTTTTTTTTCAGGAAAATTTTTTGCGATTTTTTCCTTCATTAATATTTACATTTTTAAAATGTGAAATTTCTTTGGGATTTTATACAATTTGAATTCCATTAAACAAAACATCAACATCTCTTTCCCATCAACCAAATCTCTAGTGGAATTTCTTTTTTTCTTATGAAGAACCTCTTCTTGAGATCCTTGTAAACCCTTTGAATTTGCTATACTCCCTCGAAAATATTATCCCTTTGTCTAGATGAATCTTAGGCTTCAAACTATCCAGATTTGAAGGACAAATATCAATGCAAATTTCTTCAAGGGCTTCAAAATTTTTATGGTCCAAGAGTTTTCGAATCATCATTTCTGCTAATTTCCCAATTTTAAAAATGACCTTTCATTTTCCTTTCCACAAGGAGATCTATGGATCTTCTTATTTTCTTCATAAATACTTTTCTCCAATTTTTTTTCTTCAAGGAATTTTTGCTTTTCGAAGAAGAAATGTTCTCACAATCTTTCCCAGCATAAAAAAATTAAAGGCCAGAATTTCAAAAATTCTGTTGTATTTTTTTATTAAGGCTGAATCTCAAAGTGTGCTAAATTTTTTTCCGATTCGCCAAATTAACCAATCAAATCTCTCTTTTCCATCGTAAGATTAACCTTTCTCTTTCCAAAAAATAACCCTCCATTTCTCTTCAATTCCCTTTGGAAATCAAATTCATTTATTTTCCCTTAATACTTCAAACCTTTCCCATCACCATCACCAGCCTCTCTCCAATAAAACTCTGTTCTGTGTCATTTAATGTATTTAAATATTCTCTGTAAATTTAATTTGATTTGACGCCTCAGATCCCAAGTACTTATTTCCCAGCATTTATTAAAATTATAAATATCCTCATCATTAATTTCCACAAAAACTCAGGCCCTAACCATGAGCACCAAGACTAACATCAGACCCATGAACAAGAAGAAGAAGGTTCCTTACCCTCTCTCTCCTCTTCCTAACCTCTCATTAGTTCGTTGCCGATGGTGTCTTCCACGCTGAACTTCACACCTTCCTTACCAGAGCTTTGGCTTCTGCTGTAAAAATCTCCACATTGTTTCTCTCTTCTCACCTCTCTCGTTAGGGTTATGCTGGTATTGAAATCAGAGTTACCCCCGTCAAGACCGAAATCAGAATCAAGGCTGCTAAGGTCCAAGAAGTCCTCGGTCAAGAAGGCCAAAAGATCAGAGAACTCACCTCTTTGGTCCAAAAGAGATTCGGATATGCCCCCGATGCCGTCGATCTTAAGGTTGCCTCCATCTTCAAGAAGGGTATGTGCGCTGCTGCCCAAGCTGAAATCGTTAAATTCAAGCTCCTTAAGGGTGTCCCCGTCAGAATGGCTGCCATCTCTGTCATCAGAAACGTCATCAAGGAAGGTGCTAGAGGTTGTGAAGTTATCATCTCTGGTAAATTGAGACAACAAAGAGCCAAGAGCATGAAGTTCAAGCAAGGATATATGATCTGTACCGGTCAACCCAAGCTCGATTTCTTGGATGTTGCCGTCAGACACGTCTCCTTCAAGCAAGGTATTATGGGTGTTAAGGTCAAGATCATGCTTCCCCAAGACCCCACTGGTAAAGCTGGTGTCAAGGCCATCCTTCCCGATCACGTCGATATCAGAGACCCCAAGGAAGATGATGAAGAACCCGAAATCAGAACTGCCGCCCCCGCTGCTGGCCAACAATAAACTATATAATACCCCTTTGATAAAGTTCGAGGATGTAATTCAACTTTATAATGCTGTAAGTCCTATATATGTACAAGGTTAGAAAACCCACGGACCCACTCATTTTTCAAATATCTAGCCTCTAATCTCTTCGCATATTGTCTTAGGCATTCATTTAATCCTCTCCTATCGTACACATTATCCTCTCTCCCTGCCCTTTTTGAGAATAAAATACTACGTTTTATTCATCTCTCTCAAGGATATTTAATAAAAAGAAGATTTCCAATTTTTTCTTTGAGGCCAAGTCCTCTCGATTCAAGCAAGGAAAAGTGTATTATTATGAGAGGATTTTAGCTCAGATGAATCTCGATTAAAGGTAGAAAGATTCACAAGATCTCAAAGAAACCTTTAATATAATATTATTTTCCAACAATAACAATGTAAAATTGTAAATAGAATACGATTTCAATAATATAAGTCTTCATTTTTCATTTCTCATTTCTTCTTAATTTAAAATTACTACAATACTTTCTTTTATATACAGGACAATATCTTATTATATTTCATCCCCAATTCCTCTTGCTATCCAATGCATACATTTTCTTTAGCCAACAACATCTGGTGCTGCTGCTTTTGCGACTTTTGCCCTCTTCCCAGCTCTTCATATTTCACCACTCTCCCAGCATACTCCTGTCTAAAGTCCGAAAAATGATACAAAAGTATCTCTTCATACAACAGATCCTTCACGCACTGCAACTGCAAATCATGCTTCTCATATTCAAACTCTCCTACCGACACAAAATCTCTCGTTGGCTCATCTTCCGGACAATACAACTCGGCCAAATACGGATGCCTTAACGCTTCTTCTACCGTTATCCTCTTCTTTGGATTAAAAGTCAACATCTTTTTTAACAAATCCAGCATCAAAGGATCAACCCCAGGAAAAACTTTTTCTAATGGTTTTGCTTCCTTTTTCCTCATGAACCTCAAAAACTGCTTTGCTTTTACTTGGTCTACGCCTGCAATGTCTTCCTCAGTAGGCGTCCCAAACATATTAAAAATCAGCTCAAGCTGGCTTGTCGTATCAGTCCCCGGCAAAAACGGTCTTCGCTTTATCATTTCTGCCAATATACAGCCCACGGACCACATATCAATCCCTGGGCCGTATTCCTTTGTTTCCAGTAGCAGTTCCGGTGGCCTGTACCACCTTGTCGCGACGTAGCTCGTCATTTCCTTTGGCGTGCTTTTGAAATGCATGGGCCTAGCAAGACCAAAGTCACAGATCTTCAAGTCGCAGTTGCTGTTTATCAAGAGGTTTCGAGGCTTGAGATCCCTGTGGACGATCCCAGCGCTGTGAATGTATTTCAATCCTCGTAAGATCTGATATAAAAAGAATTTGATATGTTCATGTGATAAAGTCTGCGAGGATTTTATTATTGACGCCAAGTCGGTCTCCATCAGCTCCATACAAACGTAAATATCATCAAACTCTTCCCGAGACTTGGGCAACAACAACGTCTGAATCCCTATTATGTTCTCATGCTGCAAAAGGCGCAAGATTCTCAGCTCTCGCAAGGTCCGTTTCGCAAATATCCTATGTTCAAAGGCCTTTTCAATTTTCTTTATTGCCAGAAAAGAGCTCTCTCCTTTTGGAGCAGTTTTGTTTCTTGCTGCAACGACAAGGCCGTAAGCGCCTTGGCCGACAGCGTGGAGGATTTCGAAATTAGAGTCTATTTCAAATGAGGAATTCAAGACTTGTTTCTTGCGGAAACTTGCTTTAGGGTTCTTGTATTTGGAATAGCGGTCGACTGCTGTGAGAGGAATTTGGTCTCTGTGGGACGTAATTGTCTTGGTTGGCTTACTTTTGAGTGACATGTGAGTGAGTTAAAGTATGATTTTAATTAAATCAATGTAGAGGAAATAGTGTGATATGCAATTTTGGTAGAAAAAATTTTAATTAACTGACATTAACACTCACCATGTTTTTTGACGAAAATTCGATTTTGTACTCAAAATTATCGAAAAAATTTCGTTTCGTCGATTTTCTATATTCACCTTCGAAAAATTGCTCATTGGTTATTCATTAACGCCCCCTTTAAGGCCCTTTAATTTTGATCAAAAAAAGGATAAATTTCTCCATTTAGCTCCTTCACCCCTGAGCTAACGCTTCCCATTAAAAACCCCAGTCTCCTCTTATTCTCACCATTTCTCTACCATTTTAAAGGTTTGAATGGGATTCCAAAGGGACTAAAAAGACTTGAAGAGGGTTTTGTGAGAGGATTAAGTGAAAGTAGAGTCATATAGAAGACAATAAAGGGAGGGTTTAAAAGGATAGAAAGAGGTAATTTCGCTAGGAAATTGAGCTGTTAACTTCACATTTGAGAAATAACGTTATTTGGAGCTTATTTACTTCTTTTTTCTCGAGAGGATTTTTGAATTTTCTGGTCGCTGAAGAAGCTTTCAAGAGGAGGATAGCTCAAGCTTTCTTGTGGTCACTTCATCCCAAGAGAGACATTGACCTTGAAATTGAAGGGGACAGCTGGAAAGAAGAAGCTCAAGACAGTTATTTTTTTTCTTATTAGGTATGAGGCAGTTGTAATTTTTATTTGGAAAATTGACTTTAATGTCAGAAATTCTGGAACAAAAATTCATCAGAAAGTTGAATATTTCGCTTCTCTATAATTTTATCCCTGGAAGATTGTTTTCGGACTAAAATTTTTGCCCGGGAAATTTCAAGTCGACAGAAAGCTCAAAACTTCCCTTTTGATTTTTTTATTTTAGAAGATGGACTG
>Ga0182738_1004984_pt1 | contig 14364 bp, 12 predicted proteins | sample eDN5th30CBELigMG_FD_128876 | JGI IMG/M metagenome (GOLD analysis project Ga0182738, IMG submission 128876) | Enriched Miracle-Growth compost microbial communities from Emeryville, California, USA - eDNA 5th pass 30_C BE-Lig MG (version 2)... ... | reverse complement strand
TGTCCCCAAGACACGCTAGTGCTCTCAATCGGAATCCCTGCAATGAGACATGGAGTCATCTGCTCCCGATTGAACCATCGGGCCTTTGCGAAGGTAGCCGCCGTTCCGTCGTCATTGCTATAGGAGACGTCCGAACAACTCACGCCTCATCTCCCACTCCACGCTGGGTCAGAATCATCAGCGCAGTGGATCACAATCGCTGGAATTGAGTGTCAGCATCAATGGAATACACATAGGACAAGGCTACCCAGTTGAAGGTCGCGAGTTAGCTGGGTTTTGTGGGCTGTCCTGCACTTCCTCGGACAATCTTGGACTACGGGCGTAAACGCTTCCCAAGCTCATGGCGTGGGTTCGATTCCCATCGCCCGTTCCAGAATATTCCCGCCTGCCCAAGGCCCCCTCGCGGACGATCGTCTCCTTGGCCACTCTACGTCAGGGGATGGATCGCCAGTCAGACGTCATGAAAGATGCTGCCCGCAGCCAGGGTATTCATGGCCCCCACCGCGAAGTCCATCAGCAGGCGGCTGCGCTCGGGTGTCATCACCACTACCAAGTATTGCACCGGCTTCTGCTGCTCGTCGTAGATCAGCCGGCTGATGCGGATCAGCGGCTGGCCGACCGGCGTCTGCAGCAGCCGCGCGTGATCCGGGCTGGCTGCGATGGCGGTGAACTCCTGCACCACGCGTTCGAACTTCACGCCGTTCTGGATCAGCAGCTCGAACAGCGCACGGCGCTCCAGCGTCGTCTCGTCGACCTCGCCGAGCAGGGCATAGGGCACCCAGGCCTCGGTGACCATCACCGGCACTTCGCCCTTGCGGCGCAGGCGCAGCACGTGCAGCAAGGGCGCATCGGCTTCCAGTTCGAGGAACTGGCCGATCTCCCCGCGGGCCTTCTGCCGCTCCAGCTTCAGCACCTCGACGCGGGTTTCGTCGGAGACCTGGCGCAGGGTCTCGATGAAGCCAAGGGTGGCCATCGGCCGCGCGGGTGGCAGCTCCTGGCTGACAAAAGTGCCACGGCCCTGGCGCTTCTCCACCAGGCCTTCGGCCTCCAGGTCGGCCAGCGCGCGGCGCACGGTGATGCGCGAGACGCCGAACTGGTTGCACAGCTCCTCTTCCTTGGGAATCAGCTCGCCCATGCGGTACTGGCCGCGGACGATCTGGTCGCGCAGGACGGTGAACAGCTGGCGGTGCAGGGACGTGCCGGGGGTGCGGGCGAGGGCGGTGGTGGCGGTCATGCGGGTCTCCTTGGTGGCAGGAGCATAGCGGAACTTGCGTTGCCTGTGTATGTTGTAATAATGTAATTACAACAGTAGATCTTGGCGAGCCAACCGGCCCGCCTCGGCACAAGAACAACAAGACGGAAACCGCCATGACCACCCAGAGCCTTTCTCCCGCCGCCACCCTTGCCGCGCCGCCCGCTCGCACCTCCGCCGCCAGCGCGGGCGAGCTGGCGGCGCGGCTGGATCGCCTGCCCGCCACCCGCAGCACCTGGATGCTGGTGCTGCTGCTGTCGCTGGGCGCCTTCTTCGAGTTCTACGAACTCTTCTCCACCGCCTACGTGCTGCCGGGCATCATCGACAGCGGCGTGCTGAGTGCCACCACCGAGGGCTTCATCGCCCTGAACGGTGCCGCCAGCTACATCGCCGCGACCTTCCTCGGCCTGCTGATCGGCGTGCTGGCCTTCGGCTCGGTGGCCGACCGCCTGGGGCGCCGCTCGGTGTTCACCGTGGCGCTGCTCTGGTACTCGCTTTGCGCGGTGTGCATGGCCTTCCAGCAGGACGCCCTGGGGCTGAACTTCTGGCGGCTGATGACCGGCATCGGCCTGGGCGTGGAGCTGGTCACCATCGACGCCTACCTCAGCGAGCTGGTGCCGGCGCGCCTGCGTGGCCGCGCCTTCGCGCTGAACATGGTGATTGCCTACCTGGCGGTGCCGACGGTGGCGCTGACCGCCTGGCTGCTGGTGCCCAGCAGCGCCTTCGGCCTCGACGGCTGGCGCCTGGTGGTGCTGCTCGGCGGCGCCGGCGCGCTGGTGGTCTGGCTGCTGCGCCTGGGCCTGCCGGAAAGCCCGCGCTGGCTCGCCAGCCATGGCCGCCTGGCGCAGGCCGAGGCAGTGGTCGAGGCCCTGGAGGCGAAGGCTCGCCGGCAGACCGGCGCGGCCTTGCCCGAGCCTGCGCCGGCCATGCCCGCCGAGCGGCACGAGCGCGCCTCCTTCGCCGAGATCTGGCGCCCGCCGTACCGGCGCCGCACCCTGATGCTGATGATCTTCCACGCCGCCCAGGCCATCGGGCTGTACGGCTTCTCTCACTGGATGCCGACCTTCCTGGTGCAACGCGGGGTGGGGCTGGCTTCCAGCCTGGAGTACGGCCTGCTGATCTCCTGCGTGGCGCCCCTCGGCCCGTTGCTGGCGCTGCTGTTCGCCGACCGCGTCGAGCGCAAGTGGCTGATCGTGGTCTCGGCCCTGGTGATGGCCGTGGCCGGCGTGGTGTTCATGCAACTGCACAGCCGCGCCGCGATCCTCGTCACCGGCGCCGTGCTGACCCTCGGCGGCACCCTGATCTCCCTGGGCTTCCACGCCTACCAGGCCGAGCTCTACCCGACCCGCAGCCGCGCCCGGGCGATCGGCTTCGTCTACGCCATCAGCCGCATCTCCGGCGCCCTCAGCGGCTTCCTCATCGCCGCCTGCCTGAAACACGCCGGGGTGCCCGGCGCGCTCGGCCTGATCATCGGCTGCATGCTGCTGGTGGCCCTGAGCATCGGCCTGCTCGGCCCGCGCACCGCCGGGCGTTCGCTGGAGGAGATCAGCCAGTGACGACGAGCCCCGTGCTGTTTCCCGGCGAGTCCGGCGTGCGCCGCGGCGCCGCGCCGGCGCTGGAGTATTTCGTCGCCGGCCGCCGCGACCTGCCGCTGCTGGTGTTCGTCCCCGGCGTCGGCCACCTGGCGCGGATCGCCTATGGCGGCCACCCCGGCGCGCGGCCGCAGGACTTCCTGGCGCACTGGCTGGTGCAGGCGGGCTACAACTTCCTCGGCCTGTCCTACCCGCTGGAGACGAGCGAGGCGGCCTTCCGCGAAACCTGCCCGGCCTTCGATGCCGCGACCTGGGGCCGGCAGATCGCCGAAGCGGCGGCCTGGCACGTCGAGCGCCATGGCTTGCCGCGACGCTTCGTGCTGCTGGCCTGGAGCATGGGCGGGCGCAGCGTCTATCCGGCTGCCGTCCAGGCCCGCGAGCTGGGGCTGGAAGTGCAGGTGGTGGCGCTGGCCGCCACGCCCGGCATCTGCGGCCTGAGCGGCGGCCCGCAAGCGCTGCCGATGGCGCCGAGCGGCTACGCGGCCCTGCCGCAGAGCCTGCGCGCCTTCTGGCACGCCCAGCTCGGCGAGGCGATCCCCGCGCCCATCTACCTGGCGAACTACGTCGGCAATGGGCCGGTGGCGCTGACCGGGCGCGGCGAGGTTTTCCGCGATGGCTGTTTCGTCATGGACGCGCTGGCCCAGGCGCAGCTGTCAGGCGCTTTCGCCGTCGACGGGTTCCCGCTGGTGGCGGCCATCGCCAACGACGATCCGCTCGACGCCCGCCACGCCCTGGCCGACGCCGCCAACTGGGCGCTGCTCAACAGCAACGGCCTGGTCGGCCGCCAGCGCAGCCGCCGCCTGTCGCGCGCGGCCTGGGAGCGCCTGCTGGCACTGTCCGCGAGCCTGCCGGGGCAACTGGCGCTGCGCGTGCCGGGCAACCATTTCTGCTTCGTCGGCGCCGCCGCGCGTGGCGCTGCGCTGGCCGTCGCGGAGGCGCTGCGGCGCCTGGCGGCGGTGGAGCAAACGCTCGCCTCGATCCTGGACGACCTGCCCGCGACCGTATCGCAACCCTGAGGAGTCATCGATGAACGCTGCAACCCGACTGCGCCAGCTGCTGGCGCAACCCGAGATCGTCGTCGCCCCCGGCGCCTACGACGGTCTGACCGCGCGCCTGATCCAGCAGGCCGGCTTCGCCGCCGTGTACATGACCGGCGCCGGCACCTCGGCCGCCCGCGGCTTCCCCGACTTCGGCCTGCTCGGCATGAGCGAGATGGTCGACAACGCCGCAGTGCTGGCGCGCTCGGTGGATATCCCGCTGATCGCCGATGCCGACACCGGCTACGGCAACGAGCTGAACGTCACCCGCACGGTGCGCGAGTTCGAGGCGCGCGGGGTGGCGGCCATCCACTTGGAGGACCAGGTGTTCTCCAAGCGCTGCGGGCACCTGGACGGCAAGGAGATCGTCGAGCGCGGCGAGTTCCTGGCCAAGATCCGCGCCGCGGTCGCCGCCCGCCGCGACCCGGACTTCCTGATCATCGCGCGGACCGACGCGCGCGCCGTGGTGAGCCTCGACGAGGCCATCGCGCGGGCCAACCTGGCCCTGGAGGCGGGCGCCGACATGGCCTTCGTCGAGGCGCCGCGTACCCGCGAGGAAGTCGCGCGCATCCCGCGGGAAGTGCAGGGGCCCTGCCTGCTCAACCTGGTGCCGGCCGGGCGCACGCCGCTGCTGCCCTTCGCCGAGGCGCAGGCGCTCGGCTACCGCATGGTCATACTGCCGGGGCTGCTGCTCAAGGCAGTGGTCGAGGCCAGCGACGCGGCGCTGCAGGAGGTGAGGCGCAGCGGGGAGGTGCCGCCGCTGAAGATCGATGCCAGCGTCGCCGAGCTGTTCCGTCGCTTCGGCTCGGACGAGTGGAGCGCGCTGCGCCAGCGCTTCCAGCAAGCGAACCAGGAGTGAGCCATGGGCCGCACGCTGTTCGACAAGATCTGGGACGAGCACGTCATCAAGGACCTGGGCGATGGCTGGGCGCTGCTGCACATCGACCGCCACCTGCTGCACGACCTGTCCGGCGCGCCGGCGCTGAGCGAGCTGGGCAAGCGCAAGCTGCCGCCGCACGACCCCGTGCTGTGCTTCGCCACGCCGGACCACGTGGTCTCCAGCGCGCCCGGGCGCACCGAGAAGACCTACCCGCTGGGCGGGATGCTCTGGGCCGGGCTGAAGCAGGGCAGCGAGAAGGGCGGCATCCGCCTGTTCGACCTGGGCCGGCCGGGGCAGGGCATCGTCCACGTGATGGCGCCGGAGATGGGCATCGCGCTGCCGGGCACCACGCTGGTCTGCGGCGATAGCCACACCTGCACCAACGGCGGGCTCGGTGCGATGGCCTTCGGCATCGGCTCCTCGGAGATCGTCCACGTGCTGGCGACGCAGACACTGCGCCAGCAGAAACCGCTGCGCATGCGCATCCGCATCGATGGGCGGCTGTCCGCCGGCGTCACCGCCAAGGACCTGGTGCTGCACCTGATCGGCCGCCTCGGGGCTTCGGCCGGGGTCGGCTACGCGGTGGAGTTCGCTGGCGAAGCCGTGGAGACGATGCCGGTGGAAGGGCGCCTGACGCTGTGCAACCTGGCGGTCGAACTGGGCGCCAAGTACGCCCAGGTGGCGCCCGACGAGATCACCTTCGATTATCTGCGCGAGCGTCCCTTCGCGCCGCGCGGCGAGGCCTTCGAGCAGGCCGTCGGGCATTGGCGTTCGCTGGTCGGCGACACCGATGCGCTGTTCGATTCCGAGCACCGCTTCCACGCCGGCGAAGTCGCGCCGAGCGTGACCTGGGGAACCAGCCCCGACCAGGTGATCGCCATCGACGGCCGCGTGCCCGACCCGGCGTCGCTGGACGATGCGCAACGTGCGCAGGAATGGCGCGCCGCGCTGGAATACATGGGCCTGGAAGCCGGCCAGGCGCTGGCCGGTACGCCGGTGGACTGGGTGTTCATCGGCTCCTGCGCCAACTCGCGGCTGTCCGACCTGCGCGACGCGGCGCGGGTGGTGCGTGGGCGCAAGGTCGCCGGCAGCGTCACCGCCTGGGTGGTGCCCGGCTCCGAGCTGGTCAAGCGCGCGGCCGAGGCCGAAGGGCTCGACCAGGTGTTCCGCGAGGCCGGTTTCGACTGGCGCGAACCGGGTTGCAGCATGTGCGTGGCGGCCAACGGCGAGCGCATAGCGCCCGGCGCCCGCGCCGTTTCCACCTCCAACCGCAACTTCGTCGGCCGCCAGGGCCCGGGCGCCCGTACCCACCTGGCCAGCCCGGCGATGGCCGCCGCGGCCGCCGTCAGCGGCGTGCTCACCGACATCCGGAGCCTGTGACCATGCAGACCTTCACCCGCCTCAGCGGCCTGGCGGCGCCCCTGCCGCGGGCCAACCTCGACACCGACGTGATCATCCGCATCGAGCGCCTGACCAGCGTGCCCAGGGACAAGCTCGGCGAGTACGCCTTCGAGGCCATCCGCTACCTGCCCGACGGCACGCCCGACCCGGCGTTCCTGCCGGGCAGCGCCGCCTTCGCCGGCGCCCCGATCCTCGTCAGCGGCGCCAACTTCGGCTGCGGCTCCTCCCGCGAGAGCGCGGTCTGGGCGCTGCAGTCCATGGGCTACCGCTGCATCATCGCGCCCAGCTTCGGCAGCATCTTCTACAACAACTGCTTCCAGAACGGCGTGCTGCCGGTGAGCCTCGACGAGGCCGCGGTGCAGAAGCTCGGCGCGCTGGCCCGGGAGGGCCGCACCTTCGACGTCGACCTGCAACGCCAGGTCATCGAGGTGGACGGGCAGAGCCTGGCCTTCGACATCGACCCGCTGCGCCGCGACATGCTCCTGCAGGGCCTGGACGAAGTCGGCGCGACCCTGCTGGAAGACGCGCTGATCCGCGCCTGGCAGGCTGCGGACCGGCAGCGGCGGCCCTGGGTGTGGGCCCTGGGCGAGGAGGGCGCGTCATGCTGAGCCGCCTGCTCGGGTTTCTGCTGCGCGGGCGCAGCGCCGGCGAGGCGAAGCTGGCCTGGCACCATCCGGCCATTGCCGCGGCGCCGCAATCGCTGCGGCTGAGCAGCCCGGCCTTCGCCCAGGGCCAGCGCATCCCGCTGCGCCACGCCGGACGCGGGGTCGGCGACAACCGCTCGCCGGCGCTGGCCTGGCAGGGCGTGCCGGAAGGCACCCGCGAGCTGCTGCTGATCGTCGAGGATGCCGACGCGCCCTTGCCGCGCCCCTTCGTCCACCTGATCGCCTGTGGCATCGACCCGCAGCGCGACGGCCTGCCCGAAGGCGCCCTGGATACACCGGACGAGGCCTTCGCCATGCTCGGCCGCAGCAGCTTCGGCAAGGCCGCCTACGTCGGGCCGCGCGCGCTGCCCGGCCACGGCCCGCACCGCTACAGCTTCCAGCTGCTGGCGCTGGACCGCCCGCTGCGCTTCGACGCGCCGCCGAAACTCGCCGAAGTGCTGCTGGCGCTCGACGGCGCTGTACTCGCCCGCGGCCGCCTCGACGGCCTTTTCGAGCGCCCCTGAATTCCACCTGGAGAACGACATGAACGAACCACTGCAGCGCCCCGCCAGCGACCCCGTCGGCCCCACCGGGCAACTGGCTACCTGGCTCGCCGGGTTCCGCCTCGACCAGGTGCCCGAAGCCGTGCGCGAGCGCGCCCGCCTGTTGCTGCTGGACGGCGTCGGCTGCGCGCTGGTCGGCGCGCAGCTGCCCTGGTCGCGCATCGCCGTGGACAGCGTGCTGGCCCTGGAAGGCGAGGGCCCGTGCCCGCTCATCGGCTGGGGCCGCTCGGCCAGCGCGCCGGTGGCGGCGCTGCTCAACGGCACCTTCATCCAGGGCTTCGAACTGGACGACTTCCATCCGCTGGCGCCGTTGCACAGCGCCTCGCTGGTGCTGCCGGCGCTGCTGGCCACCGCGGCCAACCGCGGCGGAGTCAGCGGCGAACGGCTGCTGGCCGGCGCCATCGCCGGCTTCGAGGTGGGCCCGCGGGTCGGCCTGGCCCTGCACGGCGGGCAGATGTTGTCGCGCGGCTGGCATTCCGGTCCGGTGTTCGGCACCCATGCCGCGGCGGCCGCCAGCGGCGTGCTGCTGGGCCTGGACGCGGCGGGCTTCGAGGATGCCCTGGGGCTGGCGGCGACCCAATCGGCCGGGCTGATGGCGGCGCAGTACGAGGCGATGTCCAAGCGCATGCACCACGGCTTCGCCGCGCGCAACGGGCTCTATGCGGCGCACCTGGCGGCCAGCGGCTACAGCGGCATCCGCCAGGTCTTCGAGCGCGACTACGGCGGCTTCCTCTCGACCTTCGGCGAAGGTCACGCGCCGGATGCCGGGCAGGTCGCCAAGGACCTCGGCCGTCACTGGGAGACCCCGCGCATCGTGCTCAAGGCCCACGCCGCGATGGGGGGCCTGCACGCCGGGCTCGACGCGCTCTTCGCCCTGCTGGCGAAGCGGCCGCTGACGGCGCAGGAGATCGAGCGTATCGACGTCGACCTCTCCCACGCCGTCTACCACCACGGCTGGTGGCCGCTGCAACGGCCGATCACGCCCGTCGCCGCGCAGATGAACATCGCCTATGCGCTGGCCGTGGCGATCCTCGACGGCGAGGCGATGGTCAGCCAGTTCGCCCCGCAACGCATCGACCGCGACGACGTCTGGGAGCTGATCCCGCGCATCCAGGCGCACCACGACGAGTCCTTCGACCAGGCCGGCGCCCTCGGCCGCGGCCGCACCCGCCTGCGTATCCGCCTGCGCGACGGGACGCAGTTGCAGGCCGAGCAGCTCGCCCCCGTGTCGGCGTTGCAGCCGCTGAGCCGCGAGCAGGTGCTGGCGAAGTTCCGTCGCCTCACCGACGGCCTGCTCGCCGTGACGCGCCGGCAAGCCATCGAAGAGTGCCTGCTGGCGCTGGAGGATCTCGGCGACTCCACGGTGCTCGGCGAGCTGCTGGCCGAGCCCGTGGCCTCGGCCTTCGCCTGAACCCGCCGGAGCGCCGCCGATGAACCTGCCGCTGCAACGCCCGCCACCCTGATTCCCCTGCCCAGGGACTGAACCGCTGTCCTCCCGCACGGCCGCGCTGTTTCCGCGCGCCGCCGTGAGGGCCGCGCTTTGCCCGCGTTTTCCCTTCAACCCGAACCGGAGCCACCACAATGACAACAACGAGATTCCGTCTTCCGCTGCCCGGCACGCCCTTGCCCTGGGCGCTGGCGCTGGCCGCCGCCTGTGGCCAGGCGCAGGCCTTCACCTTCGAGGCCGGCGAACTGCAGGGCCAGTTCGACAGCTCGCTGTCGCTGGGCGCCAGCTGGTCCACGCAGAACCCCGAGCAGCGCCTGCTGCACACCGCCAGCGGCGACGACGGCCGGCGCAACTACGAAGCGGGCGACGCCTTCTCCAAGCTGTTCAAGGGCACCCACGACCTGGAGCTGAAGTACGGCGACAGCGGCGTATTCCTGCGTGGCACCTACTGGTACGACTACGCCATGCGCGACAAGGACCAGCGCTTCAAGGACATCGACGACGCCGGGCGCAAGACCGCCAACAAGTCCGCTGGGGCCCAGCTGCTGGATGCCTTCGTCTATCACAACTACGACATCGGCGGGCAGCCCGGCTCGGTGCGCCTGGGCAAGCAGGTGCTGAACTGGGGCGAGAGCACTTTCATCACCGGCGGCCTCAACGTCATCAACCCGGCCAACGTCGCCGCCTTGCGCCGCCCGGGCTCGGAGGTCAAGGAAGGCCTGGTGCCGGTGAACATGTTCTACGTCAGCCAGAACCTCACCGACCAGATTTCCGGCGATTTCTTCTACCAGCTGGACTGGGAGCAGACCAACCTCGACAACTGCGGCACCTTCTTCTCCGGCAACGACTACGTGCCCGACGGCTGCACCGGCCTGGACGTGGGCGCCAACCTGACCGGCAACGCCCTGGCGGTGAAGGGCCTGACGCCCTTCGGCGTGAAGCTGACCGAGGAGGGCATCGAAATCCCCCGGGCCAAGGACGAGGACGCGCGCAACAGCGGCCAGTGGGGCCTGTCGCTGCACTGGTTCGTCGACGCGCTGGATACCGAGTTCGGCGCCTACATGGCCAACTACCACAGCCGGCTGCCATACAGCGGCTCGATCAGCAGCCCGTACATGACCAACGCCGGCTTCGCCCCGGCGCTGTGCGCCAACCTCGGCATTCCCGCCGCCTCCTGCCTGCCGCTGCTGTCCAGCAGCGCCGGGCGCTCGCTGGCCGGGGCCCTGCGCCTGGGCACCTCGCAGTACTTCGTGCAGTACCCGGAGGACATCCGCCTCTACGGCCTGACATTCTCCACCACGCTCTCCACCGGTACCGCGCTGCAGGGCGAACTGAGCTACCGGCCGAACCTGCCGCTGCAGTTCAACGGCGTCGACCTGGTCCAGGCCGGGCTCAACGACCCGGCGCGCTCGCCACTCATCTCCAGCGGGGCGCTGCCCTCGGCGGACAGCAATCGCATCAACGGCTACCGGCGCAAGGAAGTCACCCAGGCGCAGGTCACCGCCACCCACGCTTTCAACCAGGTGATGGGCGCCGACCAGCTGGTGCTGGTGGGCGAGGTCGGGGCGACCTACGTCGGCGGCCTGGAGGGACGCTACGGGCCGCGCTACGGCCGCGGCACCACCTTCGGCTCGGGCGAGCTGGCCGACAACAGCGTCTGCCTGGCCAACTCCGAGACGCCGAAGTACTGCAATGGCGAGGGCTTCACCACGGCCTTTTCCTGGGGCTACCGCGCCCGGGCGATCTGGAGCTACGCCAATGCCATCGCCGGCATCGACCTCAAGCCGAACCTGTCCTGGTCACAGGACGTGCAGGGCTACGGCCCGGCCGAGACCTCCGGCTTCAGCCAGGGCGCCAAGGCCGTCAGCCTGGGCCTGGATGCCGACTTCAACAGCACCTACAACGCCAGCCTGTCGTACACGAACTACTTCGGCGGGGACTACAACGTCCGCACCGACCGCGATTTCGTGGCGCTCAGCGTCGGCCTGACCTTCTAGAGCGGAGCCCACCATGACGATCAAGTACACCCTGCTGGCCGCGCTGCTGGGCGCCGGCCCCTGCCTGGCCGCGGTAACCCCGCAGGAAGCCGCGCGCCTGGAACGCGACCTCACCCCGGTAGGCGCCGAACGCGCCGCCAGCGCCGACGGCGGCATCCCGGCCTGGACCGGCGGCCTGCCGAAGGACGCCGGGCGCATCGAGAACGGAGCCCCGAGCGATCCATTCGCCGGCGACAAGCCGCTGTTCGAGATCAACGCGGGCAACTACGTGAAGTATCAGGAACATCTCACTCCTGGCCAGGTCGCGTTGCTCAAGCGCTACCCGGACTACCGCCTGCCGGTCTACCCGAGCCGCCGCAGCGTAGCCGTCAGTGACTACGTGAAAGCCGCCGCCGCGCACAACGCGGCGCAGACCGAACTGGTGGACGATGGCAACGGCCTGGCCAATTTCCAGGGCGCGGTGGCCTTCCCGATTCCGCGCAACGGCCTGGAAGCCATCTGGAACCACATCACGCGCTACCGGGGCGCCAGCTTCACCGCCACCACCGACAGCGCTGCACCGCAGCAGGGCGGCGACTACGCGGTGGCGACCACGTTGCAGCGCTTCACCCTGCGCGACCAGGTCAGCGACTTCCAGCCGGACAAGGACCAGAACGTGCTGTTCTACTACAGCCACAAGATCACCGCGCCGGCGCGCCAGGCCGGCGAGGTGTTCCTCATCCACGAGACCATCGACCAGGTGAAGGAGCCGCGCCTGGCCTGGATCTACAGCGCCGGTCAACGCCGCGTGCGACGCGCGCCGGATAGCGCCTACGACGCCGCCGGGCCCAGTACGGCCGGGCTGCGCACCGCCGACAGCCGCGACATGTACAACGGCGCGCCGGACCGCTACGAGTGGAAGCTGGTGGGCAAAAAGGAAATCTACATCCCCTACAACAGCTACCGCCTGGCCTCGCCGAGCCTGAAGTACAAGGACATCCTGCTGCCGGGCCATATCGACCCGGCGCCGACGCGCTACGAGCTGCACCGCGTCTGGGAGGTGGTCGCCACCCTCAAGCCGGGGGCGCGGCACATCTACTCGAAGCGGCACTTCTTCATCGACGAGGACAGCTGGGCCATCGCCGAGGTCGACCAGTACGACAACCGCGGCGAGCTCTGGCGGGTAGGCGAGGAGCACGCCTATTTCCGCTACGACGTGCAGGTGCCGCTGACGGCGATGGAGGTGTTCTACGACCTGCAGAACGGCCGTTATATCGCCTCGAGCATGACCAACGAGCGGCGCAATGCGTATGACTTCGGTTATCGCGCATCGACATCGGACTACACCCCGGGCGCGCTGCGCAGCGAGGGGGTGAGGTAACCCTTCGCCAGCCAGGTCCGGCCGATGGCTGGACCTGGCTGGCCCGGAGCCGCGGCAGCCAGTACGTCGAGCAGCACACCAGGCGCTGCGAGGCACCTGTTCCGTAATCCCTGCCGGGCACGGGAGAAGCACTTGCGCGACAGTGGTTTGCCTGTGCAAGCCGCTACCGCGTTCAGGCCTGGAATTGCAGCATCGAACCGTCGATGAAGCGTTCGTAGCGAGAGGGGCGAACGTCGAATGCCGGCGTCTGCCCGCTGACCAGGTCGGCCAGCGCCTGGCCGGCGGCGGGCCCCATGGTCAGGCCGTAATAGAAACCGGTCCCCAGGAACAGGCCAGGGATACCTTCGACGCCGGAGATCACCGGCATGTTGTCCGGGGTGCTGACCAGGGCGCCGGCCCAGGTTTCCTCTACGCGCGCGTTGGCGAACAGGGGGTAGTGCGCCTGCAACTCGTCGAGGATGCCGCGCAGAACGCCATGACGGCACGGCACAGCGCTTGAATAGGCAGGAAACAGGCCGGCGACGCGGCTCCGAGGGTTGAAAGGCGTGAGTGCGGCTTCTACCGCGAAACAGGCGCGGCTCTGGATCACTCAGCCGATGGCGCCAGAAACGTTAGAACTCCCAGGACCCGCAAGCGCATTTGATGTGCCACTTTGGGGCTCGTGGCCACAGCCGCCCTATCCAAGGTAGCGCGCCGCGGCCTGTGTCATAGAGTTGAACGCGCTTGGACATTGCCGAATGGCTGCAGGCGTGTGATGTGCCTGGATACCCGCCGGGGCGCTCGGGAAAGGCAAGTCGGGCCGTGGTTCATCTGATCAAGGCGAACTATGGCCACTGGTGGCTATCGATCCATAGCTGGTGTTTGCTGATGGCTGAAAGCGGCCAGAAGCGGCCATTAAGCGCCTACAAACTCAGGGGCGATTCACTCCTTAGTAATCTGGAGGCGCTGAGTGGTTACTTTTCTGGCTCACAAACTCGGCTGTTTTCTGCCAGCAGTGCGAGGTAGCGTCTGGCATATGTGTGTACGTCCCCCGGCCACCGCGCGGAAATGAAGTTGCTGCTGCGCACTACCCAGGCTGGGCTTTCATCGTTTTCGCTGTCCCGCACTAGGCCGCTGGTCTTCTTGCTGTGGTTGGGGTCCTCTGCGGGGACATCAAGAAAGTCCTCAGGCCGTGCTAGACAACGCTTAACCTCGCTCTCGACGCTCCAAAAGCCTTCCGGTTCGCCATCTTTTTCGGCGTAGGTGCGGTAGTACAGCGGGTCCCAAAAGCGTGCCCAATATCGGGTGAGGTTCCACGCTGAGCGCTCGAACTTCCAGGTTAGCGCCGTCGTTTTGTGCCCGTACAGCACAGAACGTCCTGTGCGCGGAGAGATCGATCGCGCGGCCAACAAGACACCATGACAGATCGCGGCAATGGGCTTGTGGTGGCCGTCTGCGTTGCAAGTTTCGAAGAAGTCCGCCACAAAGGCTTGCAGGGTCTTATCCTCCAAGTAGGTCAGCATTCCCTTCGCGTGGCCGCCACCCAGCAACAACCCGTCAAAGTCTCCCACGCGAAGTTCCGTGTAGGGCAGTGGCTTCAAAAATTCAGCGTCTCGTTCCATCTCTGCGTACGCCATCCGAGCATCTTGGCCGGCACGAAGCGCAAGTCCAATGAGACGAAGTTTCTTCAGACCTGGAATCCAGCCCCATGGGTCTAAGCCTTCGCCACTGATCATTATCGGATCTGCATGGGCCCGTTGCCCGTCCGGGGTTGCGAACTGCACGCGATGACCAGCGCTGCGCAAAATGCTCCACGTCACGGCCACTTCTGTGGGGTCGAAATCCCGAAGTGGCAGGGGCATCAACAAGTTCATGGTTTTCATGGTGGACCTTCTGAACAATCACTTATCGAATGCTGGTGGAAAAGTGTCCCAGCCAATCTGCGCGAACTTCGACTTGGTCGCCCGAACGCAGGAACCTTGAATTGCCGACGTTGCCTGTGATGGCCATGGCAATCGCCATACGTCTGGGCAGCAAGGCACCCATCAGTTGCTTCCACCGCGGCACGAACAAGGCCACCCCTGCAGGGGTTCCAGTGAGTATCAAGTCATGCCGATGCAGCCGCTGGTGTGTTGACACCTTCATTGCCGATCGCAACACCTCGGGCGGGCTGTACATCAAGTCACTGGTGGATGCACTTTGGCGCAGCTCG
>Ga0182738_1004983_pt1 | contig 14364 bp, 10 predicted proteins | sample eDN5th30CBELigMG_FD_128876 | JGI IMG/M metagenome (GOLD analysis project Ga0182738, IMG submission 128876) | Enriched Miracle-Growth compost microbial communities from Emeryville, California, USA - eDNA 5th pass 30_C BE-Lig MG (version 2)... ... | reverse complement strand
TGGTGCCGGCGGCGGGACCGATAATCTGGCGCGGTTCTGGTCCGAGAAACTCGGCCGCGCCTTCGGCCAGCCATTCGTGGTCGAGAACCGTGGCGGTGCTTCCGGCATCATCGGCACGGAAGTTGTCGCGAAATCCGCGCCTGACGGCTACACGCTGCTGCTGTCGTCGAACTCACCGACCGTCAGTCTGCCGCTGTTGCGCAAGGTGCCCTACGACAAGGGCTCGCTGCAGCCCGTGGTGCGCGTCGGCGACGCGGCGACCGGCTTTTGCGTGCATCCGAGCACCGGCCTGAAGTCGGTCAAGGAGCTTGTCGACTATGCGCGTGCCAATCCCGGCAAGTTGACGTGCTGCTCAGGTGGAATGGCCACCTGTAGCCACATGCGAATGGAGATGCTGGCCTATCGGACCGGCGTGAAATTCCTGCACGTGCCCTATCGTGGCGGCGCCGACGCCTTGAACGATCTGTTGGCCGGCACGGTCAACTTCATGAACGATCCGAGCACCAATCCATCCGCCAAGGCCGGCAAGCTCGACATGCTGTGCATCAATCACAGCACGCGCAGCCCCGAATTCCCTGACGCGCCGACGCTGACGGAAGCCGGCTATCCCAATTCGGACGTGCCATTGTGGTTTTCGATCTGGGCGCCTGCCGGTGTGCCTCAGCCCATCGTCGAAACGATCCATGCCAAGGTAACGGAGATCTCGAAGGACCCGGATGTCCTGCCCCGACTGCTGGCCAACGGCAGCCTCCCGGTTACGTCGACACTCGCCGAGTTGCAGGCTTTCCGTGAGGCGAATTGGAACGCCACGGCAGAGCTCATCAAGGTAGCCAAAATCAAACTCGAATAGTCCCCACGTGCGCCGGAGGGCAGCGCTCCGGTGCATTCGAGTTGCATATCGCCGCACTGTCACCGCTGACAGTGCGGTCGCAACGCCAATCGGACGCGGTCCGCGGCGGCGCAGAAGCGATGATGCGGCCATCCGACAGGTTGGACGGCGGGGCAATTGCGTCCGGGTCATGAACATCCTATTGGACTGAACCCCTGTATGCGCGACACGGCTCGGATGGCCAAGCCTTGAGATCGTCGATGCCACGTTGCGCCCCTCCCCTGTGCTGCCGGAGACGTTTCCATGGCGATTGGCGCAACAAATAAGCTGCCCCTGCTGTTCCAGCCTCTCACCATCCGTGGCGTGACGTTCAAGAACCGATGTGTCGTGGCGCCAATGATCCACTATCGCGCCGATGCCGGGAACACCTGCGGCGCGTTCCATCTCGTGCATCTCGGAAAATTCGCGCTTGGCGGCTTTGGCGCCGTCTTCACGGAGACCACGGCCGTGGAGCCGCGCGGGCTCAATACGGATCTCGATCTGGCCATCTTCAACGATGCCCAGGCCGAAAGCTTTCGGCCGCTCACCTCGTTTCTCAAGGCCGAAGGCGTCGTCCCTGCGATCCAGCTCGGCCATGCCGGTCGCAAAGCCTGCATACAGACGGCAGCGGAAGGCATGGGACCGTTGACCGACGCGCAAATCAAGGACGGACGTCGGGTCTGGCAGCCGGTGGCCCCCTCGCCTATCGCCGTCGGTCCCGAGTGGATGACACCGCACGAGCTGACGACGGCCGAGGTCGAGGATGTGGTCGATGCTTTCGCAGCAGGGGCCAGGCGGGCCGTCGAGGCCGGCTTCGAGGTCGTCGAGATTCACGGCGCGCACGGCTATCTGATCACGAGCTTCCTGTCTCCCGTCACCAACAAGCGCGGCGACAAGTATGGCGGCGACCTCGCCGGCCGCATGCGGATGGCGTTGGAAGTGGCGGAAGCCTGCCGCGCCGCAATTCCGGATCGAACACCCTTGTTCTTCCGGGCCTCCTGTGTCGATGGAACGGTGGAAGGCTGGCAGCTGGAGGACACGGTCGTCCTCGCGCGCGAACTGAAGGCGCGTGGCGTCGACGTCATCGATTGCTCGTCCGGCGGCTTGCTCGGCGCGGCCACGGCAGCACGCGTCACCCGCAGTCTCGGTTTCCAGGTGCCGTTTTCCGAACGCGTTCGCCGCGAGGCGGATATTCCCACCATGGCCGTCGGCATCATCCTCGAGGGTCAGCAGGCCGAGGCGATCCTGCAGGAGGGCAAGGCCGATCTGATCGCGGTTGGGCGCCAGGCGCAGTACAATGCGAACGTGGCGCTGCATTGGGCTCACGAGCTTGGCATCAACAAACGCTTCGAGCTTTGGCACCCTGAATACGGATGGTGGCTCGAAAAGAGAATTCGCACGCTCGAAGGCTTCGCCACACCGGAAGGCGTCGTCACGAAACGCGACTGATCAGCTTGGTCCCATGACTTCCCGCGCCGCGAGGCGGACACCCGACGCGCGGCAGTCTTCGTCGCTCGGATGGCGGCGCGGTCAGTGCTCTCTTGGCTCGATCGCTTGCCGCCGCTCGGCACCAAGCTCGGCTTCGAAAACGGCAAACGTCAAAGCCTGCCGCCGGACTCTCAGCTCCGCCATGCGCTCGCCCTTGTCCGGTCGGACCTGGCGGGACAGCGCCTGCCACTCGGCGTTGACACGCGCCAAGCGCGCACGGAGCGCCTTGCTGTCATTGACTTGCACCCGAACTCCCCTTTGTCCGCCGACGCCTGCCGTCAATGCCGGAACCAGCCTGCCGAGGCGTCTCCGGCACAACACGTGTCACGGGGTTCCAGTTCCGCGCGCCGAAGCGAAAGCCCACGGCCTCGCCGAGCTAGCCCGCACGGTCGGCGCCCGGCGCGGCCCGGGCCAGCGCGTGGACCAGATCGGCCGTTTGCAAGGTCGCAATGTGAAGTCAGCGCGCGCGTTGGGCGAAGGCGGTGAGCTGGTCGAAGACGAGTTGATCGATCTCGAGCCCTTCCAAGAGCAGGCGCTCACGGGTGCGGGCCGAACGCTCGGAGGGGATGCGGATCTCGTCGACGCCGGCCTGCCGCGGCGTCTCTTTGATGCGATCGATGAGTTCCCCTACCCGTGCCTCGAACACGTCTGCGGGGCCGATCAGCTCCGGCTTGAACGCGATGAAGAGGTAGCCGTAATCACTACGTTCCGCTGCTGCGGCGCCTGCGAGCAAGCCCAACGCTTGCATCATCAGCGATAGCCCAAAGCCCTTGTAGCCGCCCTCGGGACCGCCGAAGGGCAGCAGCGCACCTTGCCGCGCCAGCGTCGGATTGCGGGTCGGTGCGCCATTGGGACCGAGCGCAACGCCTTCCGGCAATTCGTCACCGAGCCGTTCGCGCAGCATCAGCTCCGTCATCATGAAGGCCGAAGTGCCGATGTCGAGAATGATCGGCCCCTTCGACGAGGGAATAGCGATCGCGAACGGATTGGTACCGAGCACTTTGGTCGTGCCCCCGAACGGTGCCACGTGCGGTTGGGCGCCTGTCGAATGCAGCGCGACGAGACCCGCCTTGGCGATCATCTCGACGTAGTAGGCGGCGCGCCCGCTCATCCAGGCGTCATGCACCGAAACGAGCGCGATCCCGTGCGCTTCGGCCTTTTTAATCGTTGCCTCGGCCGCGTAGTAGAGCGCCAGCATGCCGACGTTGTTGCCGCCGTCGAGGGCCAGCGACACCGCCGTCTCGCGCAACGGCGCGACCGGCCGGCGCGGTCTCCGGAAGTTGGAGCTCTCCGGCACATTCAGTATCTTGGCGAGGCCCGAGTATTCATAACCGCAGAGCGCGGCATCGATGCAATGATCGCAGACGATCCGGGCTTCGTCCTCCGTGTAGCCGATGCCTCTCAGCGCCGCCTCGCCGAGTGCTCGCGCGTCAGCGACGTTCAAATGGACGCGTCCGGATGTCATGTCTTGTCCTTTGTCTACGGCCGCGATTGCGACCGGCGCGGTGGAGGGCTTATCGGCGCACGAGCACTGGTCCTATTGAGCGCTGGTGCTATTGCATGATGGTCGTGCGCCAATGGACGCGCCGCTCGTCGGCAGGGTTACCGCCTGCCGCCGAATGAACGGTGCAGCGGTTGTCCCAGATGACGATGTCGCCCACGCGCCACTTGTGCCGGTACTCGGCGTTGGGCTGCAGCATATACCAGGACAGCTCAGCGAAGAGCTTATCGCTCTCCTCGTCGGACCAGCCGTGCACGCGAAGCACATGGTAGGGGTTGAAATAGAGCGACTTCTTGCCCGTCTCGGAGTGCACCCGCACAAGGTCATGCACGGCGGGCGGCCGCTTCTGATCCTCGGGGTCGAGCAGGTCGACGCTCTTGCGCTCGCGGCCGCCGTAAGCGAACTCGAGCTTGAGGCCGGCGGCCTGCTGCTTGAGCCGCTCGGGCATCGCGTCGTAGGCCGCATACATATTGGCGAACAGCGTGTCGCCGCCGTAGCTCGGGATCTCGAGGCCGTAGAGCTGCGTCGCCTTGCAGATGTCCGTGTCCCACGGGCTGTCGGTGTGCCAGCCTTGCCCGCGATTGAGGATCACCCGATCGGTCTTGGCGTCGGTCCTGGTCGTAACGCCCATCAGCGTGATCTCGGGATGCTCCGGGTCGCGCGTGCGCTTGACGCGGTGCGGTTTCAGAGCGCCGAACCGGCGGCTGTAGGCCACATAGTCGGCCTTGGTCAGCGTCTGTCCCCGCACGATCATCACCTGGTGGTCGAGCCAAGTCTGATAGAGTTGCGCCCAGTCCGCCTCGCTCAAAGCCTTCACGTCGATGTCGCTGACGATGGCGCCGATCAGCGGTGCCGCCTTCTCGATCCTCATGTGCGTCTCCTGCCCTGGCGTTGCGAACCCTTCAGAGAGAAGCCTCAGGCCGCGATGTCGTCCCTGCGCAGATCGGCGATCTCTGCCGTTGCGAAGCCATTCTCGCCCAGGATCTCCTCGGCGCCGCGCACCGGACGAGAACAGCGTAGGCAGCTTGTCATGCCGAATTCAACCGCGACGCCCGCAACAAGCGCCGGCTTTCTCTGCCATCGGTGTCGAGGCATTGACGCAACCCGTCTGTCGACCGGCGTATCCCGCCGCCGATCTCAGCATTCTTGCGGGCAAGCTCCTAGTGGAGCAAGCCCTGCGCCCTCTTGCGATTGCAGTTTCTTCTGGCTTGCGCAGACGACCAACCAAGTCTCTTGGAGTCTCGAAGGCATGTTGAATATTTTCCGTCGAGACAAAGTCTTAAAGCCTTGCCATTAGGCCCTGTTCTCGTGGCGATCCGCCCGTTGCACGCCGCGCTCGCTTGGCCGACATGAATAAGAAGTGCAATCAGGGCTAAAGCTACAATTCTCATCAGAATATTCTCCCAAAGCCGGCATAGCGGCGGCTGATTTCGTTGCAGGCGAGTAACAACGATATTTATTGGATAAGCATATTTAAGGACAAAATGGACGGCAACTGCGGTTGCATTCAACGCCGCCCGAACAGGCGTTCGATGTCGCCGAGCTGCAGCTCGACGTAGGTTGGACGACCGTGGTTGCATTGACCCGAGAAGGGCGTCGCCTCCATCTCGCGCAGCAAAGCATTCATCTCCTCGGGCGTCAGCTTGCGTCCCGCGCGCACGCTGCCATGGCAGGCCATGGTGGCACAGACGGCATCGAGCCGGTCCTTGAGCGACGACGCTCCGTTTCCGTCGATGACATTGGCCAGCAGATCGCGCACCAGCCCCTTCGCATCGACCTTCCCAAGGAGCGCGGGCACCTCGCGCACGGCGACGGCGCCGGGGCCGAACGGCTCGAGGGCAAGCCCCAACTCGGCAAGCTCGTGCGACCAGTCGGCGAGCAGCGCGGCCTCGTCCTCTTCCATCTCCACGATTTCGGGGATCAAGAGCCCCTGCCGGACCACACCACCCGCGGCAAGCATGGCCTTCATGCGCTCGTAGACCAGCCGTTCGTGTGCAGCGTGCTGGTCGACGATCACCACGGAATGACGCGTCTCCGCGACGATGTAGGTCTCGTGGAGCTGTGCGCGCGCGGCACCGAGCGGCTGATCGAGCACGGAGTCGGGAACGGGTGCCGCCGCGGCGCGCGTATCGGCCGAGAGCCCCACATCCATGTCGAGCGGCGCCTGAAGGCGCTCGCCGAAACCGCCCGAATAAGGCCGCGACTCTGCTGGCGGTCGAGCCGAACCGGAGGGCGGTGGCCTATCCCCCATTGCTGCGGCACCGCTCCAGGGCGCTTGCGGCCCTCCCGCATGGGCCGAAGGCGGGGGTCCGGCCTGCGTCGTGCCCCGCGCCATGGTTTCGAGCGTACGAATACCGCCCAGGGTCGTTGCCCGATGACCGGCCGCCTCCAGCGCATGCCGCAAGCCACCGATAATGAGGCTGCGCGCCGTCGCGGCATCGCGAAAGCGGACTTCCGCTTTGGTCGGATGCACGTTGACGTCCACCTCGCGCGGATCGAGCTCGACAAATAGCGCGAGCAGCGGGTGACGGCCCTTTGGCAGCAAGTCGCCATAGGCGGCGCGCACGGCACCGAGCATCAGGCGATCGCGAACCGGACGACCATTGACGAACAGGAACTGCAGTCCGGTGTCGGGCCTGTGCAGGGTCGGCAGCCCTGCGAAACCGAACACGCGCACGCCATCGCGCGCACCATCCAATGCAAGCGCGTCCTCGAGAAACTCGCGGCCCATGATGCGCCCGAGACGCGCCAGCAGACCCTCGGGACCGATCGGTTGTGCCGGCAGCACCAAACCGGCGCGCTCTCCGGTGGTCAGCGAAAACGCGACGCCGGGGTTGGCCATGGCGAGCCGCTTGACGATCTCGGAGACCGCCATGTTCTCGGCCCGCTCCGACTTCATGAACTTGAGCCGCGCGGGCGTCGCCGAGAAGAGATCGCGCACCTCGACGACCGTGCCGCAGTTGAGCGCTGCCGGACGCAGCCCGCCCTTCGCGCCGCGTTCCACGACGATCTCGAGGCCATTCTCCGCGTCGCGCTGCCGGGTCTTGATCGAAAGCGTCGCGATCGAGCCGATCGACGGCAGCGCCTCGCCGCGAAATCCGAGCGTCAGGATGTTGAAGAGGTCGTCGTCGGCGAGCTTGGAGGTCGCGTGCCGCTCCACCGCGAGCGCAAGGTCGACCGGGTTCATGCCGCTGCCGTCGTCGGTGACGCGAATGAGCGACAAGCCGCCCGCGGCGGTGACGATCTCGATGTCGCGTGCGCCCGCATCGAGCGCGTTCTCGACGAGTTCCTTGACGACGCTCGCCGGGCGCTCGATCACCTCGCCGGCAGCGATGCGATTGACGGTTTCGGGCCTTAGCTGTCGAACGGCCACGCGCACGCTCCCTGCAATGACGCACGCACCGGCCCAGACGGCAGTCGAACGTGTCGGCTCAGGCCTTCGCGGTGGCCGACAGCCGTTCCCGCGTGAGCACTTTGGCAAGCTCAACGGCCGGCTGGTCGAACGGATCGACGCCAAGCAGCGAGCCTGCGAGAATCGTCTCGAGCATCATGTGCATCAACAATGCGCCGAATGCCGCCTCGTCAAGCCGGTCGAGATCGATACGCCTGACGGCGCGGCTCGCTTTCCCCAGGGCTTCGGGCACCGCCTCCGCTTGCGCCGCGACCAGATCGCCGAGCGGACGTCCGGCAAGGAAGCCGATGCCCGCCTTTTCGCAGAGCTCCCGGTCGAGTGCCGGCCCCGTACCTGCCGTCGGCACACGCACGACGTTGATCAGATGCTCTTTCGGGCCGTCCATGAAAAGCTGAAGCTGGCTATGCTGGTCGAGCGGACCGAGGCACGCAAGCGGCGTGGTGCCCGCACCATCCTTGCCGAGGCTTTCCGCCCAAAGCTGCACGTACCAGTCGCCAAAGCGGCCGAGCCGGTCGGCATAAGGCATCATCACGGAAATCTTTACGCCGCGCTCGCGCAGGAGACCGACAGCGGTCGCCGCGCCGATGGCCGAGGTCATCTCGGCGGCATGTTGTGCCTTCAGAAGGCCATCGACAACCGCCTTGGCACCGCGTCGAAGCGCCCTGACATCGAGACCACGCGCGATGGCGGGCAGCAAGCCGACGTTGGTCAGGACCGAGAAGCGCCCACCGATGCCCGGCTCGTGGTCGAGGACGGGAATGCCGAAGTCGGACGCGAGCCGCCTCAGGCCGCTCAACTTGCCGCCGGTTGGCGGATCAGCCAAAGCAAGGAAATGGCGGCCGATTCGATCGCCCAGTCCGGCCGTCTTGACGGCCGCCAGCGCGGCCACCGCCTGCGCCAGCGTCTCGGGCGTTCCACCCGATTTCGAGATGACCACGAAACGTGTCGTCTCGAGATCGAGCGTTGCGAGCGCGCGTTCGAGCGTGATGGCATCGAGGTTGTCGTAGAAGCGCGTGCGCGGGCGCCCGCGCTGGCCCTCATCCGCACCACCGGGCAGATTCCAGCCATTGAGCTGGGCCAGCGCCTGGCCGCCGAGGCTGGACCCGCCCGTGCCGAGAAAGACGATCGTCTGCGCGCCTTCCGACAGCGCCTGCATCGCCGCCTCTGCCTGGGCAATATCGGCCGTGGCACCGGGCACGCGCAAATGCGGAAGCGCGCCGATCTCATAGGCTGCTTTCAGCTCACGGACGGCACCGTCGAGACGCCCGGTCCAGGTTTCGAGAGCGGAGACGGAAAGGCCGGACGCACCGATCGCCGGCTCCAGACACCCGGCCACCGACTGGGTGACGAGCCGCCGGCCTGTTCCATCGACGACCGCTTGCAGCTCGACTCCCGACATCGCTCTTTCCCTTCTCAAGGCACCGCAGACGCAATGCTGAACCTAACCGTTACCGAGCCCCTTGGGTTTCCCGACCACCGTAATGAACAAGTCGTCCACTTTGAGGAGGCGTTTCGCCGCCCTCCTCACGTCCTCCATCGACACCGCCTCGATCATGGCATTGCGGCGCTCCGGATAGTCTATGCCCATGTGCTCGTGCATCATCCAGAGGAGCTGATTGGCAATCTTGGCATTCGTGTCGAAACGCAAGGCGAACGACCCCGTGAGATAGCTTTTCGCGTTGGCGAGCTCCGTCTCCGTGGGTCCGTCCTTGGCCATGCGCTCCAATTCGCTGCGGATCACATCGATCGACTGCTTCACGGCTTCGTTCTTCGTTGCGACACCGCCGCCGAAGACAGACGCGTGCTCGAGCGGCTGCATGTAGCTGTAGACCGAGTAGGCCAAGCCCCGCTTCTCGCGAACCTCCTCGGTAAGACGCGATGCGAAGCCGCCACCGCCCAGGATCTGGTTCATCACGAAGGCGGGAATGAAGTCGGGATCCTTGCGCGCGAAGCCGGCGAGCCCGAACTGGACAACCGACTGCGGAACGTCCATCTCCACCACCTTCAACTTCTCGACAGGCATCGGCGTCGTGTCGGGTACGGGCGTCAGCTCCGACTTGGCCGGAAGCGCGCCGAATACCTTGTCCAGAACCTCGCCGAGCATTTTTGCGTCGATGTCGCCCACGGCCACGACCTTGAGCGTGTCGCGCGCGAACGTCCGCTTGCGGTAGGCTTCGAGGTCCACGGGTTGAATCGACGCGATGCTTTCCGGCGAGCCATTGGCGTGCCGGCCATAGGGATGGTTCGGGAAAGCGTCCTCGTACCAGGCCCGGCCAGCGACCTGCTGCGGGTTCTTCGCGGCATAGGCAAGATTGGCGAGAAGCTGCTTGCGAATGCGCTCGACGGCATCCTGGTCGAAACGCGGTGAGTTGATCGCGAGGCGCAGCATCTCGAGCGCCGGCTCGCGGTTGGCGGTGAGCGTCTCGAAGCTGCCGTAGAGCGCGTCCTTGGCATCCTTGAAGCCCATCCGGACCGCAAGCTCCTCCATGCGCTCCTGGTACTGGGTCGCGGTCAACTCGCCGGCGCCCTCGTCCATCATGGCGGTCAGGAAGTTCGCAAGGCCCTCCTTGCCGGCTGGGTCCTGACTCGAGCCGCCGTCGAACACGAAGCGCAGAGCCAGCAGCGGAACGCCGTGCTCCTCGACGAGCCAAGCTGAGATGCCACCGGGGCTCGTAACGTCCTGAATGTTCATTTTCGTTTCTGCCGTCTTGAGTGAGGGCGCTGCGATGGTGGGGCCGTCAGCCGAGATCGAGCCTTTGGCGCCGGAGGGCGCCTCTGCAGGCTGGGGCGCTTCGGCGCGCTGTTCCTTCGTTGCGGGATGCTTGCCTGCAGCGCCGTGCCCGGCTGCAACGGGAACCGCGGCAGCAGAAGGGGGAACTGCCGGCCGTTCGACACGGGCTACCGCAATCGTCTTCACGGGGCGACCGGCGAGGCCCGGGCGATCGGAGAGAGACCCGATCCCTTCACCTGTCGCGGCCGCCTGTTCAGTAGAGAGAGCCTTGGTGTCGCTGGCTTCGGCAACGGCGGGCGACCGATCCCCACCGGGAGTGCCCGCAAGCGACAGCGCGCCGAGCACCACACCCACCGCAGCAAGCATCAGCCATAGCCGGCGCCCGGGCGTCTGATCGTCGAGCCAAGCCCGAAATTGCTTCCATTCACGCAGGAACATGGGACTACGCCGCCTCGTCAGCTACGACCACCGGACTTCGGGGCTGCGGCCGGAGATACCGGAGGAGCCTTGGTCACGGACCCTGCGACGTGGCCCGGCACCCCATCAGGGTTTTCCGGCTCCAGTGTGCCCGTCACCGAGCGGCGGATGTCGAGATACTTGGATGCCGCCTTCGCCGTATCGGCCAACGTCACCTTCGAGATGCGATCCGGCCACTCCTCGATGTCCTTCACGGAGCGGCCGACGGTGAGCGACCAGCCGTAGCGGCGCGCAAGACTCGCCTGATTGTCGCTCTGATAGATGAAGTCGGCGAGATAGGCCTTCTTCGCGCGGTCGAGCTCGTCCTCGGTGATGCCGTTGGCGCGCACGTCGGCGATGACCTGATCCAAGGCGGCCTCCAGCTTCTCCAGTCCGACGCCGTCGACCGGGACCGCATAGAGCGCGATCTTGCCGCTGTCGCGCGCCGCGCCGGAGTACCAGCCGCCCGTCGAGGCCGCCAGTTTGTCTTCGATCACGAGCTTCTTGTAGACACGGCTCGTCGGGCCGGACGCCAGCACCTTGAGGAGGAGATCGAGCGCTTCGGCCTCGCCCGGCGCTGCCGTCACATAGGAGGGCGCGAGGTAATAGCGATGCAGCGACGGCCGGCCCGCGCGTGCGTCCTTCAGATCGACGCGACGCGCCGCCAGATGCGGCGGCTCCTCGGGGCGCGTCCGTGCCGTGACCTGCGGATTTGCCGGGATCTTTCCGTAAGTCTCTTCCGCAAGCGGCATCAGCTCGTCCGGCGTGATGTCGCCGGTCACCACGAGGATCGCGTTGTTCGGTGCATAGAAGTGCTTGTAGAAGCCGATCGCGTCCTGGCGCGACAGCTTCGCCATCTCATGTTCCCAGCCGATGACCGGGATGCCGTAGGGATGCGACAGGTAGAGCGTCGCATCCATTTGCTCATCGAGGATCGCGGTCGGATTGTTGTCGGTCCGCGAGCGGCGCTCCTCGAGAATGACATTGCGCTCGGTCAGGACCTCCTTCTCATCGAGGTGCAGATTGACCATGCGGTCCGCTTCCATGGCCATCACGGTCGGCAGCCGGTTCTTCGCGATCCGCTGATAGTAGGCGGTCACGTCGTGGCCGGTGAAGGCGTTGTCCTGCCCACCGAGACGCGAGATGATCTTCGAGAACTCGCCGTTCGGGATCTTGTCCGTGGACTTGAACATCAGGTGCTCGAGGAAGTGAGCGATCCCCGAAACGCCGCGCGGTTCGTCGGCGGCACCGACCCGATACCACACCATGTGCGTGACGACGGGCGCGCGATGGTCCTCGACCACGACGACCTTCATGCCGTTTTTCAACTCGAGTTCCGTCGCGCGCGGTGCAGCGTCGGCATCGGAGAAGTATGTGGAGAATGCGAGCATGGTGGTCACCAGGGATACGGCGAGGACGAGGGCGGAACACGAGCGTGAGACGAGGGAACGTCTGGCAAGCATAGGGGATTATCCCTTCGATACTCGACTTCGGGACAGACGGCCCCGGACCAGATAGGCCGCCCCGACAGAGGTGGCGGAAAACCCCGATCTTTTGCAGTCACATCGCCGATCCGACAGGCACGGATATGGCGGACCGCCAAGACGACGACCTGATTTCGGTGCTCGGGCCATGAAAGTCAAATGACAAGCCGTTCATGCCGGGCGTGCGCGGCCGTCGAGATGAGCCGTTTCCGGTGAGCAGCCGCCGGTCTTGAGGCTTCGATGGGTGAGGGTCCCGGCTCAGCGCGCGCCTGACGGTGCGCATGTCCAAGGGCTCGAACTTCTAGATCGTGTTCATTTTACATGGACGCATGGGCGGCGTTGGGTAGTTCAAGAGGTGCTGCCGAATCATAGCCGCAGCCTGTTCCCCTCCCCCTCGCGGGGAGGGGTTAGGGGCGGGGGTACGTTTATTCGCGGCGCCAAAGCAAGGGGTCTGAAGTCAACCGCTCCGGACGATACGCTGGCGATGGAGCGCGACAATCACCCCACCCCCGGCCCCTCCCCGTCAAGGGGAGGGGAGATGTAGTTCAAATCTTCTGCACAGATACTCCCATCGATCGGAAGTCGCCGGATCTATTCGAAATGAACAGGCTCTAAAGCGCGTTCACTTTACATCGACGCGTGGCCAGCATTGGAGGGAGACGCGGAGGTGCCATTCAGCGCAAGATCGGACGTGGAAGAATCCCGGAAACCGCGCCTGGCGCGGTTTCCGGGAACTCGAGTGGTGAGGAAATTCCAACCTCTATCGAATCCTTGGACAAGCGCACCCTCGGGTGCGCGCAGATCCGGGGTCCTTGCCCGCCAACGTGTGTTGCCGGAGCTGCTGCTCCAGCGCACAAGAGATCTCGGATCGTCGCGCTGCCCGCGGCTTCGGTGAACTCGGAGGGCGGCTCCGGCAATGACGCCCGCGCGGGCGGACGCGTGTTGCCTATTCGCCGAAGAGCGTCTTGCCGATCACCGAGAAAATACTGCCGCAGGAACCGTTTGGGCCACTGGTCGCAGCGAGGTCGTCGCCCATGGCCTTCTCTTTCCAGTTGCCGTCCTTGCAGTATTGCGCTTGCGCCTGCTTCTTGGCGGCCTCGTTCGCCGCGCGCTGCTTGTCGGGGTCGTTCGGCCAAGCCTGCGCGGTTTGAATGGGTGCTGGAGCGCCATTCTCGCCGGGCTCGGGCAAGCGCTCGGTGGCCGGAGGCAGAACGAGCGGCGACCGCACTTCGGTTTTCGGCTCCGCCTTCTTGCCGCTGAGAGCGCCGGTCAGCCCTACGGCTTCGAACACCTTGCCGTTCAACTCGACACCATCGATGCCGCCGCATCCCGGCAAGGCGAGCAGAGCCGCGCCTACAGCCAACAGGCCGGCAGATCGTCGTATCGCCTTTTGCAGTGCTGGCGTCATTTGCAGCAACCCCCTGTCGCACGCCCCTGACCATCTAAGCGGCCTTCTAGGCGTCATTGCGACTCGTCCAGACGGAATCATACAGAAGGCCAATTACGCCAGCAACAATGGCCACGTCCGCGATGTTGAACACGTACCAGTAGAAACCAAACGCATGCAGTGAGAAGAAGTCGGCGACGCCGCCGAGATGCAGCCGGTCGAACCCGTTGGCAAGCGCCCCGCCGATGATGAGACCGAGGCTCGCGGCCATCACGCGCCCTGTCGACGGCTGCGACAACCAGACCCAGAGCACCGCCGATACGAGCAGTGCAAATCCGGTCAGCAGCCATGGTCCGGAACTGTCGAGAAGCCCGTACGAGACGCCTTTGTTGATCACGTAGACCAGATCCAGGAACGGCGTAACGAAGATGCGCTGTCCCCTCGGGATCTCGTAGATGTTGAGCATCCACCATTTGTGCGCCTGATCGATGACGAACGTCGCCACGACGATCAGCAGCCCGAACCGCGACGCGGGGCCCCACGCCCAGCTCGCCGCGCTCCTGCTCACGCCTTCGTGCTCGCTCATGGTGCCCCGCTGAAGATCACGATCGAGACGTCCTCGCCCCCGAGTTGCCTGGCGATGATCGCCTCGATACGCACCCAATCTCCTCCCGCCAATCCGGCTCCGATCTGCGGCAGACCGATTCGCTTGCCCGCATAATGGGCTTTCATCCAAGCCATCGCATCGCGGACGGCGTCGTAGTCCACATCGATGCCGCGGCCCATGCTCGGCTGGAACTGCGTATAGGCGTTGACGATCGTGAGTGCGCCCGCCGGCGTAGTCGCGACCGCAACCGAGCATGTTCCGAGCTTCGCCCGATCACCATAGGGTGTCGCCACGTCGGCGGCATGCGCTTCGGGGAAATGGCGCTTCACCTGCGCGGCGAGGCCGCCGCCCATCGCGTGGAAGCAGTTGCAGCCGTGCGCGATGACATCGAACGTGCCGCGCGTCGCGAGACGGATGATGTCGCCGTGCA
>Ga0182738_1004982_pt1 | contig 14365 bp, 10 predicted proteins | sample eDN5th30CBELigMG_FD_128876 | JGI IMG/M metagenome (GOLD analysis project Ga0182738, IMG submission 128876) | Enriched Miracle-Growth compost microbial communities from Emeryville, California, USA - eDNA 5th pass 30_C BE-Lig MG (version 2)... ... | reverse complement strand
TATGGATTGAAAGCAATCATCAAAAGTAAGTAATACAGATTTCTCCGGTAAAGGACCTCCTTCGTAATATGCTTTTACTTCATTTAGAGTTAAAGGGTGAAAACCATTGATAAATAAATACTCCATTTGCTGTTCAAATTTTTCAAGTGTTATGAAAAGTGGAGAAGGCAAGAAATCTTTATAATTTTGCTTTACATCGATTGGATGATGTTCGGTTGCATGAAAATCTTCTTCTTTTCTTATTTCGTGATACATTAGCACGGGAAAAGCCATAATAGATCCTCCTTTTTAGATAAAAAATCTAAATTGGTCTACATTTCCAATTTAAATAATTTTGATAACTTGTAAAATCTGCTTTTATTATATAAAACCTTTACTAAAAAAAGGGCTAGAAAAAGCAATAAGTTTTAACAATTTGGTGTATGAATTCTGAAAAATAAGATTAATCAAGTGGAAATAGTCTATTTTCCTCTATTGTTAAGACAAACAAATGAAAGAAATATTCATAAACTGTTACAGACAATCATAAGTTTTTAAAGACAATAGTGATATATACGTGAAAGGAATGAGAGGAGGAGTCGCTTTGTCTCAAGAAAATTCGTCTATTTTGCGGTTTTCGTTGGAAGAGTCCGTCTGGTTTCAAAAAGGACAGGAAGTAGAGGATCTGCTTTCCATTTCACTTGATCCCAATATAACAATCCAAGAGAACGATCAGTATATTATCATTCAAGGCTCTTTAGAGTTAAGTGGTGAATACAAGCGCTTTAATGAAGGGGAACAAGAAGAAGAGGAGGCTTTTAAGGCTCCTAAATTAATTCATTCAATAATGGAAAGAGAGGAAGGAGTGTGTGAATTTTTACACCATTTTCCGGTGGATATTACCATGCCCCTTTCGAGAGTCACAAGTCTTGAAGATGTTGAAATTGAGATTGATACTTTTGATTATGTCTTCCCGGAAAGAAGCTGTTTGAATTTGACAGCAGATTTAACTATTTCAGGTCTTGCTTCTGAAGAAGAAGAGAGTGTTGATGAAGAAAGTGTTGAAGAAGAGAATGTAGAAGAAGAACTAGAATTAGCTTGGCGAGGTTCAGCGGATGAGGATGACAATGGAAATGATTCAATAGAAGAACCTATTGAAATAGCTGTTAGTCCATTTCAAAATGTCAGTCCACTTTTAGAAGAACAGCGTGAAGAGAAGGCAGAAGACGATGATTTGTATTCCCCATTCGAACTTGAGGTTAGAAAGTCACCAGAAGAAGAGGATGATTGGGGTACGAATGAAAATGCTAAAGTACCTTATTTTTCTGAGGAAACTAGAGAAGAAGAGATTACCTCTTCAGAACCTGAGATGAAGGTTTCTTTATTCAGAAGTGAGGAAAATGTCTATTCTGCAGAAGATGTATTTAAAAAGCCACAACAAGAATCTTCATCTGAATCGAAGCAGGAAGAACTTTTACTGGAAGAAGAGAAATTAGAAGAATCATCATCTTCTCCTAATGAAGAACCAAAAAAGAAAAAAGGGCTATTTAGTAAAACAAAATCTCTAACCTTTACAGAATTTTTTGCCAGAAAAGAAGAAGAGAAGCATACAAAAGTGAAAGTTTGTATTGTTCAGCAAGGCGATACATTAGAAAAGTTAAGTAATCGTTATAATGTCAATATCCATACATTATTGAAAGAAAATAGAATGGAAGCAAATCAAGATGTTTATGAAGGGCAAGTTTTATATATACCAGGAAATTTCGTAGAGAAATAAGAACAATAAACTGGAGCAGGCAGGAGGTTTTTCCTGCTTGACTGTTTTCTTTTTGCTTTTTTCAATCGTTTTTTGAGGGGGAAAATCGATTAAAGGGTTAAAGAGCAAATAGATTATTTTAAGAGCTTGGTAGTATTCGATCTTGACACTTTGGTAAATGCCCGAATTATTTAGCTAACCATCTATAGAAAATAAGAAAAGGATGGGAGTTTTCACTTGATAAGAAAGTGTGGGCGGATATGAATGAAAAAAATATATTAAACAAATATTCACCTATCTTAAAATCATACGCAGTAGAACCGAATTTTGTTGAAGAGTTTGGCAAAGTTGCCAAAATATATAGCAATAAAGGTACTTTTGCGTTAAAACGAATTGATCCTCATAATGGGGCTGATTTTACACGTCATATAAGAATGCTTTATCAAAAAGGGTATAATCGAATTGTGCCAATATATCCAGCGGTGGATGGAAGATATGCGATTCTTTATGACAATCAATTGTATTATTTAATGCCTTGGCTGCCAAATGAAGAAAGAGAAACATATTTCAAGAAACATCAACAAATGTTTCGAGAGCTAGCAAGGCTCCATATTTTAAGTTCTAAAGAAGTAAAAATTGAAAAGGAAGATCGACAAGAGCATTTTGAGAATACACAATTAGAAATGGAGAAAGAACAAGAGCTTCTAGCTGGTTTTATTGAGCAATGTGAAAATAAAGAATATATGTCACCGTTTGAGTTAATGTTTTGTATGTATTATCATGACATTCGGCAGGCTTTGATTTATTCAGAGACTAAATTGAAGGAATGGTATGAGGAAACGAAAGAGGATGAAAAGGCAAGAGTCGCCATTATCCACGGGAAAATATCACCAGAACATTTTCTTTATGATGATAGAGGGTATGGCTACTTTACTAATTTTGAAAATGCTAGATATGGATCGGCAAGCCATGACCTGCTTCCGTTTCTGTCCCGTTCCTTAAGGACAGCACCTAAGCAAAATGAAGACTGTATTGAGTGGCTTTATACGTATTTCAATCATAATCCTTTAAAATATGATGAAATGCTGTTGTTTTTAAGTTATTTGGCTCATCCAGGACCATTGCTTCGTATTTGTGAGAAATATATGAAAGCAGATAAGAAAGCTATCAATGAACGCAAATATGCACAAAAACTACTTAAACAATATTGGCTTTTAAAAAATACAGAATATGTTGTGATGCGAGTAGATGAAATAGAAAGACAAAAGAAAGCACAGCAAGAAGCGGCAGAACAAGCGGAACAAGCAGAGACTCAGGATTAAAATCTTGGGTCTATTATTGTTCCTAAATTTGTAACGATCTTCATCCAGGCACATATATTAAAGATAAACAAAAAATAGATAGGAATAAAATGAAAAAAAATCGGCAATCCTTATTGACGAGAATTAGTTTTTTTCGGTAGTATAGCATATATAAATAAATTATTAAGGCAATGACAGGGAGTAGTACAATGTACGTTGTTTCAAAGAGAGGAAATCATCTGCTGCGAGATTTCTATTCAACCCATTGGAATGTAGCCCTCGAGCTTCTTTTGCGAACGGTGTGCTTATTAGTAAAAGACGGACAGTATCCGATATCATCTTTGAAAGAGCCAGCACTTTTTGTGTTGGAAAAAAGGTGGTACCGCGAACAAACTCCATTCGTCCTTTTCAGACGAGTGGAGTTTTTTTATTTGCTTTAAAAAGGACAAAGGAACAAGATTAGGAGGAAATTAGGATGGAAATGAAAGAAATCTCCATGCCGACAAAGTATGATCCAGCAAGTATTGAAAAGGGTCGCTATGATTGGTGGTTAGAAGGCAAGTTTTTTGAGGCGAAGCCAGATGAAGGGAAAAATCCTTATACAATCGTAATCCCGCCTCCAAATGTAACAGGTAAATTGCATTTAGGGCATGCATGGGATACAACATTACAAGATATTTTAACAAGAATGAAAAGAATGCAAGGCTATGATGTATTATGGTTACCTGGTATGGACCATGCAGGTATTGCAACACAAGCAAAGGTAGAAGAAAAGCTTCGTGCCCAAAAGATTAGCAGATATGATCTTGGCCGTGAAAAATTTGTAGAAGAAACATGGAAATGGAAAGAGGAATATGCAAGCCATATTCGTGCACAATGGTCTAAATTAGGATTAGGCTTAGATTATTCTAGAGAAAGATTTACGCTTGATGAAGGTCTTTCAAAAGCAGTTCGCGAGGTGTTTGTTTCTTTATACAATAAAGGGCTTATCTACCGCGGCGAATATATTATTAACTGGGACCCAGCTACCAAAACAGCTCTTTCTGATATTGAAGTAATATATAAGGATGTACAAGGTGCATTCTATCATATGAAATATCCTTTAGCAGATGGATCTGGTTATATTGAAGTAGCAACAACTCGCCCAGAAACAATGCTAGGCGATTCAGGTGTTGCTGTCCATCCGAAAGATGAAAGATACCAACATCTAATTGGCAAGAAAGTAATTTTGCCAATAGTAGGTAGAGAGATTCCGATTGTTGCAGATGATTATGTGGAAATGGATTTCGGTTCAGGTGCTGTTAAAATGACTCCTGCCCATGACCCAAATGATTTCGAAGTTGGTAATCGTCATAATCTAGAAAGAATTCTTGTAATGCATGAAGACGGCACGATGAATGAGCGTGCAGGAAAATATGAGGGAATGGATCGTTTCGAATGCCGTAAACAAATCGTAAAAGATTTACAGGAAATGGGCGTACTATTCAAAATTGAAGAGCATATGCATTCAGTTGGACACTCAGAGCGAAGCGGTGCTGTAGTAGAGCCATATCTATCTACTCAATGGTTTGTTAAAATGCAGCCACTGGCTGATGAAGCAATTGCATTACAAGGTAAAGAAGAAGAAAAAGTAAACTTTGTGCCAAATCGTTTTGAAAACACCTATATGCGCTGGATGGAAAATATTCGCGATTGGTGTATTTCTCGTCAGCTTTGGTGGGGGCATCGTATTCCTGCTTGGTATCATAAAGAAACAGGAGAAATCTATGTAAACCATGAAGCGCCTGCAGATATTGAAAATTGGACGCAGGATACAGATGTATTAGATACATGGTTCAGTTCAGCGTTATGGCCATTCTCTACATTAAATTGGCCAAATGTAGAGGCAGAGGACTATAAGCGTTATTATCCTACTGCTGCATTAGTAACTGGATATGACATTATTTTCTTCTGGGTATCTCGTATGATTTTCCAAGGGATAGAATTTACTGGAGAGAGACCATTTAAAGATGTACTGATCCATGGACTTGTTCGTGATGAGCAAGGACGTAAGATGAGTAAATCTTTAGGAAATGGCGTAGATCCAATGGATGTTATTGCTAAGTATGGTGCAGACTCCTTACGCTATTTCTTATCAACAGGAAGCTCACCAGGTCAAGATTTGCGCTTCAGCATTGAAAAGGTTGAATCAACTTGGAACTTTGCAAATAAAATTTGGAATGCTTCCCGCTTTGCATTAATGAATATGGATGGTTTAGCTTATGATGAAATTGATTTATCAGGCGAAAAATCAGTTGCTGATAAGTGGATCTTAACGAGATTAAATGAAACAATTGAAACAGTAACACGTCTATCTGATCGCTATGAGTTTGGAGAAGTAGGAAGAGTTCTTTATAACTTTATCTGGGATGATTTCTGTGACTGGTATATTGAGATGGCGAAGCTTCCATTATATGGTGAAGATGAAACGGCTAAATTGACAACTCGCTCGATTTTAGCGTATGTTCTTGATAATACAATGCGCTTATTACATCCATTTATGCCATTCATTACAGAAGAAATCTGGCAAAACCTTCCGCATGCTGGCGAATCGATTACCATTGCGAAATGGCCAGAGGTAAATCCTGCGTTTACAGATGAGAAGGCTGCTAATGATATGAAATTGCTTGTGGAGATTATCCGTTCTGTTCGTAATAGCCGTGCGGAAGTTAATACACCAATGAGCAAGAAAATCAGTATTTTATTAAAAGCTAAAGATGAAGAGGTAAAAGCTACGCTCCTTGAAAATAAATCTTTTATTGAGCGCTTCTGTAATCCAGAAACATTAAGTATCGATACAGATATTACTGTTCCGGATAAAGCGATGACAGCTGTAGTAACAGGTGCTGAAATCATTCTTCCTTTAGAAGGTTTAATTAATATGGAAGAAGAAATCGCTCGATTAAATAAAGAGCTAGAGAAATGGAATAAAGAAGTAGAACGTGTTCAAAAGAAATTAAGCAATGAAGGCTTCGTGAAAAAAGCGCCAGAAAAGGTGATTAACGAAGAAAGAGCAAAAGAGAAAGACTATTTAGAAAAGCGTGCAGCAGTAGAAGCACGTATAAATGAATTAAAAGGTTAATTTCATAGTTGAACGAAGGGTGTCTCCACTATCCAAACCTTTGAGGCACCCTTCTTCTATGGATGAAGCAGTTACTTTTTAAGATGATACTAGATAAAGGTAAGTATAGATGTACCATAACAATCATTATTCATAAAAGAGGGTGTAGCAATGTTTCATAGTTATGAAGAAGCATTAAATTGGATTCATTCTCGTTTGCGTTTTGGAATAAAGCCTGGGTTAACTAGAATGGAATTGATGATGGAAAAGCTAAATCATCCAGAAAAACAGATAAAAACAGTTCATATAGGTGGAACAAATGGAAAAGGGTCTACCGTTACTTATTTAAGAAATATTCTTCAACAAGCAGGATTAACAGTTGGAACCTTTACATCTCCTTACATAGAACAATTCAATGAGAGAATCAGTGTGAATGGAAAACCAATTAGCGACGAAGAAATTCTCACATTAGCAAATAAATTGCATCCGATTGTGGAAGAAATGGACAAAATGGAAATTGGCGGTCCAACCGAATTTGAAATCATTACTGCAATGTCTTTCTACTATTTTGCTTATATGCATAAAATGGATATCGTTATATATGAGGTGGGATTAGGAGGTCGATTTGATTCAACCAATATCATCTCCCCACTACTTTCTATCATTACAAGTATCGGCTTAGACCATACAGCAATATTAGGAGACACTTATGAACAAATTGCATTTGAGAAAGCTGGAATTATAAAAAAGGGAACCCCTATTATTGCGGCTGTTAAACAAAAAGAGGCGCAAGCTGTCATTGTACAACAGGCTAATAAGATGGAAGCACCAATTTACTTATTGGATAAAGATTTTACGATAGCTGGCTATCATTCGAAGTCTACAACGGAATCCTTTAACTTAATGTCTCCATTTTTTAAATGGGAGGATTTGCAAATAACAATGTTTGGGAAGCATCAAATAGAAAATGCATCATTAGCAGTAATAGGTGCCGAGCTTTTACGTGACCAATTTGTTTCTATTAATGATGAAAGTGTTGGAAAGGGCTTAATGCTGTCTCAATGGCCAGGGAGATTTGAGATTATTTCAGAAGAACCCCTAGTTGTATTAGATGGTGCACATAATGAAGAAGGAATAGAGGCATTAGTGGATGTATTAGTAAATCGCTATAAAGGGAAGAAGAAAAAAATTATTTTTGCAGCACTCTCTGATAAAAAAACAGATAAAATGATCACTAAACTTGATCAAGTTGCTTCAACGATTACCTTTGTAACATTTGACTTTCCAAGAGCTGCCGATTGTCTTACATTATATAAAGAAAGTAACCATCCATTCAAGTACCAAAACACTGACTGGAAAAAAGCAATTCCTGAACATATGGAAAACATTGATAAGGATGAGATGCTCCTTATAACTGGTTCCTTGTATTTTATTTCAGAAGTTAAGACATTTTGGAAAAATTTCAAGAAATAACTATATCGAAAAAAATATCTAGATTATTAGGAAAGAAAAGGGTAGTATATATTTATCAGGTTTGAAATGTGGGAATTTTAAGAATATGGTAAAATATTCTCTATTTAACGATATATTATAACAAAATGAATAGCTATTATACATGCAATACGAAAAATATTGGTTCAAAAGAAGGGGGGAAGAGAATGGTAAAACCAAGCTATAAAAAAATAATATGGGCAGTTTGGATATTCCTTCTCCCTTTTGGTCTATGGTTCTCTCATAATATCTATCCTCCGCAAATTCGGGGGAATGAATGGGAGATTCTTGCATTTCTAATATTTATGACAGTTGTTGCAAGTATGCCAATGATCATAAGTGGAACACCAGTATTTTTCTTACAGTGGGCAACATTGTCTGTTTTTCTAATATTCGGATTATTTTTTGAAATTATCCTCGTGCAAATTGCGTTAATAGCAGTATTATATCAAGCGAAGTTGGATAAAAAGACACTTTTTCGTTTGCCTATGAATTCAATCATGTTTTTTCTTGTCTCTTTTTTTAGTGGCATTATCTACTATAGTTTTGGAGGAAAACATGGATTCGATTTAGCTTTCAATTTCCATTTATTTATTTTGATAAGTCTGTATCTTGTTTCCTATTTGTTGCTTAATACGTTGGGAATCTTTTTGATAGACCGTTTTATCTATAAAAGAAAAGATCGTTTCATTAAAAAAGATTTAATATGGGAAATATTCACAACGGTTATTACCTATCCAGTAGGTATTGCGTTATATATTATGTATCAATATGTGGGGCTAGCTGCATTACTTCTAATAGGTGTGCCTTTTATAAGCCTATCGCTCATTTTAAAGCTGTATCATTCAAGTCAAACTGCCAATGACTATTTAAGAAAAACAGCAGAAATTGGACATCAACTTTCTCAAAACTTATATGTGAATGAAACCGTTGAGTTTTTTATTGAAAAGCTATATGAGTTATTTAAAGTTGATTTTGTGTTTATCCATCAAGTAAATGCAAATAATCAATTAGAAATGATTTCGCGTGTGGAGCAACAGGAAAAGCTACCAATTTTTTCTGAAGTGATGCATGAAAACGAGGGCATATGTGGTCGAGTGTTAGCCTCCCAGAAATCAAGTGTATTTCATTCTAAGCAAGATTGGCAGAATGTAAATAAGGGCTATATGCCTGAAGGAATTCAAAGTGTATTATGCATGCCGCTCATTAAAAATAAAAATGTGATTGGTGTATTATTATTGGGAAGTAAAAAAAAGAAGGCATTTGCCAATATAAAATTAATGGTATTGGATCTTTTATGTACCCAATTTGCCATTGCGCTAGAAAATGCAAAGTACTTTGAGCAAACAAAGGAAAATAGTGAGAAATGTGCTTTAACCAAGCTGTATAATTACCGCTATTTCGAAAAGCTATTAAGTGACCAGTTCAAGGAGCTTAATGAGGAGAAATTGGACAATCTTGCGCTGATTATGCTAGATATTGACCATTTTAAATCGATAAATGATCAATATGGTCATCAGGCAGGAAATGAAATTTTAAAAGCTTTTGCTAAAAGAATTCAAAAGCTTATTGGTGACCACGGAGTTGTTGCTAGATACGGAGGAGAAGAGTTTGTGATTCTTCTGACCAATATTGCAAAAAAAGAAGCGCTTGATCTAGCTGAGTTTATCCGCAAGATGATTGCATCTAGACCCTTTGTTATTCAACAAAATATAGACGATTGTCAAAAAATAAAAAATGTAAATATCACAGCTTCATTAGGGTTAGCTTATGCTCCAGAAGATGCCGATGAGTCGTTGGCATTGATTCGACATGCAGATAGAGCATTATATGTGGGAGCAAAAAGAGCAGGGCGTAACCGTGTTGGCAGTTATGTGAAATGACTGGAATAAAAAAGAAACAGGGAGTATGGATGAAACCCATCCACTCTTCCTGTTTTCTTTACATTTACAGTTATTATAATCGGGAAGATACTTTGAAATTAATAATTATAATCGACATTAATTTCACTATTCTCTACTCGTAAATCATTAGCAATCGCTGGTATATAAACAGTTTCTGGTGTATTGCTTCCTCCATCATTTTCATCCCCATCGCTAAATCCACTATTACAATTCGTAGCAAAATTATTGGGATTTGTATCAATTTTACTTCCATAGTTTCTAGCAGTATTTGTAGTTAATTTTGATGCATATACTTTTCCATTTCCGTTTAAGTTATAATTCCCCGTTAAATCTAATGTATTTCTCACGCATATTTTTCCATCATTCCCCATGTTTAAATTATTTATGGTTCCATTGCCTCCAATGTATATGGAAGTTTTTTCTAAGTTGTTGATAGTAGAAATTGTGGCATCTCCTAATACACTGATTTTACTATTATTTGATGGATTATTAATACTTTGAATGCTAGCACTTCCTTTAATAGAAACGACCGTATTACTAAATGGACTATTAATATTGCCGATAGTAGCAGCTCCACCAATGGAAATGACACTATCAGATGCGTTATTCCAGTCACCACTTGATAAACTACCTTTAACCTCTAGTTTCGTTTTTGGTAAGCTATTCCCATTTAAAAAAGTTGCAGCTCCACCAATATAAATAGAAGTATTGTCTGTTTTTAGATTTTGAAATGTGCCACTTCCTGCAACTTCAATGATAGAATCACTAATGGTGCTATTTAAACTACTAAATGAGGCGCTTCCTCCAGCATGGATTTTAATGGTAGAAATTCCATTCATATTCCCAGTTACATATAAATCACTCGTAGTATAGATAGTCGAATTAGAGAACTGGTTAATATTCGAAGTGATTGTTAAAACCCCATTTGCTTTTAAAATCGCATTTACTATATCTGTGTTTTTTGTGATAGAAGTGTTTCCACTATATTGACAATTGCTTGTAAACCGATAATTATCTGGAATAGGATTTACACATACGTCCAGTCTTCCTGGGTCCGGAATATCGTTTCCAGTTAAACCAGTCTGTGCATTGGATTGTTCATCTGAGGAGCCAGTGTTTCCATCAGTACTACCGTCTTCTGTCCCACTACTAGCTTCTGCTTCCAATACAATGGGATCAAGTTTTATCGGAATGGTAAAGACCGATGATAATGTGATTTCTTTATCCCCATCGATTCCTTTACTATCAAATGTATAAGTAATCCCATCCTGATTACTAGTTTGCTTTATATTTGAAATAATAAAAGAGCTCCCCGCCGAACTATCAACAGAAACAGCTACGTTTTGAAAAAAGGTGCGATTTATTGATTCTAGTTCCGTTTTTATTTTCTCCATATATTGATTGGAAGCAATTGCAGTTAATTTATTAAAATAAGCGGATTTATTGATTTCTGCTTCTGTAGCTTCCTTATTATTAGCTGTAATTTTTCCGAATGTGTCACTTATTTGATTTGAAATCGATTGATTGATACTATCCTTAAAAGCACTATTTGCTTTTACTTCGCTGCTTTTATTGTATAAGGCTGTTTTATAATAGGTGATTCCCATCTCGGCAATGGAAACAGCTTGTGCATTATCTTCTGTTATCGTAATCTGTTTAGAATTAGTAATCGATACACCAACAATGGAAATATAAAGAATACTAAAGACGGATATAAGGACAAGAATCAATATAAGTGTATTTCCTTTTTCGTTAAAATAACGCAATGACAAATTCCCTCCTTTCTATTTTAATCGTGATAATGTTACGGTTGTTTGATAGGTTTGGTTTTCCTTATCTTTGCTCGTGATTTTAATGGTTAGGATGACATCCTCTTTAAGAGGATTAACAGTAAATGAATTAGGAATATAGGTATTATTTGTTCCATTTCTATTCATCAGCTCATATCGAAATTTTTTATTCTGAAAGGTAATCTTTTGCTTCCCATTCACCATAATATACGAAGCATTTGGGTTTTGATCAAATGTAATAGAATACGAATCAGAAGTTTGATGTATTTTTGTCATACTTGAAACCATATAGTTCGCTTCTTGCTGTAATAAGGTTTTATCATTGACTACTTTCGAGAAGTGAATTCCTTGAAAAAAGAACTGATAGATAAGGACTAGGACAATCGAACCGAGTGCAATAGAAACTAGCAATTCAATTAAAGTAAGTCCTCTTTCGTTTTGAATCGACATCTTTTTACTCCCTTTATTTTTTCGTAATATATCCGTATATATGGCTGTTTAATTTATCTTGTTCATCAAAAACGTCAATCCGTATTTTATAAAGCGTATTTGCTCCCTTTAATGTTTCCTCCCGATAATATAGATAAAGATGAATAAAATAGTTATTTTCTTTAAAGATTAATTCTATAACATCTGAATTCCGATTTATATTTGTTAATAAATCTAAATCGCTTGTATTTATGGATGCAGATGGATTATCTGTTAGATTAATCAATTGTTTATATAAAGTACTTTCACTATTTTGAGCTTGGACTAACCAACTCTTTGCTAGTGTAACACTTGTTAACCTCTCATCTGTCTTCTGATTAAAGGAAGATACTTGAGGAAAAAAAGTGAGAAAGGACGTAATGAGAATACTTAATAAAACAATCGAAATTAAAATTTCTATTAATGAAATGCCTTTATCATTTTGTATGAAACGCTTAAATGGCATGCTTTTGCCTCCACTCCTAGATGGAAATTTAAAAAAGAAAGAATAAGAAAAATATTGTGTGAAACTATTGACCCATTCTTTTAAAATAATTGATTCTATTATACAATACATAGGATAAGAAAAAACGAAAAATTGTAGGACTAAATGCATTGGAAAATAGATAAACTCTAGTTTGTTCTTACTATTTAGAATAGTGGTGATTAAAATGCAAGTATTATTAATCTCTATCGTTTGTTTACTAATTATTACAATAATTTTTGTTGTTTTTCCTTCTAGTATGACAATCAAGGGAAGATTTGTGGTGGTTGTGGTTGCTTTTGTGCTATCAAATATCGGCTTGGCTGTTCAATATTTATATGAGAATTATATGATTAGTTTAGGTAGTCTGTTGCTTTTAGTTTTGATGCTACCTTTATTAATGCAAAAAAGCGCTCGTTTTTTCTTTAAAGAAGAAATACATAGTGAATACATTACAACGTATACTGCAAAAGACATGAATAAGCAGAATATAGAATTAGAAGAAGAACTGTTATTTATGGATAAAGGGAAGCCTGCATTAAAAAAAGAGGGAAAAATAACATCTAACACGATAGTGGAAGAAGTAGAACAAGCCGAACGAAAACCTATTAAGGAAGAAGAATTTCCGCCCATTAAAGTGGACAAGAACTCTAGTGTAATGGTTTCTTCAGAGGAAACAGAGAATGTAAATAAGCAAGAAGAGGAAAAGGATTGGGTCTATGCTACATTAAATACTACCGAGGCTCATCCAAAAGAGGATTATTGGAAAAATGATAATGTAATGGTCAGGGAAAACTCGATTGAAGCTTTTTTAGAAGAATTAAATGCTAATAAAGATAATGATAAAGAGGAAGAACAACTAGAGGAAATAGAAGAAAAGCCAAACAGACGATATTTAGAGAGGTTAGAAAAAATTAGAATTTTAGACAACAGTAATTTACCAAAAGATAAGGATTAAAAACTGATCTGAAAATTTAAGTGCAAACAAAAGGAGTCTCTAAAGCCGTTTTTTTAGAAAGGTAGAATACAGAATGGATAAAAAAACTTTCACTTTATTTATTAGGCTTTTTATAGCAACATTTTTCCTTTTTGGAGGCACCAGTTTAGGTGTTTACGCCTTTCAGAAGGCAGATAAAGAAGAGCTTTACCCCATTAATACAAGTGTAGCTGGGATAAGCATTGGAGGATTAACAGAATTAGAGGCAAAAAATATGCTTGAAAATCATCTTATTGGTTGGAAAGCCAATGCTATATATGAGTTTCAATATAAAGAAAAAACGGTTCAGATAAGTAATGATATATTTGCCTTTGATGTAGAACAAACACTAAAGAATATAACGGAAAACAGTGCAAATGATTTTGTTGTAAATGTAAGGGAAGAAGTTTTACAAACGGAATTGGAACAGTATAATTCGTTTTCCATGGAAGATATCGATATTGATCTTTTCAAATCAGCATTATTAGAAGCCGCATCCATTCTTCAAGTAGATAAGAAATTAGCTGTAGAAGAATACTTTGCTTCTTATGTTTCCGGAAAAGATTTGTTAAATACCGTCGAAATGACAGTGCCTGATCAAATAGAAGAATTGGAATCCGTTATTCCAACTATTAAAGAAATCACTATATTACCAAAAACAACTTTTTCTTTATTAGGATTATTAGAGGATGTAAATCAGAAAGGTGCAAAGGAAGAAACGGTAAGTATACTGGCAACAGGTATTTATCAATTAGTTCTTCAAACCAATTTTGACATAAGAGAGCGAACAATAAGCAAGGAGCTTCCTGATTATGTAGATGTTGGTTATGAAGCGAAAGCAAGCTTTCGTAGTCAACTAGATTTACGCTTTACTAATCCAAATGAACATGCTTATATTATCGCTCTTAAGGTAGAGGAGAATCAATTAATCCTTCAATTAAAGGGGCAAGAATTACCGAACCGTTATGAGATTGTTATAGAGGAGAAGGAAGAATATGAACCAAAAACAATTGTCCAATTTGATTCTTTGCTTGAGGGCGATCAGGTAAAGGTTAAACAGGAAGGGAAAAATGGTATCTCTGTTGTTGTCATCAAAGAAGTACTGGATAAAAACGG
>Ga0182738_1004980_pt1 | contig 14372 bp, 14 predicted proteins | sample eDN5th30CBELigMG_FD_128876 | JGI IMG/M metagenome (GOLD analysis project Ga0182738, IMG submission 128876) | Enriched Miracle-Growth compost microbial communities from Emeryville, California, USA - eDNA 5th pass 30_C BE-Lig MG (version 2)... ... | reverse complement strand
CACCGCCGGTTGGGAATTTCACCCGACCCCGAAGGCGATTACACGTATTGTGTAATCATAACTATTTAATTAACTGTATCGTACACCTTTTCCTATCAATTATCAATAATTTTATTTTAAGTACTCTTTTTACACTACAGGTTAAGGAATAACTCAAATATAAAAGAGGTGTTTCTTTTATTGATTTGGTCACACTAAAAGTAAAAAGTGGAGGCATGAAATGAAAATTGCAGAAAATGTATTTGGTTATCGAACAGCAATTGCTAATATAGCCTATATTGCAGGATTAGGACCGAAGAAAGAGGATTGGGTCCTTATCGATACAGGAATACCCTATTCAGCGTCGTTTATCCTAAAAAACACAAAACAACTTTTCAACGAGAAGAAACCACTAGCAATCATTTTAACCCATACTCATTTTGATCATATTGGCGCATTACAGACCCTTGTTAATAAGTGGAATGTTCCAGTATATGTTCATGAAAAAGAAATTCCCTATTTAGAAAGCAAGAAGAAATATCCGAAACCAACACCATTAAAGGAAAAAGGGATGATGTCATTTCTTTCTCCATTTTACCCAAGAGATGGGATTGATTTTCACTCCAAAATAAAACCAATATCAAGGGAAGATTCCTTGCCTTTTTTAACAGACTGGAAATGGATTCATACGCCAGGACATACAGACGGTCATATATCCTTATTTCGAGAAAAAGATCGATTACTTCTTGCTGGGGATGCGCTTATTACAGTAAAACAGGAATCGCTTTTTGCAGTCTTAACCCAGAAAAAAGAAATTCATGGTCCACCAGCGTACTTTACACCAGACGTAGAAACTAGCTTCACGTCTATAGAAATGCTGTATGCACTTGACCCACAAATTTTATATACAGGCCATGGAGGACCAATGTATGGAAAAGGTATTAGGAAAGAAATTAGTCAACTTCTTTATCAGCATACGGAAGAGAAAGTCATAAAAGGAGTATAAACGAGAAAGATAATACTTAAGGCGAGGATTTTAAAAAAAGTAGGATGGAGTGTAAAAAAGTAATTCTCCATTATTTACGTTCTAATTTTATGACGCCTAAAACAACATAAGGTATAGAAGTTTTAGGCGTTATTTAAATTTAATATGTTTGATTAAAAAGGCAAATAAATCGAAAAGTATGAAGCTTTCGGCTTACTGGTCATTTGATATTATTTGGATAGTAAGGTAAAAAACATTTATGGAGGAATTAAATTAAAATAACAAATGGTTGTCAGTATGAAAAATACCTCTTTTCTAAAGGTGGTGTTAATAGTAAATGTTTTTATAAAAATAAATTGAAAGCATTTACATATTTAAATATCTATGATAATATAAGTTTATAACTTGTAGGACATGTTACAAGAAAGGGAAGAAGAATGGGGCTTAATTCCATTGATAAAAAAAATATAGTTAATTCAGTTTATGAGCAATTAAAAGAACATATCGTTAACGGTGCTTGGCAGCCTGGAAGTAAAATCCCTTCCGAAACGCAATTACAAAAAATGTTTAATGTAAGTAGAGTAAGTATTAGGAGTGCCATTCAGCGTTTAAGGGATTTAGGAATTGTTGTTACATATCAAGGAAAGGGTACTTTTGTCTCAGACGATATTAATGGGAAAAGCATTAATGATTTTGTACCGGTAATGCATCTTAGCGAAGAAGAATTTTTAGATATGATGGTGTTTCGCCAATCCATTGAATTCAAATCTTTAGAATTAGCTGTAAAGAATGCAACAAATGAAGATCTTGATAATATTGAAGAGATTCTGAATGACATGTTTCGATATAGAGATGACTATAAAAAATATTCTGAAGTAGATTTTAATTTCCATTTAGCTATAGCCAAAGCATCAAAAAACATCGTATTTTATAGAGTCATGCATTCAATTAGAGATTTCTATTATTATTATTTAGAAGAGTTAAACAGAGTGATTGGAATTACTTTAGATAGTATTGAAGTACATTTACAGATCTTCCGAGCTATTCAAAATAGAGATGCAGAAGCTGCAAAAGAAAGTCTTAGTAAATCCATGGAAAATAACATTGAGATTATTAAAAAAATAAAGGATTCAAAGAAATAGTTTACCTCTAACTACAGAGGTAATTATTTTTTAAAATGAACTTGTAGGACAACTAATGAGTTTGCAATACCTATCATTCATAAATTAGGAGGAATAAAGAAATGAACCACTTAGAAATTCGTGATGTAAAAGTAATTTTAACTGCACCTGGAGGAATAGATCTAGTTGTTGTTAAGGTTGAAACAAATGAACCTGAATTATACGGACTAGGATGCGCAACCTTTACTCAACGAATATTTGCTGTAAAATCAGCCGTGGAGGATTATCTTAAACCATTTCTTATTGGGAAAGATCCAAGAAGAATTGAAGATATTTGGCAGTCTGCAAATGTAAGCGGATACTGGAGGAACGGCCCAATTATGAATAATGCTCTTTCTGGGGTTGATATGGCTCTTTGGGATATTAAAGGAAAATTAGCGAAATTACCAGTCTATGAATTATTAGGCGGTAAGTGCAGGGATGGAATTCCACTTTATCGTCATGCAGATGGTCCCGATGAAGTGGCCGTGGAGGAAAATATCTTAGCCCTTATGGAAGAAGGCTATCAATATGCTCGTTGTCAAATGGGCATGTATGGTGGGAGTGGCACAACGGATACAAGTTTAATTGCAACAGTTTATGAGAAATCTAGTAAAATAATCCCGAAACGATCACCTAAAACTTCATTAGCCGGATGTTATTTTGATCCAGAAGCATATGCGAAAAGTATCGATAAATTATTTGATCATCTGCGCTCTAAGATTGGATACAATATGGAATTTATCCATGATATTCACGAAAGACTTCCGCCAATTGAAGCTGTGAGATTAGCTAAAAAATTGGAACCTTATCATCTCTTCTTCCTAGAGGATCCTGTTGCTCCCGAGAACATTGAATGGCTGAAAATGATTAGACAACAGACATCTTCACCAATTGGAATGGGAGAATTATTTACGAATGTGAATGAGTGGAAGAGTTTAATCGTTAATCAGCAAATCGATTTTATTAGATGCCATGTTAGTTCCATAGGCGGTATTACACCAGCTAAGAAACTAGCCACATTTAGTGAATTATATGGGGTACGCACTGCTTGGCATGGACCAGGCGATATTTCACCTGTAGGAGTGGCAGCTAATCTTCACTTAGATTTAAGTACTCCTAACTTGGGCATTCAAGAATGGACTCCTTTCAATGATGCATTAGAGGAAGTTTTTCCAGGTTGCCCACAAGTAGAAAATGGCTTTGCTTATGTAAATGATAAACCTGGATTAGGAATAGAAGTTGACGAAGAAAAAGCAAAGAAATTCCCTGTTGTAGGTGGAATACCATCTTGGACTTTAGCACGTACACCGGATGGAACTGCTGTAAGACCATAAATTCATCTTTTTTTAATTAAGAACAACACTTCTTTTGTATTATGTTTTGCTAGATTTATAGTCAGATTAAAGGACAATATGGCCATCTGATAAAGAGGATTTTATTCATAAGTAATGAAGTGCTTATTTATTCAGATAAAGTATCGATTTAAGTATTTAATAAATGGTCATTCATAGAAAATAAGGAGTGATTTTTAGTGAAAGTAGGAACCTATGTATCAGCCATGCAGGTAGAAATGTCAGAAAGAGAGATACCAACTCCAAAGGATGGAGAAGCCTTAATCAAGGTATCGTACGCGGGAATATGTGGAACAGATATGATGATTTATCATGGATTACATCCAAGAGCCAAAGCTCCCCTGATATTAGGACATGAGTTTAGCGGTATAGTGGAGGAAGTTTCAGAAAATGAACAAGTAAAGAAAGGGGATAAAGTAGCAATAGAGCCGCTTTTAAGCTGTGGAAAATGTGCCGCCTGCACAAATGGCCAAATGCATGTTTGCGAGAAATTGCGTTATATTGGGATTGATAAAGATGGCGGTTTTGCGGAATATACTACTATTCCTATTAATAGACTTACAGTACTACCGGATGGAGTTTCAGAGAAAGAAGCGGCGATGCTTGAACCTTTGGCTGTTGCGATACATACTGTTAGACGGTCGAATATGAAAGTCGGGGACACAATAGCCATTCTTGGTGCCGGCCCAATTGGCTTGCTAATAGCTCTTATCGCAAAACGTGCAGGAGCAGGAAAGATATTTATTTCTGACGTTAGTACGATGCGTCTAAAGATTGCCAAAGATATGGGTTATGAGGGCATAGATGCAAAAACCATGGACATCGTACAAATAGTAAAAGATTCAACAAATGGAGTAGGAGCAGATGTTGTGTTTGAGGTAGCTGGAAATCAAATTACAGCTAACCAAATGATTGATTGTATCAAGTTTCAGGGTGAAATCATCGTTGTTAGTGTCTATAAAAAGCCACCTACTATTAATCTAGCAAGCATGCATTTTCGAGAAATCTCACTTAAGACAACTAGATGCTATAGTTCAGATGACTTTACAAAAGCTATTGAGTTACTTGGACAGCATAATCTAGATCTTAATCCATTAGTCTCACATGTCCTTCCATTAGAGGACATAAAACAAGGTTTTGAATTAATGGAAAATCCAGATGAATCATTAAAAATTTTATTTCAACCATAAGGAGTTGGTCAAGATGACGCAAGCGTTTGATTTATCAGGAAAAGTAGCAGTGGTTTCTGGAGGCACTCGGGGAATTGGTCAAGGGATTGCTATTGGACTGGCAGAAGCTGGTGCAGATATAGTGCTATTACAACGAACTGATGATACTTCCACTGAAGAAAAAATAAAAGCGTTAGGTGTTCGTTGTAAAATTATTCAATGTGATCTCATGAATCTGCATGAAGTAAAGCAAGCAATTCCAAAAGCCATTGAAGCTATGGGTTCAGTTGATATCCTTGTAAATAATGCTGGAATACAAAGACGTTCACCTGCAGTAGATTTCTCTGAACAAGATTGGGATGACGTTTTAAATGTGAATTTAAAAGCAGTTTGGATTCTTTGCCAACAAGCTGGAAGACATATGGTGGAGAAAAATAGTGGGAAAATTATTAATATTGCATCTCTTGCTTCATTTCAAGGTGGCTTGTTTGTTCCAGCCTATGCTTCTGCTAAAGGGGCAGTGGGTCAACTTACAAAGGCTCTTGCAAATGAGTGGTCATCACAAGGTGTAAATGTGAATGCCATTGTTCCTGGTTATATTGCGACAGAAATGAACACTGCCTTAATCAATGATCCTGTACGCAGTAGACAAATCACAGAAAGAATTCCTGCTGGGCGATGGGGAAACCCAGAAGATTTCAAAGGTCCTGCTATATTTCTAGCATCTGATGCATCCAATTATGTTCATGGTCATATGCTGGCCGTTGATGGCGGATGGTTAGGCCGTTAATAAAACAACTTTAAAATTTCATCATGTCTTTTTCAACTAGTCTAAAATGGTTGTGTCTTTATTATCACAAAGAATGATTACCATAAAGGGGAAAAAGGGGGAGACTAGTATGGGTTTAGGAAGTAATATCGATTCTATGAAAAATTCTATTCCAGCTCCAGCAACAAAAAAAACCAATATTCGCTGGATGATTGTCGCTATGTGTTTTTTGGTTACTACAATTAACTACGCAGATCGGGCAACTATCTCTATAGCTGCTTCACCTTTACAAAGTGATTTGGGGATTAGTGCTGTAACAATGGGATATATTTTCTCTGCATTTAGTTGGGCTTATGCACTCGGTCAAATTCCTGGAGGATGGATTTTAGATAAGTTTGGAACAAAAAAAGTTCTTTTTTGGAGCCTATTTCTTTGGTCCGCATTCACTTTATTACAAGGATTTGTTGGTTTTTTTAATGCTAGTACAGCTATTGTATTGTTATTTATCCTGAGATTTATTGTGGGTTTAAGTGAAGCACCTTCGTTTCCTGGTAATAGTCAAGTAGCAGCATCTTGGTTCCCTGATAATGAACGTGCAACCGCATCAGCTATTTTTAGTGCATCAGCGTTTCTTGCTATAATTGTTTTTAACCCATTAATGTCTTGGATCACTCAATCATTCGGATGGGAATCTGTTTTTATTATCATGGGTGCATTAGGGATGATTATTGCTTTTGCTTGGCTAAAAGTAATCCATAATCCGAAAGATCACCCGCGTGTTAATCAGGCAGAACTGAATTATATAGAGCAGGGCGGCGGAATATTAGAAATGATGGAAAAGGGTGCCAATAAAGAATCAAGCGGCATCAATTGGTCACATATTAAACAGTTACTTAGAAGTCGTATGTTAGTAGGAGTCTACATCGGGCAATATTGTATTTCAACACTTACCTATTTCTTTATGACCTGGTTCCCTGTTTATTTAGTGCAAGAACGTGGTATGTCAATACTGGAAGCTGGCTTTGTAGCGATATTACCTGGACTTAGTGGTTTTTTAGGCGGAATTTTAGGTGGAGTCTACTCTGATTATTTATTGAGAAAAGGAAAATCTCTTACTTTTGCCCGTAAAACACCTATAATTATTGGTATGATTCTTTCAGCAAGTATGATTATTTGCAATTATACTGATGCAGAATGGCTGGTGGTAGGGATTATGGCCCTAGCTTTCTTCGGTAAAGGGTTTGGACAATTAGGCTGGGCGGTCATGGCTGACTGTTCTCCAAAAGAAATTGGTGGGATAAGCGGAGGTTTATTTAACACTTTTGGAAATATTTCAGGAATCACAACACCTATCATTATAGGTTACATCATTGCTGCAACAGGTTCCTATAATGGTGCGTTAGTCTTTGTTGGAATTAATGCAATGGTTGCAATGGTTAGTTACTTATTTATTGTTGGAGAAATTAAACGTGTTGAATTAAGCAATCCTACAAAATAGGAACTTAATGCAATTGAACGCATCTTATTGAAAGGGTTATCAAATCAGAAGGATTAACTATATAAATTTTCCTATAGCCTATTCGACTGATATCGGAATAGGCTTTCTAATTAAGGGTCACGAATGATGAAAAACTAAGCCTCAAAATTTCTTTCACAAGGTCATATATCTCATTTTTTTATCGTACAATAATTTGGAGGTGGAAAAATGGCAAGAATAGCTTATCGAGATTCCGATCTTGACTTAATGGCAAGAATGATGAGAGCTGAAGCTGAAGGCGAAGGAAACCAAGGAATGCTATATGTTGGAAATGTAATCGTAAATCGTGTTATAGGAAATTGTTTAGATTTTAAAGATGTAAGAACCGTTCAACAAGTCATTTTTCAAGTACAGGGGGGAAATTACTCTTTTGAAGCAGTACAAAAAGGAAATGTATTTTATCAAAGAGCAAGAGAATCGGAAAGAAGATTAGCACTTCAAAATGTAAAATACTGGAGAGAACATCCAGCAAGATTTGCTTTATGGTACTTTAATCCTAGCGGAGCTTGTCCTCCAACATGGTATGACCAACCTTTTACCGGGCAATTTAAACAACACTGTTTTTATGAACCAAAGGCAGGAACATGTGAAAGTGTATATATAGGATGAGAACTTATGAATAAGCTAAAAACATGCATGGCTTAATTTTGCATCTTTTTGGCTTTTTTTATTGGAATATATGACTAAACACATATTGGTAGTTGCAAAAAATTTTCTGTAGAAATTGGGCGGTCCTTAATACAGCGAATAAGCTTCACAAAATACAGGAAAACATACAATACTTTAGAGATTTATTAAATATAAGGTGGTTATGTTTGAATGTCTAATCATGAAGTTTATCCTACTACAAACGCTAATCAACAATTAGAGAGACAATTTCTGAATTTCCTTATTCCCTCTCCTCCAGGACCTGGATTTGGAGGAGCTCCAGCTTTTCCTGGTATTCCAGGACCTGGATTTCAGCCTTCCCAAGCTCCATCGGCTCCTCCTCCACCATTTACTCCTCAACAAGCCGTTGCTTCACCATTTGCTATTGATCCAGGTGCAATTAGCTTATGTATGTTTCGTAATACCTTTATTTGGCTAAGTAATGGTCAAGGATTTTGGTTTTATCCTATTATAATAGGTCCTAGATCTATCGCTGGCTTCAGATGGAATGGAAGATTTTGGGTTATATTTGGTATTGACACAAGAAGAATTGTTTCGTTTACATGTTTCTAAATAACATTTTTTAGGTGATGCTTGAAAGAAGTATCATCTTATTTTTATTTAGGATTTATTTTTCATTAAATAAAAATAGAATGGATATAGCAAAAATTAATGGAAGAATTTACTTCATTTAAATCTAAAACTGCAATTTGCCACTCAATATGCAATTACCATTACATTTTTAAGAGGTAAAGGGAATACCTTAGATTATACCCACCAGAAGAAAAAAAGTGTGAATGGAGGAGCAAATGATACAAATAGCAGGAACTACCTTTCAACCTCAAGATAATTGGCCATTGGAGCACATGGAAAAAGCTATCTTGCAGTATATGCATGAAGATCATAACATCTTTTCTTATCCTTCTTTAGAGGAGTTGCAGTTCGAAATTAGAATGCGCAAAAATATCATTAATGGAGCAAAAGAAATGAATGAAACCGAGGCTCAGTTTACAATTTTCGAGCAAGCACGGTGCAATCCTGCTTACTGGCAATTAACGATAGCTGGTGGGTTTTTGCTGAGATCAGATGTGCAACCATCTGACGCCATTATGGATATTTATAAGAACAGTTCGCTATATGCGTTTGAATGCGCAACTGCTTCTGTCATTGTTTATTACTATGCTACATTACAGACTATCGGTAAAAATTTATTCAATGCTTATTTTCAAAATCTTTATCTTTACAGTTGGCATGTGGATACTGACCTCGGTCTAATTACGTTTCATTCAAGTAGTTTTTTACCTGGTGACATTGTTTACTTTGAAAATCCAGACTTTGATTTAACAACACCTTGGTTTAGAGGATTAAACGCTATTATGCTTGAAGATGGGAGATTTTTCGGGCATGGCTTTTCCATAAAGACGAATCAAGAAATCACTCAGGTACTTAATAAAAGGAGAATACCAGGAAGTAATCGTTCTGCTGTCCTGACAAGTTTGGTGACAAGACCATCATTTACCAAATTATCAAGATTAGCAAAAGGGCAAACGAGAAGTATTGCTTTCAAACCCCAACTACCCGTTGTGCATCATAATTACAGTTCCATATCCACTCAAAGATATCAGAAATATCTAATGCATTTGGGATATCTGTTCAAAGGCTGATTCAGTTTTTCAATTCCGTAAATATCATGTTCATGAATGGGTACATACCCATTTTTTAATAGACGGGCTCCATTTTCATTTTTGAGAGTATCATGTAGTGATAACCTTACTATAAGAAAGGATGAATGAAAATGTATGCTAACGTAAATGCATCTCCAACTCAAGGTGCGAATGTTCCACCTCAGCCTAACACGTCGCCTGCTTTTTTTATGAATGCTCCATCTTTCCCTACCTACACAGCACCTGCTTACAGTTATTGTGGACCAACATATCAAAAGAATGACTTTGTCTTAGTTGTCGTGTTGTTTATTTTATTAATCATTGTGGGAGCTTGTATTTGTTAATAATGTCTCCGTGTTATATTCAGAATATAAGCAGTTTTATCCCTAATAAACACATAAAAAATATTAAAATTTTTTGAAACGAACTAGATAGACGATGCTAACAATCGCTAACATCGTCTTTATTTATGTAAATAAACAGGAAATTAACTATAAAAAAAGTTGACACTAAAGAATGAACAAATGTCATTTTAAAGATTATACGTTTGGATATAAACGAGTATGCGCCTTCCTTAACAACGGAGGGCTTTTTTCTGTCTACAAGTAACTGCTTTTTAATGTCATCCGAACATGATATATTTAAGTCGTTATTGGAGTGTTCTTGTGAATGAATTACTACAAGGAATTTTGGGAAAATCTTTGAATAGTAGGGAAACAAGGATCATTTAAAAATAGTTATTGACTATCCCCTTGGGTGTCAGATTAAGCTTATTTTGAGAGGTGATAGTATGTTAATTAATGAAGCAAGTAAATTATCAAATTTGACTAAAAAAGCTATTGAATATTATATAGAACAAAAATTGATATGTCCTAAAATATTGGATAATGGTTACCGTGATTTTAATGAAAATGATCTAAATTGTTTAAGGAAAATTTATGTTTTACGAAAACTGGGGCTTAGCACATTAGAAATTAAGTTAGTCCTTGCCGATAAAACAAATAACACATTACAAAAGATATCCGTACAGAAAGAAATAGCTATACAGAGGGATCAAGAGAAAAAATCTCTTCTGGACCAACTAAGCTTTGATAAAGATTATTCTGATATAAGCAAGGAACTAAGAACATTAGAACAGCATGCAACTGTAACAGAAAAGATATTGGAGGCTTTTCCGGACTACTATGGTCGATTTATTTGCATGCATTTTGCACGTTTTTTGAACGAGCCTATTACAACTTCTATGCAGCAGTCGGCGTATGAAGAAATAGTATCGTTTTTAGATAATGTGCCTACATTACCATTAACAGAGGACTTAAAATTGTTCTTATTAGAAAGTACAAAAGATGTAAAAACAGATAATATTCATGAATTATTGGAAAGAACAAAACAATCTATTGAAAATCCTACTATATTTTTAACAGAAAACAAGGAAGCAATTGAGCGATACTTGGAGTACAAAAAATCCGAGCAATACAAGAATTCTCCCATTTATAAAATTCATCATATATTTAAGGAGTTTAATAAAGCTAGTGGTTATTATGAAGTATTTATTCCCGCAATGAAAAAATTAAGTAATTCTTACGCAGCGTATTGTAAACAGATGGAATTAGCTAACGAAACATTATTGTTACACTATCCAGAATCGAATCAATTAAATAACTAGGCGCTAATCGCCCTTTATGGTTAGAAGTTTGAATTGTTATGAAGAAAATAGAGTAGTTCCACTATTAGGTATTGGGTAGGGAAAGATGCATAGGACATTCCTACTTATTTAAATTATTTAGAGATAGGTTTGTACATAAAACAGCCTTTTCTTCCAAGAGATAATCCTTTAACGAACACCCATTTCATGATACTCTTATTAATTAGAAGATTGATATAGTTAGGAGTATTTTTATGAAATTAGTAACTTGGAATGTTAATGGAATTAGAGCCTGTGTTAAAAAAGGCTTTTTGGATTTTTTTCAGCAAATAGATGCAGATATCTTTTGTCTTCAAGAAACAAAGCTGCAAGAAGGACAAATAAAATTAGAATTAGAAGGCTACCATCAATTTTGGAATTATGCTGAAAGAAAGGGCTATTCAGGAACAGCTGTTTTTACTAAAGAAAAGCCTCTTTCTGTCCAATATGGCATTGGAGAAGACTTTGAAGAATTAGAGGGCAGAGCTATTACTTTAGAGTTCGAAAACTTTTTCCTATTGAATGTATATACACCAAATTCAAAGCGAGATTTAAGCAGATTATCCTATCGAGTAGAATGGGAAAAACAACTAAAGCAATATATTACATCACTAGAAGCAATGAAGCCGGTGATTTATTGTGGCGATTTAAATGTAGCTCACCAAGAAATCGACTTAAAAAACCCGAAGCCTAATATTGGGAATTCCGGCTTTACAACAGAGGAAAGAGGGGAAATGACTAGCTTACTACAATTAGGTTTTGTAGATAGTTTTAGATATTTATACCCTGAACGAACAGATGTGTACACATGGTGGAGCTATATGGCAAAGGTAAGAGAAAGAAATATTGGGTGGAGAATTGACTATTTTATCGTCTCCAATCAATTAATAGACAATATCACGGATGTAAATATCCATTGTGATGTATTGGGAAGCGATCATTGTCCCGTGCAACTTGATATACAAATATAATATAATGAAAGGGCATCATTTTCGCTAACATTCTAAAGAAGAAAAAAATTGTTAGAATGAAAAGCAGATGCCTTTTTTCGCTTTGTGTAAATTTCCTATATCGAAAACTATTTCTTGGATACAAATGCTTAAGTATTGGATTTATATATCATCTATACATATTTTGAAGGAGGGACTTCTATGAATTTAAAAGGAATTCATCATGTTTCTGCTATGACAGCGAAAGCGAAAGAAAATTATGCCTTTTACACAAAGGTACTAGGATTACGTTTAATAAAGAAAACAGTCAATCAAGATAATCCTTCTGTCTATCATCTATTTTATGGAGACGAACAAGGAAATCCTGGAACAGAGCTCACGTTTTTTGAAATTCCCCATATGGCTCCTAACAGAGAAGGGGTAAGCAGCATTTCAGCAACCTCTTTGCGAGTGCCAAGTGATAAAGCGTTAGATTACTGGGAAAAACGTCTGGATGATTTTGGTGTCACCCATGGAGATATAACAGAAAGAGCTGGACGGCTGACATTGGAATTTAGAGACTTTGAGACACAACGATTTTTCCTTGTGTCAGATGAGCATGATCCCTTCGTTAATGCAGGCAGTCCATGGGATAAAAGCCCAGTACCAACTGAATTTGCAATCACAGGTCTTGGGCCAGTTCAATTAACGGTACGTCGTTCAGAGGCTACTGTTCGTGTATTAACCGACTTACTTGGCTTTCGCTTAAAAGATACCTATCCATCCACTTTCGAAAATCAGCCATCTATACAAGTATATGAGACAGGTGAGGGAGGTTCTGACGCGGAAATCCATCTAGAGGAACGAACCGATTTAAAAGTACAGCGACTAGGAAGAGGGGGCGTACATCATGTAGCCTTTCGTGCTGATAATGAGGAAGAACTACACACTTGGATTGAAAAAATAAATGAATCACGGTTCCAAAATTCAGGCTTCGTTGATCGATACTATTTTAAATCCCTTTATTTTAGAGAACCGAACGGAATCTTATTTGAGATTGCTACAGATGGACCTGGATTCGCTACAGATGAAGCTCTAGAACATTTGGGAGAATCACTTGCACTCCCACCATTTTTAGAGACTAAACGTGCAGACATAGAAGCTATATTAGAACCTTTAGATACAAGCAGTAAATAATCACAAAGAAAGGGAAATATATGCTAAAATAAAGAAAGTATCTTTGTTGGAATTGCTAGGGGGAAAAGAAAAATGAAATGTGTATCCATTGATTTAGATGGTACTTTATTAGATGACCATCATCAAATTTCAGAAGCAAATCGAAACGTTATCCAAAAATTAAAGGAGCATCATATTGATGTGATTTTAAATACAGGACGTCAATACGCAGATGTTATTAAAGTAGATGGCGTTAAAGAATTAGAGCTTCCGATTTTTTGCCTAAATGGCAGTATGATGTATGATGAAACGGGAAACCTGCTTTATGAAACACAAATTTCGCTTGAGTTATATCAAACCTTGCTCAAAGCATTACAAAGCCTAGAGGTTGGGGTGCTTGTCTATACGAATCAAGGTGGATTTCCAGGGACTTTGCCAATGCTTCGAGGGAAAGCTTGGGATGAGATTCAAGCACTTTTCGATCAACAAGATTATGAAGCGATTCTTCAATTAAAAGATGTTAAAATCTATAAATTAATCGCAGTTGTTGATGAAACACAATTGGATAGAATTGATAAAGTGAAAGAGGCTTTAAAAAAGCATGATACGATTTCTTTCTCATCTTCTTTTCCAAATAACTGTGAAATCACGTCAAGTGAAGCACAAAAGGGAAAAGCGATTAGACGATATGAAAACTTGCGAAATCATTCCTTTGATGAAGTTTATTCCTTTGGGGATGGCGGTAATGACGTAACTCAATTTGAAGTATCTACAAGATCTTTTGCAATGGAAAATGCTCCAGAAGAGATTAAAAAAAGAGCAAGCGATATTACAAAGAGCAACAACGAGAGTGGCGTAGCATATGCAATTGAAGAGATTCTGAAATTAGTGTAATCGTCATATACTAGATTAATGAAAAGCCAGATTCCTTATGGTAACATCTGGCTTTTTCGCTGCGAAAATGGATAAAAAGAATAGGAGTCTGATACATTTTGAAAAAAATTGTGTTTACTGGTGGGGGATCAGCTGGACATGTTACCCCTAATATTGCCATCATTAATGAGTTAAATAAACAAGATTGGGATATTTCCTATATCGGCAGCAAAGCAGGAATCGAAAAAGATTTAATTGAAAAGATTGATATTCCTTATCACTCGATTTCAAGTGGGAAGCTTCGAAGATATCTATCAAAAGAAAATGTCAAAGACATTTTTAAAGTATTAAAAGGCTGTTATGATGCAAGAAAAGTACTGAAAAAAATCAAACCAAATGTCGTATTTTCAAAGGGTGGATTTGTTTCCGTACCTGTTGTCATTG
>Ga0182738_1004979_pt1 | contig 14374 bp, 10 predicted proteins | sample eDN5th30CBELigMG_FD_128876 | JGI IMG/M metagenome (GOLD analysis project Ga0182738, IMG submission 128876) | Enriched Miracle-Growth compost microbial communities from Emeryville, California, USA - eDNA 5th pass 30_C BE-Lig MG (version 2)... ... | reverse complement strand
TCTGTGACCTCAGGTGCCCAATAATTAAAAGTGCGATCCGCCGACGGCGGTACAAGCGCCCCGCCCAGTTTCTCCCAATTCACGAGATCCCGCGAGCGCAGCGTCGTGAAAATGCGGCCATCCTCGGTACGTGCAGCACCGGTGGTGCCGTATGCATAATACCACTCTCCATGGCGAATGACAGACGGATCAGGCATCGATTCCCGATAGACGGGATTTGTGTAGGTGACCTTCTTTTGAACCGTAGCCGTCGATTGGCTTACGGCACCGGCAGGTGCGCCAACAAGATTCTCATCCGGCAACCACATGATCATAATACACAATGCCGGGATTTTCAGGATGACTATTGGCGCCAGAAAAGATTTCATAAATGCAACCTGCTCATACCCTCCCACCAACCGTCAAGAGCCACCTGCATCCAAACCGCCAGCGGCTGTCCTCCAGCTGTTGTTGCGATTACTTTTTTGGTGTTAAAGGAAAAGCCGGCCAGGTGCGGGTTGCCTGGCCGGCTAAATTATGGTTCAGCGAGCATGTTGCGTGCTCGTTAGCTTGGTGATTTGTCTTAGATTCGCTGCAGGACGAAGCATTTCAGGTACTCTGTTTCGGGGAGGCCCAGCAGGACGGGGTGGTCTGGTGGGGCGCCGCGACGCTCCAGGACCTGGAATTGCATTCTCGCATTGCGAGCGGCTGTTAAAATTGCTTCATTGAACTCGGTTGCGGATACCGCCTGACTGCAGGAGCAGCTAACCAGCAAACCGCCGGGCGCGAGTTTTTTCATGACGAGGTAATTGAGTGACAGGTATGCACGAAAGGCTTCGTCGTAATGCTGCCTGGTCTTGGCAAAGGCGGGCGGATCACTGATGATGATATCGAACTGCTGATCGCCTTCGAGCTTGCGCAGATATTCGAATACGTCGTCTTCCACAAAGCTGACGTTTTGCAGGCCTGACGCCCGTGCACCGGCTTCTGCAAGATCCAGTGCTGAGCGTGAAGAGTCCACGCCTATGACTTCTGATGCGCCATACCTGGACGCGCGCAGTGCCCATCCGCCGACATGGCAGAACAGATCCAATACTCGTGATCCGGGTGTGCAGAACGGCTTGATTGCGTCGCGGTTAAAGCGCTGGTCCAGGAAAAGGCCTGTCTTTTGTCCGCCAGCTATGTTTGCAAAGAGTGTGCAGCCTGCTTCTTTGACTGTGACGCGTTCTGGAATGTCGCCGATAAGCTGAGGCGGCTCGACGGGCAGCCCTTCCTTGGCGCGTATGGGCACATCGCGTCGAACCACAATTCCGTCTGGCGCCACGAGCTCGTTGAGTCTGTCTATGATAAACGGCAGGTGGCGGTCGACGGCGAATGTCAGGGGCTGGATGACGAGGTAGTTTCCGATTTTGTCAGCTGTTAATCCCGGGAGCCCGTCGCTTTCGCCGAAAACAACCCGACAAGACTCATGAAATAGCCCCAGCTTCTTACGTCGGTCTATTGCCGCAGAAAGAGATTCGCGGATGTAATCCTGGTCAAAGCGCTGGCGTGTGAGGCTAAAGATGCGGGCACGAATACGACTGTGGGGGTTGTAGATTGCAGCTCCCAGGAAACGGCCTTTTTCATCGTGAACATAGACCGATTCGCCTGGAGCGGGATCACCATCTGGTAATGCCCCGACCATGGATTCATAAACCCAGACAATCCGCGTGGGAACATTGTTTGTGTCATCCAGGGTTATGACCAGGGCTTTGGCCGTGGGTCCGTCGTGCACCTTGTTACGAGCGGCAAAGAACTCAGGGCTCAGGCTAAATGGCTTATGAACGGGCGCAGCTTCGTGGTGTTCGGGCGAATAACGGCTTTGCGGGGCATCCGATTGTACAGAGCCGCGCAGCTTGTTTGTGGGCACGCTGACGGAATCGCGGTCATATCGATCGCGGCCTGTTTCGTTGCGTTTATAGCTGGGTTTGCCGTCGGGTCTTGACGGGAAAGATTTGCCAAATGGCTTTGATTGCTGGAAAGATTTGCTTTCTGTCCACTTTGGCCGATCGGACCGAGGACCAGCTCCGGCGCGAAATGCTGGCTTGCGTTCAAATCCGCCGCCAGCTTCCGGGTCAAACCGGTGGCCGGGGCGTGGTGCAAATCCGCCGGGCTTGCGGTCAAATGATCCGCGAGGTTTGTCGTCATAGCGCCCGCCCGAGCGGTCTTCGTAGGAGCGGCCGGAATAAGCATTGCGAGGTTTCCCGCCCGGGCCGGTTGAGCCGGAATGAGGACGAGGTGGGCCTCCCGGACGAGGAGAAAACTTACGTTCGCGCGGGCCATCATATTGACCGCGCGGGTTATCGGACCGCCGCTCCTGATCGTTATCCCATTCCCGCGGCTTCGGACGCCATTCCCGGGGTGGGCCGTCGTTGCGGTCGCGGGGCGCAAATGGTCGGTCGCCGTATCCGCTGCGGCGCTCTCCGGAATCACTGTTCCAGTCGCGCTTCGATTTCCAGTTGGGTCGGTCATCGCCAAAGGACCTGCCGGCTGGTTTTTTGGCACCGCCAAAGCCTGAACCCGTGCGTGGCTTGAAACCGCCTGTCCCTCCCGGTTCATTTTCGTCGAAGCGTTTTTTCCAGGGCTTTCCGGCTGCTGGACGCTCTGATCCTCCGCGGGAATCTCGATCCTGACGATCGAATTTGCGCGGTCCACCGCCGAAGGACGGGCGGGGTTTACTTTTTCCAAACGGTTTTTTCATCAGTATTTTCTACAGGCTTCCTGCCCGCTGGGGCTCGATTGGGCGCTTTCCCGGCATCCCATATATACACGGGGTTATAGCCGATCTGAAATTCATAGGTGCCGGCTATGGCGTCGTTTTCGACACTGCGGATTTTCTTAGCCGGTACTTCTGCTCCCAAATAATCAAATGCATACACGCCGCCCCCATGCTTCATATCCAGCTGGATCGTCTGCACCTGGTTTGGTGAGTTGGTCCACGCTACGTAAATCACGCCGGGCCATTTATTGGTCTGCAGTGGCAGATTAAATGAAGTAATTCGCACGTTCTGCTGGATAGACACGCCGGGGTCAGTAATGCCGCTCAAGGCATACGTCATCAGGTTATAGGCAACTCCCGATTTCCGGGGCACCAGGTTTGCATCCAACAGGCCCATCCCATCGCTGGCAACGGAACTGCCTGATGTTCCGCTATCACAGAGACTATTCCACGTAATTTTATAGGCGCCGTTTGCGAGTGCAGAGACGTGGGTTCGCACCAGGTAGTTCGCCTGCAGCTCCGGTGTGACACCATTAGGGCCAACAGGCCAGCCGGAACCTGTTACGTAGATTTTCAGGCCGGTCGCCTGCCGACTCCGCAGCAGATCCAAAGCATAAGCGACTTTGCGCTCAAGGCCGTTTTGTTCAGGAGATGCCTGGGGATATCTGGGGAAGAGATCAAATGCAATGCCGCCGAGTCGGGATTTGTTTTCCGGCGTCAATAAAGCACCCAGATAATTGGTGTCAAATTCTGCAAGAGAACCGGTCACAAGCGGGGGCGTTTCTATCCGTTCACCATTAGGCATCTGAAAAGCGTCTGCTGTCTTGAGAAGGAATTTTGCATATTGCGCAGGATCTTTCCAGACAGTCTCCGGATGATTCCATGGTTGCAGCGCCCACACAACCGGGATGTACTGAGAGGATATATGGCGTATCATTGTCGACCACGCCATCTGGGTTGCTGTCGTTTCTGTAGGAGGATTCTGTTCCCAGGCCGCCGGGCCGGTAACAGTCAGCAGCGGCCGAACCATTTCTTTGCGATACAAGGGTAAGGTTCTGTTCAGATCGGTCCAGTTAAAGGAGCCTGGATTCGGCTGGATGGCTGACCAGTTGACATTTACCGGCGCGTAAGATGAACCGAGGCGGCGCTGCCATTTTAACAGCCGCACCCCCCATGTTTGTCTTTCGGCGGCCGGCATGTCGATCAGATTTGAGCCGGCAATGGCAAAGGGCCAGTGATTCCGCTGGATCTCATTTGAATGTCGGCCGAACACAACCATGCGCATCTGGTCTTCTGCTACGACTGTGGCTGTGGTTGGCAATTGTTCCAGGGCCACTCGGGAACCGAGCACGGTTTGTGTGGTTACCAGCCAACGCGGCTCAGACACCTCGAATCGCGCCTCTGTTTGTCCGTAGGGAATGGGAACCGGAGTCCGGTATCGAGCGCGGGGCAGATTCTCGGTCGGATCGGCAAGCAGGCGCGTAATGACGTTGTACTCCCCCGCCGCTGGAATCGTGATAGTTTCAGAGCCTGCCGCGAGTTCAAACGTATTAAAGAAACGGGAGATAACCGTCCGGTCTCGGCTGTCACGCACCACAATCTGGGCGCTGGCCGGCATTGCCCCGGCGCCGGGAACAAGCTCCAGCACCACTGTTGTGGACTGATTTGCCAGCGTTACCGGCAGGCCATCTTCCCCCTGAATGGTCAGGCGCGGCAACCAGGGCTTCTCGCCACTGGAATTTGCCACTCGCTTTACATCGCGTGTAATTGTCTGAGACGTGCCGTTAATGCTGTCGCGCAGTTCTATCGATACTGTGCGGCTGCCGCGTACAAAAATGGGGACGTCTGCTCGGTTATTCTTTACGTCAGCATATTCGGGCATCACCACATTAGCCGAGTCCGCGGGAGTAAGCCATAGGCGATCAGGAAGCGCCTGACTTCCTGGTGAAGTTACTGTTTGCGTGGTTTGAGGCGTCTTGCCTGCCGACGTACGGACCAGGGTTATTGTCGTAGCCCGGTTGGGAACCAATAAACCGCCGTTCTGCAGTTCCCACGTGGTTGCGTTCGCAGGTCCGGCTAAATACGTCAGCACAAACAAAAGCACCAGGCTCTGGCGGATGCTCACACGCCATGCCGGTTTTTTAAAGGAGCGAGTTTTCATTGAACTCATGGAACTGCAAAGAAATGGGACAGCATTAACTGCAGATTTCACGCGAGACTTGCCTCGTAACCGGCAATGTTGACGGCTTCTATAAAGTCATCCGGCTTCGCAACGCTGTCGTCATAATCGACTGTTGCGGTTTTCTGTTCAACGGAAACATCAACAGATTTGGTACCGGGAATTGCGCCAAGGGCGTTTGTTACGGTTTCGACGCAATGTTCGCAAGTCATGCCGCCAATGTTAAAAACTGCTCTCGAATCGGACATCGGAAATCTCACTTTAGTTGATGTGTTGCCAGTTAGCTGGCGAAATCCTGTGACGCAAGTATGAAGCCGTCTGTAAGTCATTACAATGAACCTGCCCATTTACCTGGATAATCAAGCCACAACGCCAGTTGATCCTCGAGTGTTGAATGCAATGCTGCCTTATTTCAGCGAAGTCTTTGGCAACTCCGGCAGCGTAATCAACCGCCACGGACAGCGGGCCCGCGAAGCCGTGGAATATGCGCGGGCACAGATCGCGAAGGCAGCGGGGGCCGAGGCTGGCGAGGTGATCTTGACTTCCGGAGCCACGGAATCGATCAACATGGTCATCCAGGGGCTTGTCCGTGGCAAAACCTGGCGAGACCTGCATATTGTCACGTGTGTTACAGAACACTCCGCTGTTTTGGGTGCCTGCGCTGAAGCTGAAGCGCGCGGTGCCAGGGTAGTGCGCCTTCCAGTCAATCCAGACGGAATCCTCGATTTAGGCCACCTGGAAGCTGCGGTTAAGCTAAGTCCTACCCTGGTATCTTTAATGCATGCAAATAACGAGATCGGGGTTTGTCATCCGGTTAAAGAGATAGCTCGTATTTGCCGAGACGCAGGTGTCCTGCTTCATATTGATGCCGCACAAAGCTATGGCAAATTGCCGCTCCAGATGGATGCCTGGGGCATTGATCTGCTTTCCATCAGCGGACACAAAATCTATGCGCCCAAGGGTGTGGGGGCGCTTTTTGTGCGACGGCAACTCCCGCCGATTCGCCTGCGTCCGCTAACTTTTGGGGGCGGTCAGGAACGAGGTTTTCGCGCTGGCACTCTCAACGTGCCGGGGATCGTCGCACTGGGAGAAGCGGCCCGTATCTGCATGGAAGAAATGGCTTCCGAACCGGAACGCATTGGCCTGCTGCGAGATACTCTACTCGGCAAAATCACCGCAGGCGTTGATGGGGTAACCGTCAACGGCCCGATGGAATTTCGCCTGCCGGGGAACTTGAACCTGTCCTTTGAGGGCATTGCACCGCAATCATTGCTTCCGGCACTGCAGGATAAAATCAGTGTCAGCAGCGGGAGCGCATGCACATCGGGGTCAACCAAACCTTCGCACGTTCTGGCGGCGCTTGGTGTTTCTGATGAGCTGGCCATGGCAAGTTTAAGATTTGGTATTGGACGTTTTAATACCGCAGCCGAAATCGATTTCGCCGCAGAGGCTGTCATAGAGGCTGTCTTGCAGCTGCGGCAGGAATTGCACCAGTAGGCACAATCTCGCAGTTCTACCGGAGTTTACGCTTCGTGCTCACCAGAGGTATCGCGCGGGTGAGGCTGCACCCACTTTCCCGCAAAAAGCCAGGCAAAAGTGTCTCGAGCCTCCGGCCGAACGACGTAGATGATCAGCAGCGAAGCCATGCACATAAATGCCACCATCAGGAGAGTCATCGGGGGGAGCTGCGTCAGCGGCGCCAAAGTTGCCGCAATCATACAATCCTCTGTAATAGAGGCAATGGGCGACACAAAGGCTCCCGTGCTGCCGCAAATTGCTGCGCGACGAGCTGAAGCCGTGGCAACATAGCTGGTGAGCGAAAGCGCAATGGCGACCAGGACCATAATTATCCGCGACATGACATCTTCATGGCTCAGGATCACCCAGGAGAGTATGGCGGCACCAATTATCCGCAAATGACCGGTCCAGCGTTGCCATTGGATATCCGTCCATGGGACAAAATCTATAAGAAATTCAACAGTGCCAATTGCGCACGCACCGTAGAAGAACCAATCCTGCGAGAACAGTTCTCCCAATGGGCCGGCAAACTGCCCGTGCGGCAGATAACGATGCATGAGCACCATCATCAGCAGGGTTTTGAAAAGTCCCATTCCACAAACCCATGCACAGGCAGGGGCGGCTAGTATCAGAAAATAAGAATTTTGGGTCGGCATGGCTGGTGTATAATATAGTCATTGGCCGGATTTGCGCCTCTATGAGCGGCACGGCCCGAGATGAGCTACTGTACGGGGGCCCGGCAATTCGTTTTCGCCAAAGAACACCGTAATTCCACTGAACATGGGTGATATAATTGAACGACATTACTACACGGGATGACGCAGGCGCAGGCGATGCGACGGCCGGCAACACGGAGAGAGATCTCCCGACAAATCCATCGGCGCCAGAACCGCAGCCGGCCGGTGATCCGCCGCCTGATGAACCTCCGATTTCCGAGCCTCCGCAGGAAAATAACCCGGCTGAATCTGAATCGACGAACACTGGTTCAGTCGCGCCTATAGAGGGTGCGCCATCGTCTTACTCGCCCTATGCTCAAATCAATCCAGACCAGGTCATTGAACCAGAAGACGCAATGCCGGAAGCCGTCCTGGAAGATTTACCGCAGGCCGTTCAGGTTGCAGCGCAACGGGTAGGCTGGTCCAGGTTAACCCCTGTTCAGGCAAAGGCTATTCCCTACATGCTGGATCGTCGCGACCTGATGATCCAGTCGCGCACGGGAAGCGGCAAAACCGGAGCATTTCTCCTGCCGATTATTGCGGAGCTGGATCCAAATCATAATTATTGCCAGGCTCTTATCCTGGTGCCGACGCGGGAGCTGGCTGTCCAGGTTCAGCACGAAGCAGAGCAACTTGCGGCTGATGCGGGTATTCGAACCATTGCTGTTTATGGCGGCGTGGGCTACGGCGCACAAATGGAAGCTTTCAAACAGGGCGCTCACCTGGTCGTCGGGACACCTGGCCGCGTGCTGGATCATCTGATGCGCGGATCGCTTGATCTGGACGACCTCGAGTTTATCGTCTTTGACGAAGCTGACCGCATGATGTCTATGGGATTTTATCCGGACATGAAGGCGATCCGGCGCTATCTTCCCCGCCGCCGCAGCGGATACATGTTTTCGGCCACTTTCCCGCCAAATGTGAAAGGCCTGGCGCGCGAGTTTCTGTTTGAGCCCGCGTTTCTCAGTCTCAGCCATGGGACAGTTCATATTGCCTCCATGGAGCACATCTATTACGAAGTGCCTGGCATGGAAAAAGACCGGGTGCTGACGCGCTTAATCGAGCTGGAAAATCCTGCTGCAGCGATCATATTCTGTAACACAAAACAGCGCACCGCTTATGTGACAGCCATCCTGCAGCGCTTTGGCTATGATGCGGACCAGCTGACAGCAGACCTGAGCCAGAAGGATCGCGAGCGGGTGCTGGCACGGGTTCGCGCCAAGAGCCTGCGATTTCTCGTTGCGACGGACGTCGCGGCGCGCGGCATTGATATCAGCCACCTGACTCACGTGTTTGTGTACGAGTTCTCGGATGATCTGGAATCGTACATTCATCGGGCAGGACGAACCGGGCGCGCGGGGGCTGCGGGTGTTTGCATCTCGCTGGTGAGCTACCAGGAACTGGCAGAACTCCACCTTGTGCAAAAGCGATTTGGGATTCCCATGGAAAAACGGGAAATTCCCACGGAAGAGGAGGTCGCCGCGGTCGTCACTGAAAGGACCACAGCACTGCTCGAACAAAAGCTGCGAAACCGCGACCGCATGGCCGCGGAACGGGCTCGCAGGTTTCTTCCTCTCGCAAAAGCTTTAGCTGAAAATTCTGAGGAGCTGGACGTTATGTCCATGCTGCTTGATGAATTCTACCATACATCCCTTCACGGCACGGTCGAAGTTCCCGAAGATGCGGATCCATCTCACAAGCGGAGCCAGAGTGACAGCCACAGATCCTCCCACACCAAGCGAGGCCCATCGCACGCGAGCTCATCGGCCGGGTCTGGCAACAGGCGGCGTCGCAGCCGCAGCGGGTCATCGCAGCGCGACGCCAGCGACCCAGCCGCGAACACACCCCAGGACAGCGAACAAACACGCACCGGGCGTAGCCGACGGCGCCGACGCAAGCCAGCGGGCAAAGGCAATTCCGGCGGAGAATCTTCAGCCGAGTAGACCACAGGCGGCTCAACTTGAACCGAACATTCCTTACATGGCGTTTCTGCAGGGGCGAAGTGCGACTGGCATGCCTTGTTCTGGCGCTCCTCTGCTCCGTTTGCGGGCTTTCTGCATCGCCGAGCAACGAGCAGCCGTTTGACACAACTGTCACGCTAAATGTGTCTAAAGAGGGTGCTCTGGTTCCTGATGGTATCTACGGGCAGTACCTGGAGCATGTGGAGGCTTCAGAGGAGACGATCTACCCGTCTCTATGGGATGATAAATCCTCGGCTGCAGACCGGCGCGGCGTACGTATGGATGTTGCCAATGCGACGCGGGCGCTTAAAACTCCGGTGATTCGATGGCCAGGCGGCTGCTTTGCAGATGTCTACCACTGGAAAGATGGGGTGGGGCCCCTTTCAAGTCGGAAGCCGACGCCCAACCGGCATTGAGGCGGAACTGAAATCAACAAGTTCGGTACTGACGAATTTCTTGATTTCTGCCGCCTTTCTGGGGCCAAGCCATACATCAATGTGAACCTTGGCAGCGGAACCCTGGACGAGGCCCTGCAGTGGCTTGAGTATTGTAACGGGCCGTCAGACAAATCCCAGGGCCGGTTGCGCGCCGTAAACGGACACAAGCCTCCTTATGGCGTTAAATACTGGGGCATCGGAAATGAGACCTGGGGTCCGTGGGAAACCGGCCACGCAGATGCTGATACCTATGCAACAAGTCTGACCCTCTGGGCCCACTCCATGCGTAACCAGGACGCAGCTATAAAAATCCTGGGAGTCGGTTCAGAAGAGGGCAATGACTCGGAATGGGACCGAACCGTTTTACGCAGGGCGGGCGCGAACATTGACTTTCTGACGACACACATGTATGGCGTCTCCACGACTTATGACGGGAGCGAATATGAAGCGTTTGTCTTCACGCCCGTTTACCTGGAAAACCGGCTTGGCAAAATGGCCGATTTGATCCAGACCGAAACGACGCATCCTGTCCAGATCGCGGTGGACGAATGGAACATCCGCCATTTTTTTGACGGAAAGCAAAACAGAAAAAGTCCGCGCACTCAGCAGGATGCGATCTTTGCCGCAGGTCTTTTTAATGCGATGGTACGGCTGAGTCCGCGCGTAGGTATGGCAAACTACGTGTTTCTCGCAAATGGGAACGGCACGTTGCTGGTGCGCGGGGATCAGATCGTATGGACTCCTCTTGCCTACACTTTTCAGCTATATGCTCAGCTTATAGCCGGAAACGCGGTGTCTGCGCACGTGGATGGTCCGGGCGTTATTCCGCCTCCTGCGGTGACCGGGTTTCCAGGTCGAAAACCTGCTGCGGATTACGCCGCCAGTTATAGTCCCTGGATTGATGCCGTTGCTGTTCGCACCACAACGGGGGCGCTAAACGTGGCTTTGGTCAATCGGCACAAAACAATAACCGGACGCGTGCGGATAGACGCCCTCGAGAGTTCTGGCGCTTCCCACACATCACTGCGCGCGGAAAGAATGACCCAGTTGGCGTCGGCCGACATCTACAGCGCCAACACCTTTGAAAGCCCCGACGTCGTTAAACCCGCGTCTTATAATCTGCGCGCGCTGGATAACCGCCAGAGCAGCACGGCGGGATTTTCGCGCACGGAAAACGGGGTTTTGTGTCCGCCGCACTCGGTGACTTTTGTTGAATTTTCCATTGGAAATTCAGCTCAGCGTGGACCGCAGCCAAGAGATTAGAATTCAAGCGGCAGCTGGTCTTCTGTCGGTACAGGTGTGGGAGTAGCGTAGGCTTCATACGCATTGCGATGTTTTTCCATGACAAGAATTGCAAGGCGATCTGGAACCAGAACACGTGCCATAGATCCAAAACCCATAATACGACTGACCAGGCTTTCGTTTATGCCCACCTTGAGTTTAACAATAACTCCCTCGCCGTGCTTTTTTATCCTTTGCGTGGGGTGGATCGGGTGGTCGCCAATATAGCTGGTTAGAATGGGGTCCAACCAGATCTCTATGCGTTCTGGTCTGGTGTGAAATACGCCAAAAGTCTCCATGGCGTGCTTGTGCATATCAAACGACCACTGGTTCTTAAAGCGTTCAGCTAGAACGTCCACATCCAAAAACCGCTTCAGGTTGAAGGTGCGAACCTCCTCTTTTTCATAGCAATAAGCCACCAGGTAGCGGGAACCGTTTGCGATCCAGATGTGCAAGGGTGCCAGCACGCGGTTACTGGATCGGTCACCGGATGCATTGCGATAAGTCACAGAGATCTTCTGGCTGCTGGAAATTGCTCCGCCAATGCTCTCATAGATCAGCTTGGGTCCGCCAGAGGTGCGGTCCTGCTGTGCCGCTCCGCCGTAGAATCGCTCCTGCAACAGTTCCATCTGCTGCCGAAAAGCAGGCGGTCGACTTTTCAGGATCTTATCCGTTACCGAAGAAAATGTCTCCGAAATAAAATCAGAGGATCCACGAAGCTCGGTCTCCGCCAGCAACATCGCAAGGACTTCCAGGGCGGTTAATGGGATGGGCGGGTTCTGATTAAAGGCATCCGGCATTTTCCACAGGGAAGACTGCCCGGCTTTGTCCTGGTAAATGGCAAAGCCCGCGTGTTGCAACGCGAAAATATCCCGCCTGACGTTGCGTTCGCTGCACTCCACCTCCTGGGCAATTTCCTGCAGCCGGCGCCCGCGCATGCTGCTGCTCAAAAACATCAATATCCGCCACTGGCGTGAAAGCTGATCACCGCGCAAAAGACTTTCCTCCGTAAGACACTGATTATTTCCTGCGTCGCCGTGCGAACCAAAAAGTTGTAAAGCTGACAAGCACAACTGCAGCAAGTACCGCGACGGCGGGCTTGACAACACTAATATCTATCCGCGGCCGGTGAATCGACTCGGCAGCCGGATCAGCGGGGTCCAGGCTGGCGATGATTTCGACTCGCGAAAAAGTCTTCAGGCCAGTATTCGCCTGAGTGTGCGGTTGCGCCTTGGCGGTCTTCAAAGCTTCTGCCGCCCTGGCCTGCCGTCTATTCCATTCCGCTGTCCACGCCTGGCCAAACTGCCCATTACGCGCATAATTGCCGCCCAGTGTAACTGCTGGCGCGTACTCATTGGACGCTTCCACAGCAACCGGCAGAGTGACCATGGACAGCTTTGCTTCATCCCCATCCCACGCGGCCAGAGAAAGCATACCCGTTCCGGTAAAATCACCGGCAGGCGGAAAGCTGTCCACCGTCGGCATTCCTTCAAATCGCTGTACGGAGTTCTCCGCCGATGCGGGTTCCCAGAGAAACGCCACGCCTTTCCGATCCACAGCAATTAAAGCATCCCGCCCCTTTTCAAGCTTTACCGGCGCGGGAGACGAAAATGGCCCATTCGGCGTAACCAGGTGCTGAGATGCAATGTCGAGAAAAGTCGGGGCACCAGCCAGATCTCGCCCCCCATAACGCGCTGAGACGGTACCCTCAGCGGTAGACACGAGGTCTGCCATTTTATCGCCGTTTAGATCCCCTGCAAGCAGGTGTCCCAGACTGTTACCGTAGGCCGGCGATCGAAAGGCCATGCGAATCGCATCGGACGACTCCCCCGTTTTATCCCAGGCAAATACCTGCAAGCTCGCGCCGATGCCAAATACGAAATTCGGCTGGTCTGGAAAGAAATTTCCCACGCACGCCAGAGTTGTCGCGCGACTGTTTTGCGGTAATCGCGCCTGGTAACGCACTGGTTCGCTCGCGCCACCGCCGGGAGGAGAGATCACCTGTACGTAGCCCAGATCACTGGTTACGATAATTTCGCTGTTTCCATCACCATCGAGGTCTGCGCAACAAGGCGGCCTCGTAATAGCACCAATAACCTTGAAAATGGTCGCTTCGACGCCAGAGTTCCGCACGCTGAAGGTCTCCACTGGAGCACCGGACTCTTCCAGCCGGTACCCAGAGACGATTCCAGTCTCGTCAGCCAGAATCAACTGGTCCACTCCGTCCGCTGTCGTTGCCACTGACGGGTCTGCGGAAACTTTCGTACCTGTGCTGACAGATGAAATTATTCGCCCGCTGCCGGCCCCATAAAAATAGACGCGGCCGCTATGGGAAACGACAGCAAGAATGGGCACGCCAGTGCCCATAAAGTCCCCCAGCACAGGTGCCAGCAGGCTTTCACCTTTTAGCTGTGTCGACCAGAGAGTTTCGAGGGTGTCAGCCTGAAGGCAGAAAATACGTCCAGAGTTATCCGTCAGCCAGATGTGAAATGGAGCGCTGTTTGGCAGCTTCCACATAGCCAGAGAATTAAACTGATGACCGGGGAAACTCCTGGATACGACTTTGGACTTTGGGGCAGCAAGAGCAACATTCGGCCACAAGCAGTAGCCGGCTATCGCAATAATACCCGCGCAAGTGAGCACCTTTTGCCTGAAAGCTTCAATTCTACCCATCGTAGGAACTAACCTGGCGGTACGTTTAACTCAGGTCAATAGAATGCATCAGCAGATGAACGGAAAAAAATGGAGCGGGAGACGAGACTCGAACTCGCGACCACAAGCTTGGAAGGCTTATAGTCATATCGCCTCACGGCCTTGCTGGACAAGGCTTTCCGCGTTATGGTCAGGTTCAATGTTTCCCGCTTTGTTCCCATTCGCGGGTTGTACCACGTCCAGAACACGTGCTGTCAATTGGGATTCCATGCGCTGCATGGACTGGGTCAGCCGGGCCACACGGGCGTGCTGGTAGTGCCGCGTCATGTTCGGGTTGCTGTGGCCCATGGCCCGTTGCAGGTCAGCTTCATTGCCTTCAAAGTTCGTGGCAAAGCTGTGCCGCAGGGTGTAGGGGGTGATTGTTTCCGGGTTTGCTATCTTGGCCCGCTTGGCTGCTGCCCGTAGCTTATTGCGCAGGCCGTAGTCACCAAGGTATTTGACGCCGCCCACGTGTCCGGGCTTTGTGTTTTCATTGGACTGGGTTGCCCGCTTCTGGTTGCGCTTTTCAGGGACGGTGCCAAATATCAGGGCCTTTGCGTCCACGCCGTCAGGGTACTTGGCCGCGTAGCGTTCCAGAATTTCCCGCGTCATTTCCAGCAGGGGCAGCCTGCGCTGCCGTGGTTCGCCTTTGGGGTGTTTGGTGGACCACACGTCCACAAATCCCCTTTCAAGGTCTACATGTTCCCACGCCATGCGCCATAGTTCGCATGGACGCAGGCCCAGCAGGGCAAGCATAGTGACAATGTCATACAGCCTTTGGTCTGACTTGCAGGCCGTCAGAAGCCGGTGAAGCTGTTCCACGGACAGGTCCCGAATGTCCTGCTTTTTATCTT
>Ga0182738_1004978_pt1 | contig 14378 bp, 16 predicted proteins | sample eDN5th30CBELigMG_FD_128876 | JGI IMG/M metagenome (GOLD analysis project Ga0182738, IMG submission 128876) | Enriched Miracle-Growth compost microbial communities from Emeryville, California, USA - eDNA 5th pass 30_C BE-Lig MG (version 2)... ... | reverse complement strand
GATAAATCTTTAATGTTAATACCATGTCGAATTTTTAGGTGTAAACTGGTGCAGAGTTCTTCTCTATCTTTACATTTTACACAACATTTTGACTGGAAATTTATAATTTCACACCATTGATTCGAAACTCCTCTCAAAAGATTAATTCCTCCGCCTACTTTTTTCGTGATGCTCAAATTTCTAAAGTTTTTTCTGTCTTCCCATTTCTTTTTACATTCTTTAACCAAATTTGAAGCTGTTTCTTGGAGATCACAGTTTATCATTTTGTCAATGAGCTCATTAGGGGTCCTCCTACTGATTAGCAAGAATTGTTTAAACGTACTTCTCCACACTCTCTCTAGGTTCTCTCTTTGGGTCTGACTTCCTTCATATTCTAAGAGCACGAGCGCAGAGTTAAAAAGAGGCTTGACCATAGTTTGCCATATGTCTTTTCTTCCGTCGGCAGATGCATTCTTAAGGTATGGGTATAGTTTTACTAACAGATATCCTGCTTTCCTTTTTATATACGAAATTTGCTCCCCACAAGTTAATTTCGGAGTCAGTATAGTCCCAAGGTATTTATATTTCTCACAAATTGGGACTCCTTCTATTGAGTTTCTGGCAGGAATTAATTTTGCATGGATGGTTTTATTCTTCTTATCCTCTTCGAAATATTTCTTCATCATCATGGGAATATTTTTCCTTCTCCTCTTACCAAAGACCACGATCCCAGGTGCCTATTTTTGACCGACTTTGTTGCGCTTTTCGGCAAACTCCTCCGACAGGCTCGTCTGATTTGGGCCTTTTCCTGAGAAATAGAAAAATGAAAAATTGGGATTTTTTTTTTAGAATTGAATTTTTTGGAAGATTTTGGACAAAATCTTTTATCAATAAGATTTCTTTCCAAATTATCTCATACTTGCGGCTCAATCTTTGAGAGTTCATTAAAAGTATTTAGATTTGGTAAATTGTCTCCATAAAATAAGTTGTCCTGTGACTTTTGAAATAAATGTAGAATTTTTTGGAAAAGACATTCGAAAGTCTGCTGAGGCTTCCCGAAAATACTTTATAAAAAAATCCGGAAGGAACCAGAACTGTTTTTGAGCAGGTTTTTGAAAAACAGAGACATCTTATTGCTTGATCTTTGAGCCTGTATCTTGATTGTGAGAAGGCTAAAAGGAGTGATATTATTGATTCCTTCATTTTTGAATGATTTTGGAATTTTTTGGAGAGACCTTTTTTTTTGGATAATGTTTTATGGTGAAAACATAGAAGATTTTTCCTTAAAAAATATGATTTGCTTGAAGAGCCTGAAATCTGGAAGAGTTCCACAATGATTTTCAAAAATTCAGAGGGGTTCCTAACCCTGAATTCTGGAAACCCTGTTGAAGGCGACTATCCCTTCATTTTTCCCCCCGAATGAATGCAAGAAAAAAGTTTTCCTTATTTTCAATATAAACAATAATTTTTGCGTAACTTTTTGTGACAACACCATGGATGAATTTATCGGAGGAAACGATCCAATCAAGGTAATCATGCTCGGTGATCATGGAGTTGGAAAAACATCTTTATGCAAGGCAATCATCCAATTCGAGACTCCTGATCAAGAAGCAGACGAAGTTCACCTCCCGATCTTTGACAATGAAACTGAGAGTGAAAAATTATACCACGAAAAAAACTTCCAGTTTGAGGAAGAGACAGTTCGACTACAATTTTGGGATATCCCCAAAGGTGAAAACCATGTCAAGCTCCCAAATATCTATTTCCACAACACCAAGGTTGCACTCATCTGTTTTGATCTTACTGATAAAAAATCCTTCGAGAATGTTCGTAAATGGATTGGAATTCTCGATGAGAGAGCCTCTGATGATGAAGTGAACATTGGTTTGATCGCTTGTAAAGCTGATAAAGAAGCAGAACAACAAGTCACTTTTGAAGAGGTTCAAAATCTAAATGATGAGTATGGTGGATTCATCCAGTATGTCAGCTCTATCAAAGAAAAAGGAATATTTGATCTTTTAGAGTTGGTTTGTGAAGCTGCTTTCTATGATGATGATGAAGAAGATGGAGATGGGACGACTGAAAATAAAAAACTAAGCTTTAATTTCTTGAAAGAACAATTTGGAAAATCTTGCCTTTCTTCTTAAAAAAATTGTACCCCTTTCAATTGTTATTTCCATAGAGATATATTTTTTGAAAACTCTAAAATATAACCAATAATTGTTTTACATTATGAATATTACAACTTTTTCCTACTCTAGTTCGATAAACAATCAGACAATATTGGTTGACTAAATAATGCAATTTAATGACAAATGACATCGCCCTAAAAACTCTTCTTTAGTTTGTATTTTATCAACTGATCCTCGTTTTCCCCTTAAATAATTCTTTCGATTTCATCGATTAAAGCACCAATTTTCTTCAAATTATGTGTATATTTCATGTGATCAGTATCAAGTGCTCTAAGCATTTCCACCTCGGCATTTAATAAGTTGGTTCGCTTTTTCTGTTCCAATTCCAGAGACTTTTTATATTCAGAGAGGTGAAAATTTGCTTCATCTTCATTCAAATATTCCTCTCTTAACGAGGCTCGAATTTTTGTCTCGGCTTCCAAGGTCTTGCTTTTCCATTTGTCTAATTCTCTCATAGCGTCGTTAAAAGCGACCAACTCCCCAGGAATACGAATCAACCCTTCGGGGATCTCTTGCCCTTTATCTTGGTCGCCTTTCAGAGCTGACTTGGAAGAAAAACTGCTCAAAACATCCTGCATCTGTTTGATGGCTTCCTTTGGGTACACACGTCTTGACCTCCAAATCTCTACCAAGTTATTGGCTGCAGTTATTGTTTGCTCATCTCTAATCTTCACCAAAACCTCAAAGGCATAAATGAGTGCATCCTTGAAGCCATCAATATATCCTGAAGCTTTGCTCTTCTTGCATTTTTGGATTACATCGTTCGCAAGGTACAAAAGTGAAAGTCTCTTTGCATGATTGGCGGGGGAGCTGTAGTATTCAAAAGTAGATCTCCAATCTTGTACCAGTCTGTTTTGGAACCCATTTTCCCCAAGTTGAATAAAAGCCTGTGAAGCAAGCTCGATAGGGTCTTGAAGAGGTTCCAAGTTTCTCAGTAATCTCTCAATCTCTTCAGAGTTGTATAAAGTAAAGTTCATAATATCTTGAAATTTTTTCTCCGGAAAAATTAATTTTGATTTTGAATTTGACACCCTTGTGATATTTTTTAGGTGAATGATGCAATTTATTAAGTAGAATGAATATTTATTTACAAATAAAAGTTTCACTAACTATCTCCCATTTAGACGAAGGTTACTGATGGAATTTTCATATTTAAGCTTGAGAGTATCCACTTCTTTAATTTTTTCAAGCAATTCTCTGTTCTTTTGAGCGACTTCGATATTTCCTCTTTCGAGTTGACTTTTGAAGGTATCTCGAGCTCTTTGAATTTGAATGGTTTCTTTTTCCAACTGGTCATACTTATTATTTAAAATGACGCATCTGCCTTCTAATTCTTTGCAAACACCTTCGAGGCGAGAAGTCTCATCTCTTTCTTCGTTCAATTGACGATTCAAAAGCTCGTTCTCCTGTCTTCTCACATCAAGGAGATTGTAGAGCTTGTCAATCTCGGCTTTATTCACCATGAGGTTTTGCATCAACTGAACCTTTTGATTCTCAAAGTTTTGCTTTTCAATATCAAATCGTGATTTGAGCTCATTTGACTCCAAATAGCCTGACCTTAATCTCTCATTTTCCGCTCTTAAAGCCTCAAAATCTCCTCCAACAATTGTATTTCTTGTCTTGTTTTCTGTTCTGAGGTTCTCAATCTCCTTCTCAAAATCATTTTGGGCTGCTCTCAATCGTTCGTTCTCTTGGATAAGCTCTTTGATGATCACATCCATTTCACTAATCTTTTGTCGATTTTGAACAATTTCTGCTTCTAAAGCTGCTCTTTCAGCTTGATATCTCGAATCCACATCGATTTCTTTCAGGGCACTTTTTCTTAAGCCCTCAAAATGTTCTTGTAAACTTCTAATTTCTGCATTCTTTGCTCCTTCCATTCGCATAAATTCTTGTCTCAAATTCTCTTCATCTCTTGTCTTGTCCCTCAAAAGCCCTTGGAGCCTTTCGATTTCAAGAGAAAGGTTTCTCATTTGATTTTCGAAGCCCAAGATATGATTGGAAATCTCCCTCATTTTGATCTCCTGTCTGCTCTTTTCTTCGTTGAACTTGGCCTGATTAGATCTAGATTCTCGCTCCATCCACTCATTCTTCTCTCTTTCAAGCCTACTCACCAAATCCCTCATTTCTTCGTTCTTTTGTCGCTCAAAGTTTGCAAAATTGGCCTTCAGCAGATCCACTTCTCGAACCTTCTCAGTCATTGACAAATTGTATCTTTCAGTTTCACTGGCGGCTTGTCTCAATTTATTTTCTAAATCACTCAATATTTGTTTCACGTTCTTCAGTTCAGTCTCATTCATCCTTCTTTCATCAAGCAACTTTGAAGAATATTCTCGATTTATCATCTCCAGTTCTTCCTTCGTTCTTGCTTGTAGGGATGATCTGAGCTCTTCACTATGGTTTCTTGCATCCCTTTCTAAATTCATATATCTTGACTTCCACTGATCAATCTCTTTAGTTTTCTCGAGATTTATCTGTGTCAGCTTCTGAATCTCGCTACTTAATGAAATTAGTCTGCTTTCAAACTCGCCTAGCTTTCCTCGGAGATCCCTATTGTGATTCTCCAAAGTTGAAATATCCATATTGAAGCGATTGTTATTCTTGTTAATAGCATCCTCCATCTCTCGTCTCTTTTGATGCTCCAATTGGCCTGCATATTCTTGTACTGCAAGACTCGAACTTCTTTCCAAGGCTTGATAGCGATCTCTCCACCCTTGGATTTCATTTGATTTATTTCTCAAGTCTTGAATCAATCTTTCATTCTCTGAAGTCAGCTGATGGACTCGATTTTCAAGACTATGATTATTCTGTGCTAATGCCTGCGACTGATAAACAGACATATTTCGATCAACACCCACACTATAACTTGCTCTCGTATCTTTAAAACCACTACTTGTATACATCTTTAGAAATTAGACGAATTATTTCTTTATAAGAGAAAAAAACGGATGCGTTGTATCAATCCAAAAAAATTTGTAACTCTGAATCTCGTTTCATTTTTTTGGGATTTTTATTTTAAAATATAATGAGAGATACTGCTTCCAAATATAATAATGCACAGTATTCTAAACAGACAAATATTTACTCTATAAATTTATAATCAGTATGTTGGCAAAAATCAATAATTGAGGAAAACATTAAAGTTTCGCCATTTTTTCAATATGACCGGATTCGTGAGCTTTTGTGGACTTTCCTTCGGCCAAATGAGGATTTTGTAAACTTTTATCTTCTGGGATCATTTCTCCAAGATTAGTCTTATCATTGAGAGTCTTGACTTCTTGAGCCTGAGTGGAAGTGCTATTACTGAAACTCTCCATAGCATCTCTGTTTCTTTTCTTTGCATTTCCGAGAGTACCAAGATGAACGACCTTGGGAGGAGGATTATTGGCATTGGTAGTGCCTTGAGCTCCGAGGACAGGCTTTGAGAAAGTAGATTCAAGTTTGTCAGCAGTTTCAGATTGTTGTTTAGCCTTTTGGAGTTCTTGATTCACCTTTGCTCTCTCTTTCTTTTGTTCTTTGGTGTCATCAATCTAGAAAATTAGGTGAGAATCTTGTTTTTCAAAATAAAATGATTACTTTGTCATACAACTCCTTCAAAATTTCTTTAATTTCTTTGGCTTTCTCTGTCTCGAAAGGACTTGATTTGAAATATTCACGACTCATAAATGTTGAGTGATTGAAAACATCTTCAGGGTCCTTGACAGAACTAGAGTCCATGTACTTGTGGAGGAGATTTTCCAAAATCAATCTTGCTTTATTGTAATGGTTCAAAGCAAGATCGTCGCAGTTTTCGCTATTTTGATACAAGTGGGCGGTTCCTGTCACATAATAGCTATTCAAGAGATTAGTAATTTGTAATATCTGATGTAGTCAATACATTTCAGCAAGTTGTCTGCTAAAGTAACGATCTTCAGTCTCCTTTCTGATTTCGAGGCACTTGGCATATTCTTGTAATGCACCAGGGAAGTTGTCCAAAGAGCAGTTTGCATCACCCAAGCGGAGCAAAACACTTGACAAGTATTTTCTGATCTTGGTAATTTTATTGGTTTCTTCTTCTGTGGGTTCAGCACTTTGGTTGCTGGTGTGGCTGTTGAGCAACTTTTCAAATGCGAGTCTGGAAACTTCAAGATGTTCCCAAGCAACCTGGAGGTCATCAGCTTCTTCTTCTTTGGAGGCTTGGATTGTTTGTTCGGGTTCCTGGATCATACCAGTATTTGATTCTTCATTCTCTTCGGCAATCTCTACAAGATCCTTTTTATCAGTGATTTCCATAGCGGTGTCAGCTTCTGCTTGAGGAGCTTCGCTTTCTCGATTTTCTCCACCAGTCTCACGATCTTCTGCTTCTTGTTCTTCCTTATTATTAACTTTAATGACATCACCAAAGACATCTCTTGAATTCTCAACCTGAAAACTTGAATACTGTAAATGCGACCAAAATTTATACCTTTTGAAGAAGGATGCTTCCAATTTCAAAATGAACAACAGCACTTTCATAAGAAGACTCTCCAAAAGTTTTCACACTTTAAAGGATGGATTATTATTCAACAATAGAGAGAAATTCTTACGCTGACTTGTGAGCCTCAGCTAAAAGGGAAAGAGCTTCTTCAAAGGCATTTTTCTGGACAAGTTCTTGGGATTTTTTAAGAGAAGCCTCGAGTTCCTTTTCGGTAATGGTTGGGACGATCTCAATTTGCATCTCGCCAGTGTTTGTGGTTGACTACAATGGAAAATATGTTTAACAAAGCGATGGAAAGGGCTTCATACTGAAGGTTGTTGATTTTGAGATTGGTTCTCTTCGTTAGAAGGGACTTGTTGCTGTTCGATATGAGAATCGTTTTCCATCTAAAGTTGACTGATCAAAATTTATTAACTAAACTATAAAATTTGAATTCGCGAGGAACTATAAATTTTCAAATTATGCGCATTTTCAGCAAATTTCATGTGACTTGGAAAAAAATCAAAATTTTGGTGTATTTTGCACTTAATCAAATCAAATCTTCCCTGGCTAAAAAGAGGGGTGGTAAGAGGTAGGGTTCTCTCCTGGTTTCCTATGTGCCTGTCTTCATCTCCTCCTCCTAATTACCAGAAAATTTTATATCAACCTAACTTTTTACCAGAATTCTGCCCAAGGTCGAATCTACCTTCCTTCGGATCAATTGAATATTCTTTAACAAACAAACAAACGAAGCTCATTTAAAGAAGAGTCTTCTTCTTCTTCTCTGTTTAATTAATTATTTAAAATAAAATTCAAATTATTTCTCCTTTGTCTAATTTTTCTGAGATCAAAGTTTGTCTAGAATATTCTAAACTTTTGAATTACAAATCACTCTGGAAATGTAAATGCTCGTCTCTTCACTTCATTCTGAAATTTCAAAGAAAAACCATAAAGGATAGAATAACCATTGTTGCATACATGAGTCGATTCTATTTTGTTTTGATTCTTGTTTTACTGGAAATTACCTATAAAAAAATGACGGTTGCATTTTATTTATTTCACAAAGAGTTGAGTTAGTTTGGTTGATCTTGATTTAAAGCTTTGTAACTTTTTCTCTCATAATAAAATATTGAATTTACTCGAGTTTTTTAAATTTCAAAATCTATTATGACTGAAACTGACAAGAAGAGAATCACCAAGGACTTTTTAAAAAAGCTTCTTAGAACTGAATTCAAGCACTACTATACTACTCCAAGCCTTAATGATATCCTCTATCTTCACTATAAAGGTTGGTTCGAGTCTTTGCTGCTTTGTAAAAATGTTAGGTTTTGAAAGAATAGAAAATCTGGAAGAATTCACCGGCTTGAAGGTCCTCTACTTGGAAGGAAATGGTAAGAAGAGGGTCCCATATTGAACTCAATCATCTTCTAGGCTTGGATAAAATCGAAGGACTCGATCAACTCAAGGAACTCAAGACTTTGTACTTGCAAGAAAACTTGATCAAGAAAATGGAGGGATTTGATCAACTCAAAGATTTAAAAATCCTCAATCTCACTGACAACATGATCAGAACAATTGAAGGATTAGGAAACAACAAAGATCTTCAAACTCTCTTGCTTAAAAGAAACAAAATTGGTACCAATGGATTGGATGATGTGAGAGGCGTACTTGAAGCTGAAGCAATCAAGTAATAGCGAAAATATTTGAATAAATAACTAATCTTCTTCACTTAGTGTTTTGGATATCCAAGATAATTGCATCGAAGACGAAAACGTTATCTCTGAAGTCTTTGAAAAAATGCCCAACCTTGCTGTTCTCTACACCCAAAATAATCCATTCGTAATCCCTTCTTTCGTTGGCTCATTTTAAGCTTTCATTTTTAGTGTAAAAAAATCCCGAGCTACAGAAAAACTATGATTTCCAGACTTCCTGGATTAAAATACTTGGATGATCGTCCAGTTTTCCCTGAAGATAGAAGATTTGCTGAGGCATGGGCAAGAGGAGGACTTGATGCCGAACGTGAAGAAAGAGAAAAATGGAAGAAGGAAAAGGATGAAGAACACTGGAAAAATCATGAAGCATTTAGAAATATGATTGAGCAATACAAGCAAGAAAGAGCTGCTCAAGCAAACAATGAAGAACAAAAAGCTGACGAAGCAAACCCTTCTGATGACAACAGAAGTGAGTCCAGCGCTGAAGGACAAGCGAGAACAAGACGTACAAATGAAAATTCCTTGGCAACTAGTAAACTTTCAACTTACAACTCCGAAATGACCACCCCTCAAAATACTGGTAAATTATTCTTTATGTCTTCTTGAATAATCAATTTCTTTAGATCAATCTGGAGCAGATAGTGATTCATATGCTGGCTCGCGTAGAGATGACAGTCAACCTCAAAGTGAGGCTGAAAGTGACAGTGAACTCGAAGCCAAAAGACCCAAAGTTGAGTTTGTCAACCAATTAGATGAACTCGAGTAATTAAATTTTGCCCGTGATGATTTATACATACTATTCATTTTTTGGTAATTTTATATTATCAGAAACTCATTATACATCATCAAGTATTAAAATTGTAAGCTTTCTGTGTGGTTTTTCAAAAACCATGATGAAATTTAAATTCCATTTTTGTGAGTTTCATAAACAATAATCCATTTAAATAAATAATATTACGGTAGTTATGGGTAATTATAAGAGAAATTGTGTTCATTTTTTTTTTTGCCTTGATATTTGAATTATTTCAGAGAGAATCTTGAGAAGCTTTAATTTGAGGTTGATTGTAATTCTTAGCCGAAAACTAACTAATTAAGATTTTAATAAATATGCCACCTAGAGTCCCTAATAAAGACACCCTTGCCTTTTACAGACGTCTTCTTCATACAATGATGGAAGTCTTCCATGGTGATTTCAACACTTTCCACAGAATTAGAATTGAAGCTCGCCAAAAAATCCTCGAAAATAAAGATTTGACTGACGAACTTGAAATCCAAGAAAAAATCTTCTTTGGAGAAGAAGCAAGAGACTTTTTGACTTCAAATGTTATTCAGGTAGCCACTTAGTCATAACTCACCTTTAATTTTCAAGGCTAACTTGCAAGATAATGGTCATTACAGATTAAAAATCAGAAAGGATCATGGCTTGGGCTCTAGAGTTAAAGATCAAATCATCGATGCTCCCACTGAAACTCCTGATGCTCAAAAAACCTCTCATTAAATAAATACACCAACAGGATAGTGTCATAATAATAAGGTCAATCAATGTCACTTGTATTTTCAAATTTTATTGTATTATGTATGCTACCTAATTATGAAGGAAGATTTTGCTTCTCTAAAAGAACTTTCGATCAATAAAAAGACGTCTCTCCCGTATCTTCATATCATTCATGTTGCTTTCAAAAAAAAATCTTTTTCCTTGACAATCGTTCTGAACCAAAAAAAAATTTATCAAGAAAGATTTTTGTCCACTCCAGTCCAGCTCAGGACATATATTTTTCATTTTGTTCCATGAAGGAATCTCTTTCAAAAGAGAAACAGTTTTTTCATCAGAATAAATTAATTAATTCCCATTAGTAAGTTAGAGTACTCTAAGAAAAGGCAAATAATTATTTCACAACGTCAACAAGTTGATTAAAAATAATAACCAGTTTAAGTAAGCAAATCTCAAGAGACCTATGAGTGAAGTGTCTGTTAAAAAAGAAAAGCTTGAAAAGCCCCATCTTTCTTTTGATAAAATCAAAGAAGGCTTCAAAATCAATCAGATTTGCATGGGGAATGCTGAAACAGGAGAAGTCATTTGGAAGTCAGATCATTGCGAAAATTTCCATGATTCCAATGAAGAACTAAGAGCGGAAATCCCCAAAAAGATCTTGAAAAGCAAGGTTTCTTTCAGGGAGATCAACTTTTCTTCAGAAGAACTAATCAACAAATTAAGACTGGTACAATACGTGTATTTCCAGGACCAGGTCTGTGAAACCTTTGAGTTTAAATTCGGCTTTGTTATCCCAGGAAGTACCAACACTTGGCAACAAACTATTGATGCTGTCGATCAAGATCAGATGATGCCTGCTGAAGTCCTGAGTGGAAATCTGGTTGTTGTCACCCAGTTTTTTGATGACGACAAATTCATATGTAGCTCCTCTTTTAGAATCTACTATATATAAACTCGATTTCTTTCATCCTCACTCAACTTAATTCTCTTTTTTTATCAACTGTTGCCTGTTTGTAATCATCTTTGGATATGGTATCCCTTTGAAACAAACTAATCTCTCTCTCAATTAATTAATCGTTCTCCAAAAAAACCTCTTGGAATATTTTCATATACATAAAGAATAGAATCTCCCACGCTTGTATGTTGATGATTTTAAATTTAAACAAAAATTTGTTAACTCAATTCTTGCCTGTGTTTATTATAATTCAATCCAATATTCACTCTTTTGAAATGGAGTTGTGTTTAATGCTGTATATATTTAACCAATCAACCAATGTTAGTTATCAAGCAAACAAGCAAACAAAACTTTTGGGTATGTCATGAGTAGCAAAAAATATCTTTCATCTTCTCTAAGAAGCTTTGGGGAAAAAAATATGAAATGAAAATAAAAATAAAAAAAAAATTTGACAAATTCAAATTAAAATAAATTTCTTAAAATTGAATTATGAAAAAAATTTCTCTTTGAATTAAAAAAAAATAATCTATTTCAGATCCACATCATCGAACCAAAGAATTCGTTTTTGAATCATGAGAAAAATTCCCACCCGAATGAAAATTAAAAAAAGCTCACTGAAATTTAGTTCGTTTTTCACTTTGTTTTAGAAATTCTTTGCTTTAAACCTTAAAAGAGAATTCCAAATAAACAAAACCCTTCTCCCTCTAGTCATGAGTTCAACAATGGCTTCCTCATCCCTAAGATTGACATAGATTTGACGAAATATTATCCATTTTCCACCAAGTTCTGATAAATCAAATTCAGGTCAGTCAGAAAGATAAATTCAAACTTAAAAAAAGAAAGACCGCTTAAATAATTATTTCACTTGGTAGTAGATATAATAACTACAAAAGATTCGAAAAATGAAAAGTAGCTTTCTGAAGAAGCCACTGTTTACCAAGGCGGTGTTAAGAACTGACGAAGCTTTAGTCCCAATTGATGTCCATGAGCCTGAGCAGCTCTCGCCCATTAGCAAAGGCTCAAAAACCAAGACAATCGAGGATGATGATATTGAAGATGTTGATCTTGATGGAAACTCTGAAAATTTAAAGACCTACAATGATCCAGCTCCCAAAACCTCAATCAAAAACTTCAAACCACCTTTGAAACTCTCTGTACCTGCAAAAAAGCCTGCTCCTGCTTCGATTCAGAAAACAGTCGAAAAATCCACCGAAAGAGATCGTGAAGAGGAAGAAGAGCCGACTCCAGCAGCAGCAAAGAAAAAGGTCAAGACTAAAGAAAAGCCTAAAGCAACTGAAATGGAAGTCTCTTCCAAAACTGGAGACACCCAGAAAAAGGCTCCCAAAGGACGAGGTAATAAAGCCAAGGATGAGGATCAAGAAGTCGAGGAGGGCCAGAATGAAGGCGAAGAAGAGAATTCTGTCAAAAAGGGAAACCGAAAAATCAGAGTCCTTGTGAACAAGAAAACCACTAAACCTGATGAAGTTGAAGAGGAAAAAGAAATCGAAAAACCTAAAGAAGTCGCAACCACAACCCCAAAGATGGGAAAATTCAAAGTACCAACTGCTGTGAACAAATCTCCAGTCGATTTAAAAGAGAATAAAAAGGAAGTCACAAAAAAGGATGACAAGAATAAAAAACCTGTCAAAGCATCAGGAGACAAGAAGGAAAAAGCCAAGCCTAGCGAAGCAATCTCCAAAAAAAAGAGCAGCACTTCAAAACCCAAAGAAGATAAAAAACAAGCCAAAGATGAAAAAAAGGCCAAGAAAAAAGTAAATACCAAAAAGAAGAAGGCCAGCGCAAAAGAAGAGGAGGAAGAAGAAGCTGCCGATGAAGAAGAATCTGATAGCATGGGTGAATCTGATTTATCAAAATGTAATTTTGGTTTAAAACAAAATCCTCAACTCACTTTATTTAGTAATGGATGACGAAGAAGAAGATGGTATTTTTGATGACGATGAGGAAAATGACAACTATTTATACCCACGTGACTACAGAAACAATGATGACTATGATGAATCTGAAGGTAATGAAAATGGTTCCCAAGAAGACGGTATCATTGAGATCACCACCTCAAAGGAAGCAAGAAAGTCAGCCAAAGATGGAAACAACAGCTATTGGAAAAACAACGTCAGAAAATCTGCTGGATCCTCCGCTCGAAGAAGAAAAGCAGATCAAATGCTCAATCCACATTTATACGATAGCGATCGAAAATTAAAAATGGTAAGGTCTTGGAGACTTTATGAACTTCATTCACCTTAAAGGCAAAATTGTCCAAAAAAGTCATTATGTTTTCAGGCTTAGAGCAAGATGATGTTGATTTTGTCTATCAAGTAGCTCAAAAACTCGGAGGTCTTTTTTATCTCATTCCAACTCAATAATAAATATTTAGAATTCCAAGTTGAAAGCGGAACAGGAGCAGCCATGACACACTTACTCTATAGTGGAAATAAAAGAACTATGAAGCTCCTCTATGCTATTGCAAAACGTAAATCTCCCTCCTTTATTCAGTCCCCTGATCCTCAAATAGGAGCATGGATTTTGAATTTTTCATATTTGTTAGAATCTTTTGAATTTGGAGGATGGCTTGCTGAGAAAGAATATGAATCTGCGGGGGCACCTGCCAAAAAGCTGAGAGATGCTTAGTACAAAAGTTCTTTTCTTCATTTTTCTTAATCTCATCCAAGCGGCCCATTATTCAAGGATACGAGATTTTATTTTAATGGTGGCACAAACGACAATTTCCCAAGCATCAATTTAGGAGAGCTCAAAGTTCTCGTTAAATTAGCTGGAGGTCATTTTGAAAACTTGATTCTTCCTAACTCTTCAAAGCCAAAGTTGCTGATAAGCCAGAAGAATCTGATGTGATTGTGGAGGATGAACTCAACAAGAAATTTAGTCTCAAATTCAAAAAATTCGAAGGATCCAAACCCCATGTCATTAGCTACAAATGGGTAAAAATATCTTTGGTGCTGTTTTCAGAAATTTAATATTTTCTAGATTTTTGATTCCCTTATGAAATACAGCAAGTTGAACTATCAAGATTATGAAATCAAAATTTAAGAACAAATGTTTGTGATTATCGAATATTTTTGATTGTTGAATAATAAAAAATTACGAGTATCTATCTATGTATCTGTCCAAGTTATCTACTATTGGAAACCTTTTGATTTTTATACACTCAATTCCGAAAAAAATTCAACGTAATTTCAATTTGTGCCTCCAATGCAAAAAGGCAAAAAGAGAAAATTTGCAAGTTTTCTTCATTCATGATTCAAGCTTCAAATTTAGAATCACTTCATCCTTGTTGAGAAATTTTTGACATGATCCTACTTCAAGATAAAGACAAATTTATGACCTGGGAAAATATTGTTAATTTTTTTTTTTTTGCATTCAGGATTATGCAATTTCCCATTTTTTGTCCTTCTGTAGACGATCTTTTTCAATGATTTTACCAAAAAGCTAAGATCAAAGATTTCAGCATCAAACCTTTCACACTTGAAGTTTTTCAATAGTTAATTTACCTTCAAATAAATTCAGAATTTTTTTCGGGTTCTCATTCAGGAAAAGAACTCAGGAAGAATATTTCTCCATTGACATATCAGAAGAAATG
>Ga0182738_1004977_pt1 | contig 14382 bp, 4 predicted proteins | sample eDN5th30CBELigMG_FD_128876 | JGI IMG/M metagenome (GOLD analysis project Ga0182738, IMG submission 128876) | Enriched Miracle-Growth compost microbial communities from Emeryville, California, USA - eDNA 5th pass 30_C BE-Lig MG (version 2)... ... | reverse complement strand
CCGTTCCGAGACAGAATTGACTTTTATTCTAGAGTTTGGAGTTGGAAAAATTTTTGCCGCTTTTTTTTCTATGACAAAATCTCCCAAGTATCCTTTCCAAAAATCTGCTTGAAAATCATCCAATCAACTTTCAATTATGAGAAGAAACGTTGGAGTTGGCTCAAAAACTCCAACAACTTCTCTTGGAAAAGCCTTGGAGAAGCAAAAATGAACTGAGTTTTAAACAAGAACTCAAAGTTAAAATTTAATTTTATCCATGATCATAAGGTTAGGCTTTTTCAACCTCATTGGCTCTCTTTTTTACCATTCATAAACAATAAAGATCATGGTTCAATATAATCAATATTTCTCCTAGAATAATTTATCAACAAACAATGAAGTTACTCCTCTGTGTTCTTCTGATGACAATCTCTTGCCAAGTCATTCTCTGTGATGATGTTCCTCTTGTAGAAACGATCAATACAGCTGTTCCTGAAATTCTTCAAGGAGGAATCTATGAAGGCAAGCTCCCTGGCGGACCTTACTATCTCCATCATATTGTTAAGTCCTCTATTGGAGCACAAAATTCATATCTCACTCTTGATGTCAGACGGCTTGATAATCAAACAACAGTGGTCATTAAAGCCACAATAGACAACATTGATTTTTCTGTGAAGGCTTCATGTTTTACCTCGAAAATTGGAGAGAATATCATGGCCCTGAGTCAAGGATGGGGATTTGATTGGCTTCGCTATGGTCCTTATGGTCGTGGTACTACAGCTTGTTATTTCAATCTGGAATGGGATTTCATGATTTGGAATACTTATGAATTGACTGCCGAGAACTTTGCTGTAGACAGTGAAATTAAAACAGGATATCAGGCCCTTTTGGATTCAAAGAATGCCCAATATAAAGACATAGTAGAGTCGTTAAATCCTGATATCCCACCCGGCCCGATCAAATTAAGGCCTGTAGGCGAATATTTCTTTGTCTCTCAATATATTGGACAAAGCAAGGATGGCGAGTATGATTATGAGATATATAGCTTATATCAACCATGCACAGGAGACAGAAACATTTTTTATAATTATAGAGATAATTGGGTGTAAATATATTCTCACAGAGAGAGGGAGATACTCTCTGATTGCTGCATATCTGGTTTTTCATAGTTTTATTATTCCATTCATTAAAGGAAAAAAATTATTATTATTATTTGAGTCCTCAGAGGAGACAATCCGTAAAACTTACATGGGATGAACGCCTATTAGTAGATTAGGATTTATTGGATGAATAGAGATCTTGGATATGGATAGTGAATTATCTAATTTGTACAGTTCATAATTAAGGTCCGTGTGATTTTATGAATATTAATATGTTTCGTGTCTTCTAGTTTTCTGTGAAGGAAAAAAATCTTTTGCAAAAAAAATTTTTTGTCACCTTCTGTGAAAATTTTTTTAAAAAGAAATTTTTTGAATAATTTCCCAATTTTTTTCAAACCAAGATTTTCTGAAAATTTGGAACTTAAATCAAGAGAGATGAAGATTTATAGCCTAAATTGATGGAAGAGTAGATGGAGATTTATTTCAAAGTGATAATTTCGACCCCTGTTTCAAGATTTAAAAAAATGAATCGAAAGGGAGAGCAGGGATTTTATTACAAAAGACACCTCAAAAAAGTTTTTAAAAAATTTCAGAAATATTGCCAAAATCTGAGACCGAATGTTGCCTCAAAAATAGTTTTTTTTCTGATTCGACTGATAAGAAGACCTTCTTTCCAGCAAAAAAGAAAGCCAAGTCTGAAGTAAGAGAGGTCAATGGAACAGATTCCGCTGTCTCTCAATATGTCAGACAATCCAAGAAGGGTGTGTATGAATACTATTTGTACAGTCGATACCAACCATGTAGTGGAGATAGGCATCTTTTTATGAATCACATCGATAACCAGGTATAATGGAGGGGACTCGACGGCTACATGATATTTACCTGTAAGAATCTTTAAGGAGTTTTATTCTTCATAATATTTCAAAGGGAAAAATATTTTTTCACTTACTTATTACAAATCCAGGAAATTTTTTATTGGAAAAAACTTTTTCTCTATAAAAAGAAGATAAATTCAAGGAATTTTTTTTCAAAACCTTCAGGAAAAAAGAGCGAAAGCAGGATAATCCTGAACTCTGAAAAAATTTTTGTGATAAAAGAGAAAATATTTTATGCAAAACTTTCAATTAAAAAAATCCTGAAACCAAAGAATATCAGATTTTTATTCCATTTAACCCGAAAACCAGATACTGCAAGCTGGATTTTTTATTATACAATTTATCCCATACTTCTAATTAGTGAGGATTACAATTGGATCAATTGTTGTGTAATTTTATTTGTATCGAGAATGGAGAGATGCCCTGCCGCTCCTCCTAGCAATGGCAAGACATATCTGTCTCCTCTTTCAGATTCTTCTACTGCATTAAGATAAAGAAAATTCTTTCAACTTAGCGCTTTTCGCACTCTTTCATGATTTTCTTCTCGACAGGAAAGAACAGCTTCCTTGAGACAGAGTTTCTCTTTTTCTGATAATTCTCCGTAGTTTGACACTTTTTCTGAGATCATTCTGCCATTCTCATCAACAAATCCTTCTTCAATGAAGTATCTCTTGTATTTTTATCTTTCAAGGCCTAAATTAAAATACCTGTCGCTGGGCTGTTTGTTTGTAAGTATTGAGAAAGGTAGTCTCCAGGATCTTTGTGTATTTCAGCCCTTTTCCAGCGACTCAAGTTCCAATAAAGATTTTGACAAGATTGATATTCTTCTGACATTTGTCTTTTCAAAAATTTTGGAATTAGATTTTTAAAATTTGATCCTTCGAAATTTAGAAGGGATAAAAATTGGAAATTTTTTCTGATGGAATTCAATGATGGGAATTGTCGAAAGAGGTTGGAGAAAAAATTAATAAGTTCTGATTCAAGGCCTCCTTTGTCGGATACCTTTCATCAAAATCCGGCATCCTCCCAAAAATTTCGACACACTTTATGGAGATAAGAGATGAAATCTCAGTTTTTTTTTAATGATTCAATAGCTCTTAAAGATTGAGTTAATAAAAGTCTGTGGTCCGAACAAACATTTTTTTATCTTTCAAATGATGAAAACAGTGAGAAAAAAAATTTGTCGAAAATTTCTCTCAAATAATTCTAAACAAAATTCTCCAAAAAAATTTCAATTTTCCTTTTTGATTAATTCCTCATGAAAATGGTTAGATCCAATAAATTCATGCAAACTAGACGCTTTTGGAAGCCCTGATTTAGTTAGATATTTGAGGAAAAGAAAATGACCTTCGTCAAACAGGCCTTTATAATTTCGATAAAGAAATTTTTTTGAGACAGGAGGAGCCGAAAATAAAGAAAATGTTATTTGACAATTTTGTAAGGGTTAAAATCCTGAGGTCAAATTTCAATTTCTGAGATTCCTAGAACTTTTATGCTTTTAAGGAAGAAGTAGTTATGATTTAGATGTTCCGGAAAAGTGAGACAAAAAATTAACTGAGTGAAGGATTAATTTGAAAGACATCATTGAATTGATGAATTGATTCATGTTAAAGAATTTACAAAATTAAAATCAAGCCTCAAAAATTCCTCCTTTAAGAGAATTTTCGACCTCATTGAGTTTTGTCGTTCCTCCTATTCCTTCGAATGTAATTTTTGTGAAAAATTTTGTAATTTCTCAGAATACCAAACTTTCCAGTACTCTTTTCAATCAATAAAATAAACAATTGACAGAAAAATACGAGGGATCTAAAACCTTCATACTCTGAATTCTCGAATTTTTTAGATAGAGATAAAAAAAATTCTCTTTGAAAAAGACCTCATGTCTCCATCGTAGAAGCAAGAGAAGATGACCAACTCAAAGATGGAAGCCTTTGACTCTCAAGCTGATTCATTCTGGGTTGTGATCTTCTTAACTGTAATCAATATGAAAGATTCAATCTGATTAACCGTGAGAGAATTCCTCATACAGCATGATAACTTGTCTTCAAGAGGCTTTCTCAGGGTTTTAAAGATATTAAAGGTGTTTTGGAGCCTTTTTCAAGAGGATTGAATGATCTGAGAAGGAAGATTGACATTACGAATAAAATTCTGAAGATGGTACTGAAAAGGTACGAGAAGAGAATTTGACTGTTTGCAGAGGGCTATTTTTGAAGGAGATGACAAAATAGATTCACCGATGGCAGATTGATGCTTGAAGAGGGTTTGCTTTCATTTTGGAAATAGCCACAAATACGCCTTGGATATTTTAAGACAAGTGAATACAAATGCAAGCCAAAGTGAGAAATTATAATTCCTAAATCAACTTTTTTAATTCTGGCAATGGATGAAGAAAATCTGCCAATTTCTGGTGTCAATCAAGGAGAGGAATATCCGATAATTTGTTATTTTGATTCAGAAGATAAAACGCCTTGCATCCGGGAGAATCCATCAATTCATTTATTTCTTGAGTTTGGCCAAGTTTTTGAATTTGTTCAATCTCTCGGTATCAGCTTTCTTTTGATCGTATCAAAGGATTTCGATGAACAAAAATTATTTGAGACTTTGAAATATGGAAGAAGATTAATAGATTTCGAAGAGGAGTCAGTGCTGAAGGATGTATTGCAAGGGGCCCCTGGGCTTTTCAAGGTTTATGTATTTTTTACACATGAGGATTTTGGGAGTGAAGTTCTTGAAAAGAAGGATTTCGAAGAAGATATGAAGAAATATGGGATATCGAGAATAGGAAGAGGGTTTTGGGAAGAGTTTATCTTTTGGGAAAGGAAGCAAAAAGGACTGGAGGACAAAAATGCAGTCTTTGAAAAATCAAAGGAGGCTTATGAATATGAGGTGTTTGCAACAGAGAAGGATGATGAGATGTGCAGGGAATTTTACAGAAATGTGTTGAAAGATCTAGCAAGGAAAAGAAACATGGAGAAAAGGAAGTTGGCTTATTATGTGAATCTTGGAGAAAGTTGCAGGGAGTTGCGAGAATATGAAAAAGGGCTAGAGTGTCAAGAAAAGGTTTACAACGTATTGAAGCATATTTTTGACGAAGCACATCCTTCAATAGCGTCTTTGTTTACTTATATTTCAAAAGCATACCATGACTTGAAGGAATATACAAAAGGGCGGGATTATACAATGAGAGCTTTGGAAATAAGAAGATCAGTATATGGAGAAATACACCCTTCAACCGCAGCCTCATATAATCAGCTTGGAAATTTGTATTACCGTATACAAGAGAATGACAAGGCTTTTGAGTTTGGGATGAAAGCCCTTGAGATCAGAAAGCAAATTTATGGAGAAAGCAACTCAGTTGTTGGTGATTCCTATAATGATATAGGATTGGTCTGGAAAGCTCTCGGAGAAGAGAATAAATCAATCGAATATCATCTCAAGGCTCTTGAGATTTATAAAAGCACTTGTAGGGAAGTTCATCGCTCAACTGCAGTTTTACTTTTCAACCTCGCGTCTGTGTATCAGAATTTAGATGATTATGAAAAATCAATAGAGTGTGATAAAAAATCCCTTGCTATTAATATCGCTTTACATGGAGAAACACATCCAGAGACGGCTGATGTTTATGAGAGCCTCGCATCATCATATAAATATGTGGGAGATTCTGATGAAGCATTAGAGTGCAACATAAAGGCTCTGGAAATTTATGAATCCATGCCTACAGAAACAGAATCTGAAAAGGCAAGGACATTTTATCGAATCGCGGAAATACGTATGCGTCTGGATGAATATGAAGAAGCCCTTGAGAACTATCTCAAAGCTCTCAAAATATATGAGAAGGTCTATGGAGAAATACATCAAGATGTCGCCCTTTCGTATAATCAGCTTGCATTTGCATATGAGAATTTGGAAGATAATGAAAAAGCCATCGAGTGTAACCTAAAGGCGCTTGAAATCAGAAAAACACTGTATGGAGAAATGAATGTCGTTCCAGGAATTTCGTTATACAACCTTGGATGTTTGTATTACATTCAACACGAATTTCGTCAAGCATTGGAGTATCATCAGAAGGCTCTTAATATATATCGATTTGCCCATGGAGATAAACATACTGAAACCGCTGATTCACATCGCCAAATCGCAGATGTATATAAAGGACTAAAAGACTATCAGAAAGCAATCAAGCATAGTCAAAAGGCTCTTGATATTTATAAATTTGCCTCTCGAAAAAATACCATGGGTCTGAATAACGTCCTTGCTATACTGAATAGAAACGTGATCCAATTTCAGAGAATGATCGACTACAATTGTGAAAATCGCGAGATCTGAAGAGGGTTTTTGGGGGCAATTTGTACCAGAATTCATGGATGAGTTTTGAAAATAAAATTCAAAAGTTCAATTTTAACATATGTAGCCTCCTTTAAAAAAAAATTTTATTAATGTTATGAATGACTTTTGAACTAAAAAATAAAGATGCGTAAAAAACCATTTGATTATTAACAAGTATATCTGATTCTCGAGAATAAAAGATTTTTGCTCCTGTTTGAGTGAATCCAAGTTTTCACGTTTTTTAACCAAATGAGTCAGTTTCAAGAGAAAGCAAAGAGACAAAATTAATTGATATTTTTTTTCAACATTTTTTTTCCATCTTCTTTTCATAAATTAATAAAAATCTTTCCTCTTTCGATTTCACTCTTGAATCAAACCAAAACATACTCTCGGAAAAAATTTTGTGGATGGGATTGGAGGCTGAAAATTCAAATTTGAGACGAATTGAGTCCTCTGACAATTTCAACTTTGTGAGAACTGGTTCGGAATCGTCCGGATTTGTTCCGGATTTCCAAAAAAAGCCCTGTAAAAAAAACAACTTCTCTATATTTTCTCTATCCTTTTCCAACAAATAAAAAAAAATGAAATTTTTTCCGAAAAAAACTCTAATAAAAAGTTTAAGCAAAAAAGCTCGCAAAAATTTTCTTTCAACAATTATCACGCAAATCAAACAAAATTTGAGAAATCCTAAAAAAGGGGAATCGCACTTTCCAAAAATATTTTTCGGAGTTTTCCGGATTTATCTGGACAGGGGTCCAGATTGTTAGAGTTTAGACTTCCGAACCCTGATTGGAATTCGGTTGATTCAGGATTTTGGAAATTGTTATTAAAAAAAATTTTTTTCTTCATTCATTTTCAAAAAAAAAAAATCACAAAGGATGAAATGTCATTTTGATTGAATTTTAGCTTTCATAGAATTATTTATAAAGTGTTGCAAGACGATTTAGAGCAGTTACATAAATGTTGTAAAACTGCAATTAAAAGGATATATAATCACGAAACATCATCCAACAAAAAATTTAAATCTCTCGATCATTTCACTTTTTAAGTTCAGGCTTCTTCCACTTGTTCTTGGCAAAGTCTTCAACAGTATGCCAATTAGGGTTCAACTCTCTAGCTTCCTCAGGCACCTTACACTCCCAATCATAATAAACTTCATCGTTAGTGATGCCATAGACAATATCAATAAATTTGCTTGTATCAAGCTCTTTAGAGGTTTGCTGGTAGGTCACCTTAATTCCTGTAGCCTCTGTGAATCTTCTTGCTAATTCGTTCATGGACAAATACTCAAAGGAAAGTGGAACACGCTTATGGTTCCATTTTGCAGGACCTTGTTTCAAAATGTTCACAACAGCAGGTCCTAGGTCACGTTCAATTTCAATTGTAGGAACTCTGGAATCAGGGTCAAGCTTTCCTGACATTGCAATACTTCCATCTTCCTGGCGTTCCACATTGACCCAATAACTCTTATTATAATTCTCGAGGTAGCCTCCCACATAAACAAAAGTCGCAGGGAAGTTGTCAAGAGAACGAATGTACTCTTCAACGGCAAACTTTCCTGCAAAGGCAGGATTCCTCCACTTGCCATCAGTAAATTTTGAATGATCGGAAAGGGAAGAGTAGACATAATGTTTCACTCCAGCTTCCTTAGCAGCCAAGGCAAGTGACTTTCCGAGGGCGGTTTCTTCTGGCTGCAAGTAAGTTGTGTTGACCCAAGCGTAGTCAGCATCTTTAAAGAGAGTACTGACAAATGAAGCATCTTCAAGTGAGCCTTCAGCAAGGGTAACATTAGGAAGAGCTGCGAGAGTTTGGGCTTCTGGCTTGGAGACTGAGCGAGCTTGAGCTCTGACTTGGAATCCAGCAGCTGAGGCAGCGCGGACAACTGAGCTGCTTTGAGCTCCTGTAGCGTTGGCAACAACAATAAGAGGTGATGTTTTGTTCATTTTAAAAGAGTAATTTTGATTATTATTTTCTCTGAGAGTTGAAAGGCTTAAATAGGGCGGGGATTTGATGCTCGGTGTTCTTATCTGACGAGATTTAATATCATAACTTTTGTCTGCTGGACTTAATCTCGTTTCTGATTTTTAAGGCAAGATTAATCCTAGTGATTTGCCTCAATTTTTGCATTTTGCAACTCTGATTATTGAAGTAACCGAAGATAGACACCGCTCGGTTTTGATGCAAATGAGCTTGGTTAGAGGGGTTATTGAGGGAATTGGGATGTGAGAAGAGTAGGAAAAGAGAGATACATGAGCGTGTAGACATCTTAAGTGAAACTCAAAAGTGATGCAAAAATAGATGGAGATTCAAAATCCAAGGCATTGTGACCAGAAGAACTTGTTGAAAATTTATAGATAGAACTAGATTTTTCTTATTCATCAAGAAATAAATGAAAACTTGAGGGTTTTTGGCTGATGATCAAGGAATCTTGACCAATCCAATCCTGAAAGAAAATTTGGAGAGCTTGGGAAGCCCATCAAAAGCTTTTCCAGAAGAAAGAAAAACTCAGTCCAAACCATTTTCGATTTAATAATCTAGCCTGCTAATATTCGCCTGCAAATATTTTTCTATTAATAACTTGTCTACAAATCAGAAAAGGAGACTCAACAAACCAGACAAATCATAAAGAGTTTACCAAGCTGAGCCCAAAATTTTGAGTTGTCTTGACGAAGACAAGGACACTCTTTGATAGGTTCATTAAATTCACGGAAGGTTTTTGGTTTCAATTCTCCTTCTAAAATTAGACTTGAAAAATTCTGATAAGTTTCTTTCGAGAATTAATCCATATTGGGAGAAATTTAAGGCTCATTGGAAAAATTTTAGGGTTTAATAAACAGAAAATTAATGCTTTAAAAAGTCTTTTCTGGTAACTCTTTGTGTTGAAATCCATTCTGGTCAAAATTTAAATGATGAGAGAAGTCTTTAGAGTGGAATTACTCGATGGTGGGAAAAGAACCGTTTTGAATCCAGGATCAGATGTCAGAAACCCTGAAGCTCTAATATTTGGTTTTCATTCAAAATGTTTCTTTGAAAAATTTCACAATACATCTTGAGGAAGGCAAATAAAAAGAGTCCTCTAAGATATTTAAAGGTCAGTTAAAAATCCTTCGTTCACAACCTACTTCAAAGGCCCTTGGAAAATCAATGTTTCAGATCCATCTATGCTTCTTAGATTCCTAAGATTGTTCTCACAAGTTTTGCAGGCAAGGAAGAGATGTTATTTCTCAGATTACATATTTTGGAGAAAAATTACGAATATCCTGGTCACAAAAGAGAGCAAGACTTTTAGAGAAGTAGAGAGCAGAATTTTAAAGCATTATAGAAGAACAAGGAAAATTTTTTTTTTGGATGAGAATAAAAAGAAAATGGATTTGATGCTCTTCTAAGGAACTTGGAATTTTTGGAGAACTCTTTTCCTCTCTTCAGATCTCATATGATAACAAGCAACAAAAGGTTTTTTTGGCACCTAGTCAGTGTCTAAATATGTGAGAAGTGCTGATTGGTTCCCCTTCGCTTATTTCCTTACCTTTCTCGCTATATTAGAGCTTTAAATTCTTAAATCTGACATAACACAGGCTCAGAATTTGGTTTGGGAGTCGCTTTTTTCCTCAGAAAATTTTCATAAGTTTTCTTTGGAGGGAATCTAGGACAGACACTATAATTAAAATTGAAAGCTTTGATTTTTTTTTTTCAAGTCTTTTTTTTTTCCTTTCATGAAGACAGAAATGCAAGCAAAAAGATCAAAAAAACAAGATCAGATTTGATTTCATTTTATCTTCTGATTGGTTTTTTTTTAAAAGGAAAAATTGAAGAAAAGTACCTTTCCAAAAGTTTTGTATTTTTCCTCAAAAACTAAAAGTGAGAAAAAAAGTTTCCGACTCTTGCCAAAAATTTCAACTAAAGGTTAAAAAACTGGAAAACTCTGAGAAGGGTTATTCAAAACATATCTAAGTCAAAAGGTTTTCAGGTAAGGAAAACATTTTTATTTTCTCTTCTTTATCTTCCCAGCTCAGAGTTTAATACTTGATTTTTATGGCTCAACTCAAATCTAGAAATTTTTTAATCAGATCATACTTGAATCCAATGTAAAATAAAGAATCCTCTATTTTTTTAAAAAAAAAAAACTGAATCAACGTTGATTTCTTGAAAATTGGATTAAATGAAATTTTTTTTTAGGCTTCCCTTTCAAAAAAAATTTTTGGGTTTTGTTCTTTAGAAAAATCGCTAATCCAAAGGATGCGAAGATGAAAAACAAACAATTTGTGACTCAGGATCAAACAACATGAGAGTTTAATTAGTATTTGTTTGAAACATTTGATTGAAGCTGAACTAGTTCTTAAATTTTAAGAACAAGATAAGGTTAAAAGGTTTTATTATAAACTCATCAACAAGAGCGGATACCAAGTAGATCTTATGGCCAAGCTTTCACAATTCCTATTTTCAATTCGCTCAATTCTGCTATTAAAACCATCTATTCAAACAATAATTTGTGTGATATGGTTAAATTTATTTACGAAGAGAAGCTAAAATTTAATTGAATATCTTTTAGCGAAGTGAGTCTCTGAAGATCTTTTCTCAAAGAGGCTACTCCAGCCTGCGTTATCTTTCCAGAACCACAGCTATTTAATCAATGACTTGTCTACGCTTGTTAAATTTCTTTACGAACCGAATCGAAGATGGAGATGCTGTAATGAAGTGAGTCTCAAAAGACCTCGCTTCAAATAGTTCAGTCCAGTATCTGTTTTCCCTTTTCCACTATCCAAGCAATGACTTCTGTGATTTTCTTGAACTTACTCACCCATTAAATTTTAAAAAGAGGGATTGTAAAGAAGTGAGGGCCTGGAGACTTTGTCCCAAGCACTGCAATCCAGCATCTGTTATTTTGCACCTATTCAACCAATGATTGAAGTGACTGATTAGATAGAACTACCAGGTAAGGTCAAGAGATAGATGGCGGAGAGAAGGAAGCGCTTGGAAGCCTTGGCTTAAAAAACTCAATCCAACATCTGTTATTTTGTCACACCTATTTGATTAATGAGTTTTGTGATTTGATTGAATTTCCTTACATGCTCAAGTTAAGAGATAGGGAGTGTAGGGAAGGAAGTGTTTGGAAGCTTTGCCTTAAAAAGTCGAGCCCAGTATCTGTTATTGCGTCGCACCTAACCGAACAATGACTTTTGTAATTTCATTGAATTCCTTTACATAGAAAAGTAGAGAGAAATCTGTTGTAAAGAAGTGAGTTTCTGGAGGCCTTGTCTCAAAAAATTCAATCCAGCATCCGTTATTTTTTCGCACCTGTTTCGTCAATGGCTTGTGTAATCTTAGTGAATTTACTTTTGAAAACTTAGGGAGAGATGTTGTAAGGAGGTGATTTTCTGGAGACCTTGTCTTAAAGAGTTCAATCCAGCGTCTGTTATCAATCCTTTATCTCTTACTTCTTCGAATCTATTCATCAATGACTTTTAAAATCTCGCTAGGTTTACTCACTCGAAAAATTTTAGAGATATGCGTCGTAAGGAAGGAAGTATCTGGAAGCCCTGTCTCAAACAGTCCAGTTCAGCGTCTGTTATTTGACATCTATTTGATCAATGACTGATGTGATCTGATTGGATCTATTTACATGGAAAAGCAGAGAGACATCTGTTGTAAAGAAGTGAGTTTCTGGAGGCTTTTTCTCAAAGAGTTTAATCCGTCGTCTCTACTTTTCACCCAACTATTCAAACAATGACTTGTGTGGTCAAATTGAATTTACTGACTACTCAAATTCCAGAGAGATTTGTTGTAAGGAAGTGTACTTCTCCAGAGCTTCAGCAAAATCCTTGAATCCTCCTTGTCCCCCAAACCTATTAATCTCAATAAATATCATTTGTCTCTTTCATTGTCGACCATTTCATAGAGACCTTCTGCACATTTTTTTGCGATTTAAGATATAAAAGGATCCTTTTGAAGGTCTGCTGATTGAAATTCCTATGAGTATTACATCTCTGTCTGACAATTGATTTACATTCTTGAACCGAGTTCCCAAAATCTCTTTTGCAGTCCCTTGGCTATACACAATTCAACCTTTACCACGCTTAGTGAAACAGCCGAGCTATCAAAGTTAAAAACTCAAGAGAAAGTGGCTACTTCTTGATTGGACTAATCTTCATATCTGGGAAATCCGCTTTCTCTTGCTTATTGCCTTCTTTGGTTGTTTTGTTTTCTGATATTTGTAACATCTGAGCAGTTGGTTGTATTAGCAGAGTTAGTCTCAGCAATAAAACCTTACCAGAATTCGTTTTTTTTGAGTTTTGGTGTAAAATTCAAGTTTGTCTAAAACGATTTTTCTTGATTGAGCAATTTTTTAAAAGAGGGCGATTAATATTAAAGAAAAGAAATTAGGTATTTTTCAGGGGTCTGAGAGATTCAGAAACTGTTAGAACTTATCAGAATGGCAAAAGAAAATGAAGATCTTGTTTGTCATTAAATTCAAAGTTTTTGCCTGGTATTGGTTTAAATCTCTTTTTTAAGTGATAGAATTTAAGCAGTGTAGTGTTAACAGATCTAAAAATTTTCACTTGATGAATGAAGTGGTTTGAGAGCAAAATTTCCCAACTCACCAAAAAAGGATTTTGTTCTGAAAAGTGTAAAGGTGCAAATTTTCAATTTCTGATGGAGAAAAGAACTTGGCTCAAAACTTGAAGGTTGAAACAAAAGGAGTCATCTGAAGTGTTTGAAGAATTTATTTTTTGGAAATCTTTGGTAAGGGATGGAATTTGTCTGAGATCCCAGATTTGAGAGGTGAGTCCCCAGAAAGCATATCAAGGGCATTTCCCAAGAATCCCTCTAAAAAAAGTTCATTCTTACTTGAGTTTTTTTTCCCACCTCTGTCTTTAATTTGAGAATTTTTTTTTCTTGGGAGAGCTAAAGAAATTTTTTTCCAGAATTTTATACTTTATGTGTGATAAATTTGTCTAAAGAAATCGAAAAAAATAAATAAAATCTGATAAATAGTCCAAAACAAGATTGAACTAATCAAAATATTTTCTCTTCATCCTCCATGAACATATCTTGATTGAATAACCTCTAAATGATGCGAAGCAACTTTCTTTTTCCGAACTTGAGTCAAATCTAAAGCTTCTTGAATGAAAGCTTTTGAAAAGTTCTATAAATAATTTATAGAATAAGATTCAAGGAACTTTGACTGTCAAACAAAAATGAGAAAAAGTTTTTTTTTGGAAGAAGAAATATTCAAGTTTTTATTCAAGAGAATTTCTCCCTGGCCAAGAGAAATCTGAGATCAAACTTTGAAATAGGACATCTCAAGAAAGGCCCAGAAGAGAGTCATAAAAGTTGGGTATTTGATCTAATGACATCTTCATCTTTCACATGAGATGAGATTCTGAAGAATGAAAAATTTTGAAAATTTTTTGACTCTCTCTTGGGATGAGAAGGCTCAAGTGTTGGAGAAGACGAGACTTGAAATTTCGAATATCTCAAGAATCAAGAGTAATCGAATCAGGTGCAACCCGCAATCATTTGATTGACTCTCATCTCTGTTGAATGACATTGAAGTTGGAAAGATCGAAAGGTTGAAAGTTTTTTCTCACTTTTCTTGTTCCATGTGAGGCCCAAGGAGAATTTTCATTCCAACTTTGAAAAACTCAGTCTCGAGAAATAACCACACTAGAGCTGTGCTAATGGCAGCATTGGTCGAGATGCATCTTTCTCTTCCATTTCACATAGGATAGAGAAAAAGTGAAATTTTTAAGTTTTCCTTCCTCGTGGAAAGTATGAATTTTTTGTTGAATAGATGTAAATTTTCAGGACAATTTTTTTATCAAAGTCAAACTTTGGAAAATCCTCTCAGAAGGTAACTTGAGAGATTTTTTACAGGTATTCCAAATTCAACAACTACTCTAAGAAATTGTTGGAAAGAAGAAATTTTTGAAATTTTGGAGAGTGATCAAAGATCTCTTCCTCACTCTCCAGATTTTGGAGATTTTCTCCTGTGTTGAATCTAACTTCAAAGGGAAGAATATCTTCAGAATGAAGAGTCGAATCAATCTCAAAGTTCAACCATCAGGCCCACTGCATTCTTCTCCTTCAAAAAATGGAAGGTT
>Ga0182738_1004973_pt1 | contig 14384 bp, 14 predicted proteins | sample eDN5th30CBELigMG_FD_128876 | JGI IMG/M metagenome (GOLD analysis project Ga0182738, IMG submission 128876) | Enriched Miracle-Growth compost microbial communities from Emeryville, California, USA - eDNA 5th pass 30_C BE-Lig MG (version 2)... ... | reverse complement strand
GGCGTACCTCGGCGGATACGGCCTGTTTCTTGCGTTGCTGCTCGACCAGATACTGGGTCAGGGTTTTGCGAGACATGTATGCTCCGTGAATTTATATTTTCAAGGCTTTGGAAACGATTTCGGCGACATTGCGCGACAGCCCCGGATCCTGCTGCACTTTTTCGAGCGCGGCGCGCATGCCTGTGCGCTGCGGCTCGGCGTAGCGTGCCCAGTTGTCGAAAGCGCGAGCCAGCCGCGCGGCAATCTCCGGGTTCAGAGCATCGAGCGCCAGGACTTGCTCGGCCCAGTAGGCATAGCCTGCCTCATTGTGGATGCCTGTCAGGTTGTTCATGCAGAACTGGAATACCAGGGAGCGGGCGCGATTCGGATTGCGCAGCGAAAAGGCGGGGTGCAGCATCAGTGCTCTCACGGTTTCGACCGTGGCGTCCGGGGCCGTGGCTTGCAGGGTGAACCATTTGTCCATGACGAGCGGGTCCTGCTGCCACCGCTGGTAGAAATGATCCAGCGCGCGCGAGCGTTCGGCGGGGTCGCCGTTTTGTACCAGGGCCGCGAGACCGCCAATCGCATCGGTCATATTGTCGGCGTCATAGTATTGCGCTACAGCCATTTTTGTCGCCTGTGGGGCGTCTCCCGCCATCAGGTAGGACAGGGCGAGGTTGCGCAGGGCGCGATGGCCGGCCGATTCCGGGTCAGGGCTGTAGGGGCCGGTATCCTGGTTGCCCGCGTCTTCGTAGGCCTGCAGCCAGAGGGCGGAAAGCTCCCGGCCCAGCGTGGCACGCAGTTCGCGTACGGCGCGCACAGCGCCCAGGGGATCCAATGGCTGCGTCTTTTCCAGCAGCTCTTTTTCGCCAGGCAAGGCCAGCACGCGTGCCTTGTAGGCATCGGTGATGGATGTATCTTGCAGCAGGCTGCGCCAGACCTCGATGAAGAGGGGCTGGACAGAGGCGGCGTCGCCGCCAGAGCCTATCAGCTTCAGAAGCTGGCGCGCCGCCAGTTCCCTTCCGGCCTCCCAGCGGGCAAAGGCGTCCGTATCGTGTTGTGCCAGGAGCGCAAGGTCTTCGTCCGGCCGATCATATTCCACGATCACAGGCGCGGAGAAGTTGCGCAGGAGCGATGGCACGGGTTCTTTGTCCACGCCGGTCAAGGTCCAGGTCTGCGCCTGTTCGGTCAGCTCCAGCAGGACGGTATCGGCGGGCTTGCCGTTTTCCAGTGCAATCTGTTGCGGGCTGCCGTCGCGGGCAAGCAGGCCCAGGGCAAACGGAATATGCAGCGGGGGCTTGGCTGCGGGCGGATCTTGCAGCTTTTCTATGCCGGCTGGCGCGCAGCGCTGGCGCAATGTGACTTCGCAGCTTTTTGCCTGGGCGTTCCAGGAAAGCGAGACACTGACGCGCGGCGTGCCGGCCTGGCTGTACCAGCGGCGGAATATGGCCAGGTCCTTGCCTGGGTTCTGGCGGGTGTATACCGATTCCATGGCGCTGACAAAGTCATCGCATGTGACTGCCTGGCCGTCGTGGCGCCGGAAATACTCTGCCAGCCCCGCGCAAAACCCTTCCTCGCCCAGGAGAGTGTGCTGCATGCGGATGACTTCAGCGCCTTTCTCGTAGACGGTCGCGGTGTAGAAGTTGCCTATTTCCTGGTAGCTCTCGGGGCGGATGGGGTGGGCCATGGGGCCCGCGTCTTCGGGAAATTGCGCCAGGCGCAGCGTGGTCACGTCGTCAATGCGCTTGACCGCCCGCGCGCTGACCGCTTCAGGACCTTGCAGGCCTTGCGCCAGCATGTCGGCCGAGAATTCCTGGTCGCGGAATACCGTCAGCCCTTCCTTCAGGGAAAGCTGGAACCAGTCGCGGCAAGTGACGCGGTTGCCGGTCCAGTTGTGAAAATATTCATGACCTATTACCGCCTCGATATTGCGGTAGGCGGTGTCGGTGGCGGTATCTTTGTCGGCCAGGACATAGGCTGAGTTGAAAACGTTCAGGCCCTTGTTTTCCATGGCGCCCATGTTGAAGTCGCGCGCCGCGACGATCATGAAGCGGTCCAGGTCAAGCTCCAGGCCGAAGCGGCGTTCATCCCAGTGCATGGCCCGTGCCAGGCTGTCCAGCGCCCAAGCGGTGCGGGGCCGCGCGCCACGATCACTGTAGACCTGGAGCAGGGCGGGGCGATTGCTGCGGGTCGTTTCAGTTTGCTCGCGGCAGTCAAAGTCGCCCGCCACCAGGGCGAACAGGTAGCAGGGCTTGGGGTGGGGGTCTTCCCACACCGCTTCGTGGCGGCCTTCTGGCAGGTCCGCCTGCTCGACCAGATTGCCGTTGGACAGCAACAGAGGGTAGCGTTTGCGGTCGGCCCGCAGCCGCACCCGGTAGATGGCCATCACGTCGGGTCGGTCGGGAAACCATGTGATGCGCCTGAAACCTTCCGCTTCGCACTGGGTAAAGAGCTGGTCGCCCGACACGTACAGGCCCATCAGGCTGGAATTTGCCTCTGGGCTGCAACGGCTCGTGATTTCGACCGTGAAGCGTTCGGCGGCGGGATGCAGGGTCAGGGTTTCCTGTGACAACTGGTAATCATTTTCCTGCAATATGGCGCCGTCGATTTTTATCTCGACCAGTTGCAGGTCTTCGCCGTTCAGTACCAGGGGTTCGGCCGCATTGCCTGTGCGCTCGAACGCCAGCCTGGCATGGACTTCAGTCTGTCGAGGGTCCAGGTCAAACTGCAGTTCGACGCGAGGCAGCCGGTAAGGAAAGGGCCGGTAGTCCTGACGTGAAATCGTGGGAGCGGAATCAGTGCGCATGAGAGGTGTTTCAGTAGGTTCCAGATCAGCATATTGTAGTGTTTGCCGCGAGTTGCCGTTTCTATAATATGGATGCAACCTTTCGCAGGCTTTACTGGTCAGATAACGGTATGGCAATCTCGTTGAACCGGGGCTTCAGCACCGGGCGAGTTGCGGTGCAGGGGGTATGTATGTTGCACATCAAGCGGGCGCGGCAGCGCGTCCTGTCGCAGTGGCTGGCTGTAGTGGCTGGCCTTTTGCTGGTGTCGGGCTGCGCGTCGACGCTGTCTGCCCGCGTGACCAGTTTCCAGAAATGGCCCGCCGACGCCCAGGGCGCCAGCTATCGTATCGTGCCGGGCGCGGGCCAGGAAAACAATCTCGAGTTTCAGAATATCGCCGACATGATCCGCGCCAATATCGGTCCGGTGGGTCTGGTCGAGGCTTCGGCGCAAGGTGGCAAGGCGTCCGCCTCCCCGCGTTTCGACGTCCATGTCCAGTATTCGAACCCATCCTCCCAGGTGTGGGTGCGCCGATATGCCGATCCCTATCTTTATGATGGCTGGGGTTTTGGTCCGGCATTCGGATGGTATGGCGGCTATCCATTCTGGGGTGGCGCCTATTATTCGCCCGCGGTGGTGGACGAGCCGGTTCTGGTTTATCGAAATACGCTGACGGTCACTATCAACGACAATCGCGACAAGGGGCTTGAGGTTTACCGCTCCACGGCTGTGAATCAGAGCGGGCGCGACAACCTGTTGCAGGCCATGCCTTATCTGGCCCGGGCAGTATTTGACGGATTCCCTGGAAACAATGGCCAGGTAAGGGAAGTTGAATATGAAAGAGGGCGGTGAATACCGCCCCCGCAAGAACCGCGATTGAAGTGTCGCTGCCTTCTCAGGCAGTCTGGATCAGAAACTCTTCGCGCGATGCGCCTTGCGCTTCCGCCGCGGCAATCCAGCGCGGCGGCTTGCCGCGGCCCGTCCACGTGTCGCCAGTTTCGGGGTGACGGTATTTTGGCGGCACGGCGCGCTTGGCTGGCGCGGGAGCGGCCTGCTTGCGCGGCGCGCCTGGCTTGCGTCCGGGTTTCTTGCTGAAGGCCGCGGCAATTTCCTCAGGGGTAATATCGTATTCGCGCATGGAGCGGACAATATCGGCGAGAACGGGCGCGCGCCGTTTTGCCTGAAGCGTTTTGGCTTGTTTTTGTAGCCGCTGGATTTCTTTTTCGATTTTCTGAAGAGAAGTAGTGGTGGTGTCGCGAGGCATTAGCTGTTCCTGTAGGGTTTTGCAGGCAGGTTTGCGATCTGGCGCTGCGGTCTGATCTGATTGATTTAATATGCGGCAGCAAACGATTCTAGCGTATTCTCAACACATTGAATATTACCGACCGGCATATTTTCATTATCTTTCCATGAACCACGCCAATTAAAGGCTGGAACTGAGGCCATATATTATTATTGTTCGATCGATTGTCCGTCAAAACAAGTGCATGTATTCTTTTTTAAGTCCGGATATTGCTGGCTGTTTCTGGCGCGCACGGTCCATCTCATTCACAACTTAATATTCGTAACCAAAATGAATGACACTTTTCGAGTGGCGGCAATTCAAACTGTATCGTCCGCGGATGTGGATGATAATCTCGGCCAGGCGGATCGGCTGATTGCGCAGGCGGTTTCCGCAGGGGCGCAACTGGTGGCGCTGCCGGAATATTTCTGTTTCATGGGCCACAGAGATGGGGACAAGCTTGCCGTGCGCGAAAAACCGGGAGCCGGGCCCATCCAGGCATTTCTTGCCAGTCAGGCCCTAAGGCACGGCATTTGGCTGGTGGGCGGGACGCTGCCCCTTGAAAGCCCGGATGCCGACCGTATCTACAATTCATGCCTGGTATTCGATCCGCAGGGCCGGCAGTGCGCCCGTTACGACAAGATCCATTTGTTCGGTTTCAGGAAGGGGGATGAATCTTACGACGAGTCCATTTCCATCCGGCCCGGCGAAAACAGCCCGCAGGCATTCGACATTCCATTTGGCAAGGTCGGGCTGTCCGTCTGCTACGACTTGAGGTTTCCCGAGCTTTTTCGCGCATTGGGCGATGTCAGGCTGATCGTGCTGCCGTCCGCGTTCACGTATACGACCGGGTCGGCGCATTGGGAGATCATGCTGCGTACACGCGCCATCGAAAACCAGTGTTATATGCTGGCGCCTGCGCAGGGTGGCAAGCATGAGAATGGCCGCCGCACCTGGGGGCATTCCATGCTGGTCGATCCCTGGGGGGATGTGCTGGATGTATGCGAGGAGGGGCCGGGTTTTGCAATGGGTGACATGAGCAGCCAGCGTATTGAATCGGTGCGGCTCTCTCTGCCTGCCCTGACACATCGCACGATGTAGCGGGCCGGGCTCCCGGTGTATAGTGCAATCATGCGCGCCGGCTGCGCCTGCCCGGCGCGTTTCTCATCTTTCTTGTACTGAATTTATGAAACCTGTTGATCCGACTATTGAATCCCTGGCGACAGCCAAGACCCTGCTGCTCGACCCGTGGGGGCTGACCGAGGCTGATCTGGCGCGCGCGCTTGGGGCGATATTCACCCACAAAGTGGATTACGCCGATCTTTATTTCCAATATACCCGTGCGGAAAGCTGGAGCCTGGAAGAGGGCATCGTCAAGACCGGCAGTTTTTCCATCGAACAGGGTGTGGGCGTGCGCGCGGTAAGCGGCGAAAAGACGGCATTCGCATATTCAGACAGCCTGTCGGCGGACGCATTGATGTCTTCGGCCCAGGTTGTTCGCACGATAGGACGGCGCGGGGCTGGGCGGCAGAAAGTGGTGGATGGTGCCTCGCTGGCGCGTGAGCGGCTGTATCCCGCGCTTGATCCCGTGGCAACGCTAGCGTCCGCTGAAAAAGTCGCATTGCTGGAGCGTATCGAAGCCATGGCGCGCGCGGCTGATCCGCACATTATCCAGGTCATGGCCGGCTTGGGCGCCGAGTATGACGTGGTGATGGTGGCGGGCAGTGATGGCCGCCTGGCTGCCGACGTGCGCCCCCTGGTGCGCCTTTCCCTGACCGTGATTGCCGAGCGCAACGGCAGGCGGGAGCTGGGCGTTGGCGGTGGCGGCGGCCGTTGCGGCCTGGGCTATTTCACGGACGACATCCTGCGCGGCTATGTGGAGCGGGCGGTGCACGAGGCGCTGGTCAATCTGGAGTCGCGCCCGGCGCCGGCAGGCGAAATGACCGTAGTCCTTGGTTCGGGATGGCCCGGGATTCTGCTGCATGAGGCGGTTGGCCACGGCCTCGAGGGGGATTTCAACCGCAAGGGCTCAAGTGTTTTCTCTGGCCGTATTGGCGAGCGGGTGGCATCGCCAGGGGTGACGGTTGTCGATGATGGGACGATTGATGGCCGTCGCGGCTCGCTGAACATGGATGACGAGGGCAATGCAACGCAGCGCAATGTGCTGATAGAGGATGGGGTTCTCAAGGGGTATATGCAGGATTCCCTCAACGCCCGTTTGATGAAAATGCCCGTGACCGGCAACGGGCGGCGGGAATCGTATGCGCATCTGCCCATGCCGCGAATGACGAATACTTATATGCTTGCCGGACATCACACCCCCGAGGAAATCATCGGCTCGGTGAAGAAGGGGCTGTACGCGGTGAATTTTGGCGGCGGGCAGGTGGATATCACCAGCGGGAAGTTTGTGTTTTCCGCCTCGGAAGCGTACATGATCGAAAACGGCAAGGTGACGTATCCCGTGAAGGGAGCGACGCTGATCGGCAATGGTCCGGACGCGATGAACACGGTGAGCATGATAGGAAACGACCTGCAGTTGGATTCTGGCGTTGGAACCTGCGGCAAAGAGGGGCAGAGCGTGCCTGTGGGCGTTGGCATGCCCACGGTGCGGATGGATGGGCTGACTGTCGGCGGAACCGCCTGACGCTGTTTGTCGCATATGCCCTGAGATGAGGGCGAAAAACGCAGCCGGCCAGGCTGCGTTTTTGTTTGCCAGGCACGCATCTGGATGCCGTGGTTGGGGTTGACTGAAATTGTTAATGAACTTATGATTTCAGTATAAATTAATTTGGTTGAATTGTTTTGACATCTGCCATTATGGATAATTCGCTTCAGCAATACGATTTGCGCATCTTGCGCGCGCTGCGCCGCATTACGCGGTCGGTGGCCCTGCATTCACGCCAGTTGGCGGCTTGCAGCAATATCACTGCGCCCCAGCTTGTCTGTCTGCGGGCGGTGATTGATCACGGCCCCCTGACAGCGACGGCCATCAGCCGTGAGGTGCATGTGAGCGCCAGCACCGTGGTCGGCATTCTGGATCGCCTGGAAGACAAGGGGCTGATCCGCCGCGAGCGCGGCCGGGAAGATCGCCGTATTGTGTTTGTGACAGCGACGGATGCGGGCATGCAGCTCGCCAAAGACACGCCATCGCCGCTGCAGAAGAAGCTGTCGGATGCGCTCAATGCGCTGCCGGAGCTGGAGCAGGCGACGATTACGATGTCTCTGGAGCGAATCGTGGATCTCATGGAGTCGGGCGGGGTTGTGCCCATAGAGGCGCCGGGTGACCATGCTTCGCCTATCCTGGATGTGCCTGATACCAAAGGGGCGCTCCCAGAATCGGGGCTGGCGGTGTGACAGATAGCGCAATCCAGACACCTCTCTCCCAAATTTCTTCCAGCCGCGCAGACAGTGCGGCTGCTCAGGGCAGCGGCCCATGGCTGCGGCCTCCCAGCAAGGGCGACGGCGCCCGCATACACCAGTTGGTGGCAGATTGCCCTCCGCTGGATCTGAATTCCCTGTACACCTATCTGCTCTGGAGCGAATACTTCCCCGATACCAGCGTGCTGGCGGGCGAAGGCGACCAGCTTCAGGGCTATATCTCTGGGTTCCTGCCGCCTGAGCGTTCCGATACGCTCTTTGTCTGGCAGGTTGCCGTTCACGCAAGCGCGCGCGGTAAAGGCCTGGGCGGGAAAATGCTGCTGAATCTGCTGCAGCGTCCTGCTCTGGCTGGCGTTCGCTATCTCGAAACCACGGTGGGTCCGGACAACCTCGCGTCGCGAGGCATGTTCAATGGTCTGGCCCGCCGCCTCAATGCCAAGGTTCATGAAACCCCGCTGTTCGACCGGACGATGTTCGGCGCACAGGGGCATGACGATGAACCCTTGCTTCGTATCGGCCCCTTCAAGGTCCTGTAATCGCACAGGGCTGGCTTGGCGGCCGGTCGTCTGAAACAGGAATATCCGACATGGCACCAAGGTTGCGGCGCCATCGGCGATATTCCATAGATAAGGAGAGGAACGATGATGGATTTAAAAATTTTCGACCGGATGGAGTCTGAAGTCAGGGGCTACGTCCGGTCGTTTCCGGTTATCTTCAAAAAGGCCAGAGGGTCTGTGCTGATCGATGAAACCAATAAAGAATATATCGATTTCTTCAGTGGGGCTGGCACACTGAATTACGGCCACAATAATCCTATCCTTAAAGACAGTGTCATTGATTATCTGAATACCGATGGCGTTGTGCATGGCCTGGATATGGCGACCAGTGCCAAGAAGCGTTTTCTGGAAACAGTGAATCGCGTCCTGTTTCAGCCACGCGGATGGAACTACACACTGCAGTTTACGGGCCCCACGGGCACCAATGCGGTCGAGGCAGCGCTCAAGATCGCGCGCCAGGTCAAAGGCCGGCAGAATATTGTGTCATTCACGCATGGCTTTCATGGCGTGAGCGGCGGCTCGCTGGCGGTGACTGCCAATGCGAAATTCCGCCAGGCGGCGGGTGTGGCGCTTGCCAACACCACGTTCATGCCCTTCGATGGTTATCTGGGGCCGGACGTCAATACCATGGCCTACCTGGAACGCATGCTGGACGATCCGAGCAGCGGCATGGATCACCCGGCAGCGGTGATCGTGGAAACCGTGCAGGGCGAGGGCGGCGTCAATGTTGCCAGCCAGCGCTGGCTCAGGGAGCTGCAGAAACTGTGCCGCAGGCACGACATGCTGCTGATTGTGGATGACATTCAGGTGGGCTGCGGTCGCACGGGCAATTTCTTCAGTTTTGAAGCCGCCGGCATTGAGCCGGATATCGTGACCTTGTCCAAGTCGCTGTCCGGGTTCGGGCTGCCCATGTCGCTGGTGCTGATGAAGCCTGAGCTTGATATCTGGAAGCCGGGCGCGCACAGCGGCACATTCCGCGGCAACAACCTGGCTTTTGTCACCGCGGCGCAGGCGCTCGACAGCTACTGGGCGGACGACAGCTTTGCCGAGGACACCGCGCGCAAGGAGCGTCTGGTGCGTGACTGGCTGGAAAACCTGGTGCACAGCTACCCGATGGCGGGGCTGAGCGTGCGTGGCCGAGGTCTGATCCAGGGGCTGGTTGCTCCCGCCGACGATGACATGGCCAACCAGTTTGCACGCAAGGCATTTGAATATGGCGTGGTGATTGAAACCTCGGGCGCCAATGATGAAGTGCTCAAGCTGCTGCCGGCGCTGACGATCGAGGATGAATTGCTGATGCGCGGCCTGGAGGTCATTGAGCGCAGCGTGGCCGAGGTACTGGCCGAAAGAGGCGTGCGTGCCCGTGTATTGAAGTTTGGAGGTAAAGCAGGATGATTGTACGAAATGTGAAGGATGTGATCGGTACCGATCAGGAGGTGAAGACCGATACCTGGCTCAGCCGCCGGGTGCTGCTCAAGAAGGATGGCATGGGCTTCTCTTTCCACGAGACAGTGATTTTTCCGGGTACCGAAACCCACATCCACTATCAGAACCACCTTGAGGCTGTATGGTGCATCGAGGGCGACGGGGAGATCGAGACGATTGCCGACGGCAAGAAGTATGCGCTCGGTCCCGGCGTTGTCTACGCGCTGGACGAGCACGATGAGCACTGGCTGCGCGGAGGCAAAGAACCCTTGCGCGTGATCTGCGTGTTCAACCCGCCGCTCACTGGCCTGGAGGTTCATGACGCGAAGGGCGTGTATCCGCTGGAGACTACAGCCGCCTGATTTTGCGCCACCATTAAGGGAAAGGCTGGCGCTGCCCCGCAGGCGGCGCCGCCTTTTTCACAGAAGGAGTAAGCCATGACAACTACCGTAAAAGATCTGTACGCATCGCGTACCGACCGGACGGCAGCGATCATCGCCCGGCAGGATCCGGTCGTCTATGCCGATGGCGCCTATGCCGATGCGCTGGCGCCTGAGCAAATCCAGGCCTATGAGCGAGACGGCTTTTTGCTGCTGGAGAACGTGTTCAGCGAGCGTGAAATCCAGGACTTGCTGGATGAAATCAGCCGCATGAGCGCCGATCCCGCCATCGTCAGCCTGGATGAAGCCATTACCGAGCCCGGCAGTGAGGCCGTGCGTTCCATTTTTCGCGTGCATGAACTGAGCGCGATGATCGGACGCCTGGCCTGCGATCCACGCCTGATCCATGTGGCACGGCAGATTCTCGGTTCCGAGGTCTATATGCATCAGTCGCGCGCCAACATGAAGCCTGGCTTCAAGGGCAAGGAATTCTACTGGCACTCGGATTTCGAGACCTGGCATGTGGAAGACGGGATGCCGCGCATGCGTGCATTGAGCTGCTCGGTCCTGCTGACAGACAACAATGCCTGCAACGGCCCGCTGATGCTTGTGCCCGGCTCCCAGCAGCAATTCATTTCCTGCCAGGGAAAAACGCCTGACAATCATTACAAGAAATCGCTCAAGAAGCAGGAATATGGTGTTCCTGATCCGCTGAGCCTGCAATTGCTGGTGGAGCAGGGCGGTATCCAGCCCATGACCGCAAAGGCCGGTTCAGTCGTTTTCTTTGACTGCAACACCATGCACGGTTCCAACGGCAATATCTCGCCGTGGCCGCGAGCCAATGTTTTCATGGTGTACAACAGCATGGAAAATACGCTTGAGCCCCCAAGATACGGCCTCAAGCCCAGGCCCGAATATATCGCCGCGCGCAAGCGCTTCGAGGCGCTGGTTCCGCTTCATGAGCATGCAGTGACAGCAGCCTGAGGGTCTGAGCCGTAGCGGCTACAGGCACGAGGTATGGGGCGCTCAGGGGAAACCTGGGCGCCCCAGTTGTTCAGGCGGGGTTGATGAATGCTTTCAGGAATTCCCGCGTCCGCTCTTCGCGCGGCTCGATCATCACTTGTTCCGGCGGCCCTTCTTCGACTATCTTGCCCTTGTCGAAAAAGCACACCCTGTCTGAAATCTGTTTGGCGAACTGCATTTCATGCGTCACCAGAAGCATGGTCAGGTCATGTTCACCAGCCAGGCGCTGGATGACATTGAGCACTTCACCCACGAGCTCCGGGTCGAGGGCGGAAGTCGGCTCATCGAACAGCATGATGTTGGGCTGCATGGCCAGGGCGCGCGCAATGGCCACGCGCTGTTGCTGGCCGCCGGAAAGCTGGCTTGGGAATTTGTCGGCATGATCGGTCAACCCCACCAGATCGAGGTATTTGTCGGCCCGCTCGGCAGCCTTTTCCTTGGACAGGCCCAGCACTTGCACTGGCGCCTCGGTGATATTGCGGCGTACAGTCATGTGGGGAAAAAGATTGAACTGCTGGAACACCATGCCCATTTCCTTGCGCATGTCGCGCAGGTGTTCTTCGCTTGCCGGCGCCAGGCTGCCATTTCGCTCCTCATGCCAGAGGGGGCGTCCCGCCACCCAGATCACGCCTTCGTTGATCGTTTCCAGCGTCATCAGGATGCGCAGCACTGTCGACTTGCCCGAGCCCGACGGCCCGATGATGGTTACTTTTTCGCCCTTGCGCACCTCGAAGTCGAGCTCATCAAGCACAGTCACATCGCCAAAGCGCTTGACCACCTTTTCAAATTTGATGATGGGTTCGCCTGGCTCGAGCAGGTCAGACTTGCACACGGGCGAGGCGTCAGCCTGCGGCGCGGGGGAGGAGGGGTTTGGCGTTGCGGCATCTGCCGGGCTGACAGGCTGCCCCGCCTGCTGGTCGGTATCGTTCATCGCAGCGGAATTCCTTGCTTGGGCAGGCGGCGGTCGACAAGGCGCACGATGGCGGATGCCACCAGCGTCAGCACCAGATACAGGCCGCCCACCATGGAAAGCGGTATCAGATAGTTGAAGGTGCGGTCGCCAATGATCTTGGCGACGTTGAGCATTTCGAGAATGGACACGACAGACAGCACCGGCACATCTTTCATGATGGATACCAGATAGTTGCCCATGGCCGGGATAATGCGCGGAATGGCCTGAGGAATAATGATCACGCTGAATTGACGCAGCGGCGACAGATCCAGCGCCCGGGCCGCTTCCGTCTGCCCGAGGGGAACGGACTCTATGCCGGCGCGGTATACCTCTGACATGTAGGCGCTGTACTGGACGCCCAGGGCCAGCGCGCCGGTCAGAAACGCGGGCAGCACGATGCCGTATTCAGGCAATACGTAATACAGGAAAAACACTTGTACCAGCAGCGGCGTGTCGCGCAGGAACTCGGTCACGAAGCGTGCCGGCCATGAAATAATGCGCAGCCGGGATGCCTTGAGCGCGGCGAGGATCAGGCCAAGCACGGCGGCCACGAAGAAGCCGACAACAGTGGCCTGTATGGTGATGACGAGGCCTTTGAGAAGGATGGGGAGGATGGATACGGCAAATACCCAGTTGTTGGCCGTATCCCATTCTATGCCGAACAGCATGTCAGGCCCTCCCCGCGCGCCAGCGGCCAATTGAGCGCTCAAGCAGCTTCATGATGCCTGTGAGCACCAGCGCCATGCCAAAGTACATGAACAGCAGCAGCGTGTATACGCCGACACTGTCCTGGGTGAAGTTGCGTATCTGCTCGGCCCTGAAGGCCATGTCCCCGAGGCTGATCAGCGAGACCAGCGCGGTATCTTTGAGATTCTGAATCGCCAGGTTGCCGAAGCTTGGCATCATTTCGGGGATGGCCTGCGGCAGGGCAATGCGCCAAAGTGTCTGCCGGGGTGTGAAATCAAGCGCCTTTGCCGCTTCGTACTGGGCCGGTGGCACTGCCTGGATGGCGCCGCGCACCACCTCGGCGCCATAAGCGCCGATGTTCAGGCCCAGCGCGAGCGTGCCGGCGACAACGGGCGGCAGGCGAAGATCGATGCCCAACTGCTGGCCCAGCACGGGCAGGGCGAAATATAGCCAGAAAAGCTGGACCAGCAGGGATGTGCCGCGAAATATTTCAATGAAACAAATGGACACGCCCTTGACGAGCCAGTTGCCGGAAACTTTACCTATGCCGAAAGCAAAGGCCGCGACGGCGCCCAGTATGGTCGAGTAGATCGTCAACTGTACCGTAACCCAGGCGCCCTGCAGCAAAGGCGTGCTGTAGCTTAGCCACTCCATCGGAAATCAGCCCGTCAGCCCGCGGCGCAGAGCTGCTCCGTGGTCTGGCTGAATGATTCCTTCGCATCGGCCTCGGTAAAGCCATATTCGGTCAGGATCTTCTGCCATTCGGGCGTTTTCTTGAACTTGGCCAGTTCAGTGTTGACCGCGTCGCGCAGGTCTTTGGAGTCTTGGCTGAAGGTGAAGCCTCCCCAGCTGCGGGCCGGCTTGCCGTCCACTACCGGGTCCTTGAAGTTCGCGGCTTCTTCCACCTTGCCGCTCTTGTGGGCCAGCTGGTTGACCGTCAGGCCCGTTGCGGCATAGGCGCTCGCCCGTCCCGTGGCCACCGTCGAGATGGCATCCGCGTTATTGGAGATGGTCACCATGTTTTCGCCGGGCACGCCCAAGTGCTGCAGGATTTCCAGCTGGTCCGCGCCAGCCATGATGGCGATTTTCTTGCCGTTCTTGGCAAAATCTTCATAGGTATGGACATTGTCCGGGTTGCCCTTTGCGACCAGCAGGCCTTCGCCGTAAGAGCTGTTGGGCTCCGAGAACAGGACCTCTTTGCAGCGCTGGGGCAGGATGGCCATTTCCGCCGCGACCATGTCAAAGCGGTTTGCGCGCAGGCCTGGGATCAGCGAGCCGAAATTGGTGGTGACCCATTCGATTTTCTTGACGCCCAACTGCTCCATGATGTGCTTGGCAACGTCGGGGCCGGCGCCTTTGGCCTGGCCGCTCATGTCCATGTAGCCGTAGGGAATTTCATTTGCGACCGCGATGCGCACGCTGCCGCGATCCTTGATCTGTTGCAGGGTGGCTGCGCCAGCCTGTGTGGCGAGTCCGCCGGCAAGCGCGGCGGCAATCGCGAGGAGGGTGGTTCTGCGGAACGTGTTCATCAGTGTCCTTCCTTTTTGTCTATTGGGCTGCCAGGCAGGGCGCGGCGGGTATGCCGCGTCGCTGAGAGAGAAGTTCGATGCCTCCCGCGCGGCCAGAAATGCGCCATCGCGAAAAGAGGCCTGAAAATCATTAGCCACGAAATGTTAAGCAGAAAAATCATACACTACATAATGATTTCACTTCAAATGAATTGGTCAGCAAGCATCATGCCCGGTTGTGCGGGGATTCCCGGTTGGCAAGGGGGCATTCCTGTGTTAGGATTTCCACACTATGTACCGCGCAATCCCGTTTTTCTTCTTTTACTTTCCGTTTCCAAAACCGCTGGTGGAGGAAGGGATACGCTGTACTCGGTAAAACAGAATCAGATTCCCAAAAAGCCGCCAGCTTCGCTAGGCGGCTTTTTTGTT
>Ga0182738_1004972_pt1 | contig 14385 bp, 9 predicted proteins | sample eDN5th30CBELigMG_FD_128876 | JGI IMG/M metagenome (GOLD analysis project Ga0182738, IMG submission 128876) | Enriched Miracle-Growth compost microbial communities from Emeryville, California, USA - eDNA 5th pass 30_C BE-Lig MG (version 2)... ... | reverse complement strand
CATGGACGAACGCAAACTTGGTGCCAGCGGGTTGACCACGCCTCCGCTGATCTTGGGCGGAAACGTTTTCGGCTGGACCGTCGATCAGGATGCATCGTTTTCGATTCTCGATGCTTTCGTGGCTGGCGGCGGTCGCATGATCGACACGGCCGACGTCTATTCAGCGTGGGTGCCCGGCAACCAAGGCGGCGAGTCCGAAACGATCATCGGTGCCTGGCTGGCGCAGCGTCGCCGCCGCGACGACGTGCTGATCGCGACCAAGGTAGGCATGGAACTGCAGGGTTCCAAGGGGCTCAAGCCCGATCGGATCGCCCAGGCGGTGGAAGACTCGTTGCGGCGGCTACAGACCGATTACATCGATTTGTACTTCGCGCATCAGGACGACCCAGAAACGCCGCTGGAAGACACGCTCGCGGCGTTCGATCAGCTTGTGCGGGCGGGTAAGGTGCGAGCCATCGGAGCTTCCAATTACACGGCCGAGCGTTTGAAGCAGGCGCTCGACATCAGCGCGGCCCAGGGCATCGCCAGCTACACGGTGCTGCAACCACATTACAACCTGGTGGAGCGCGATAAGTTCGAGGGCGATTTGCAGCAACTGTGCGTGCAGCGCAACGTGGCGTCCGTGCCGTACTTTGCCTTGGCGTCGGGCTTTCTCACCGGCAAGTACCGCAGCCAGGCGGACCTGCAAGGCAAAGCCCGCGGCGGCATGGTCGAGCAGTACTTGAACCAGGGCGGCCTCAACGTGCTGGCGGCCATGGACCAGGTGGCCGCTGAGACCGGCGCCTCGCTCGCCCAGATTGCCTTGGCCTGGCTAGCCGCTCAACCAGCGGTGGCGGCACCCATCGCCAGCGCTACCAGTACCGCCCAAGTAGATGAACTGCTGGGGGCGATGCGGTTGAAACTGACGCCTGAGCAGTTGGCCACGCTCGACGCGGCTAGCAGCAACCTAGGCTCATCGACGGGCTGAGTCGCCCAGCGCCACGGGTTGGTCGGGCGCGTCGATTTTGTCCTGAGCCGTGGCCAACGGAAGCCACAATTCAAAGCGGCTACCTTGGTTCAGTTCGCTGGTGCACTCGAGATGCCCACCCAGTGCTTCGGCAATCCGCGCGGCGATCGCCAGACCCAAGCCGGCGCCGGCGATGCCGCTGCCGCGCGCCTGCTGCGTGCGGAAGAACGGTTTGAAGATCGCCGGCAAATCCTCCTGTGCGATCCCTCGTCCATGGTCGACCACGGCGATGGCGGCTTGCGATTCGTGCTGGGTTAAGATTAGTTCGACCGGCGAACCGGCTTCGCTGTACTTCAGCGCGTTTTCAATCAGGTTGTCGAGCAGTCGAGACAACAGTGCCGGCGATGCCGTTACTGGGCAACTACCGGCAGCATTCAATCGTAGTTGTAAATCTGCCTGCCGTGCGTGCCGCTGCCAACGCTCGGTATAGTCAGTAAGCCAGGGCGTGAGTGCGATGGTGGTCGAGTCGGGTAGGGCGGCATCGCCTTCGGCACGCGCCAGAAACAGCAGCGATTCGGTGATGCTCTTAAGCTCCTCGGTTTGGCTCCGCAGCACGCTCAGCGTGGCGGCATATTCCTCAGGCGAGCGCGGTCGGCGTAGAGCCACCTCGATCTGCCCTAGTAACACGGTGATCGGCGTGCGCAGCTCATGAGCGGCATCGCCGGTGAAGCGGCGCTGCTGTTCGTAAGCCTTTTGCCGATGGTCGAGCAAGGCATTGAACGCGGAGGCCAAGTCGGCCAACTCGTCGCGCGTGTCGCCCACCGGCAGCCGCGTCTGAAAATCGGCGTGCTGGATGGCCCGGGCATCGGCGGCCATATCCAGCACCGGTTGCAGTGCCCTGCGACAGAACCAGCGGCCAATGGCTGCCGCCGCTAGCCAAACCCCCAGGGGAAGCAGGCACACAAACAGCATCAAGCGGTACAGCTCAAAGTGCAGCGGGCCGGTCGGCTTGGCGACCATCACCACGATCTGGTCGAACTCGTCTAGTTCACGATTTGCGTGCTGCGGGGCGGGCGCGACCAGTTGCCGGTGAACCACTTGCCAGCCTTCGTCGACGCCAAGGTTCTTACCGCCTCCAGCGACGGTGCCTGCCGCGAGTGCTTTAGCTTGGGCCACCAGCGCGGGACTGGCATTGCGCGACTGCTCCACCACGCGGTCCAAATCGCCTACCACAACCCACTGCACGGCATCGATATCGTCGGGGTTGCCCGTGTCGATGTCGTGTTCCAGCGGCTGCCATTTGACTTCTTCAGGCTCGACCTCGACAGCCGCCACCAGCGCCCGCAGCGAAGCATTCAACTGCTGGTCAAACTGCTGCACCAACCGGCCGCGGACCACCACGTAGAAGATGGTGGAGTACACCACCAGCACGATGGCCAGGGCAGCGAGGAAGAACAGCGATACCCGATTGACCAGCTTCATGCCTGGTACTCCTCGCCCGGTGCTTCCAGCACGTATCCCCGCCCGCGGCGCGTTTGGATGACCCGGGGGCCGTGCGTCTCGAGCTTACGACGAAGCTCTTTGACGTGCACTTCGAGCGTGTTGGACAGGCCGTCGAAGTTCTCGTCCCACACGGCCTGATAAATCCGGGTGCGGGTCAGTACCTTGCGCGGGTTCCGCATAAAGAACATCAGAAGCGACAGTTCCTTGGCTGTGAGGTCCAGCGGATGGCCGGCGCGGGTGGCACGCTGCGTTTCCATGTCGACTTTAATGTCGAGAAACTCCAGCACCACGGAACTGCGCTGGCCGGGCCGGCGCAACAGAGCCCGCACCCGGGCCAACAGTTCATCGAACGCAAACGGCTTGGTGAGGTAGTCGTCGGCACCGGCATCGAGACCTGTTACCCGCTCGGTGACGGCGTCGCGGGCCGTGAGGAACAGCACCGGCGTTGCGGTGTTTTGCTGCCGGAAACGTTGGAGCAGTTGCAGACCGTCGAGTCCCGGTAGCCACCAGTCGAGCACCACCAGGTCCCACTGATCCATCTGCAAACGCGGCCATGCGGCCAGCCCATTGGCCTCGTGGGCGATCTGATAGCCTTCTTCAGTCAGACCACGCACGAGAAAGTCGGCAATGCGTGGTTCGTCTTCAACGATCAGGATGCGGTTGCTCACCTTGGCACCTCGCAGGTGTTTTGCGCTGCCGGGGGGCGGGTAGCGCTATTTGCATCATACGAGGTGCGGGGCGGGCTACGGCGAAAATGAAGCCGATTTTAAGAACGGTTCACGGTGGTTTCAGGTGACACAGCTACGATTTCCACAGTTCAAAGACACCCCGGCGGCACAGCACGCCGCCCAGCCCAAGGAGAAGTGGTATGCGTAGCCTGGTCCAGTTCTTGAAGCGTGCGATGGACCCCCTGACCCTTCCGGCGGAAAGTATCGAAATGACGGTGCACGACGCCATCCGCCTGTGCGCAGGCCGCGTGCGGGTCGACCGGGTTCCGGCATCGCAGGAGGCCCAGCGGATTGAGGTCTGCCGGTACCGCTCCGAGGTTGAACTGCGCGAGCAGTGGCGGAACCTGGAGAACTGCTCGCAGCCCGGCGACAAGCTCACCGTGGTGCTTCAGCTCGATGAGCAGGTGCAGAGCAGCCCACGGGAGTTGGTTCGCCGCCGCACCCATGCCGACCGGCTGGTGATTGTGCCCCGCGCTGGCCATTGGCCCTGGACCGACAGCTTGGGTGATTTGGCCCTGGCTTCTGCCGCCTTGGGCTGGAGCACGATCGAAAGCTGCCGCGACCTGGGCGACGCACTGGGAAACAACGTGGCCACGCTGGGACACGATCGGCGGTTGCTGCTGGTGCTGCCGGAGCGCGGCTAGACCGCGGGCGCGCTTGGTGAGCGCGAGCGGAAACGGCCCGGTCGGCTACTTGTTATTCCGGCTGGGACGGACGCCGCGCTCGGTGTACGAGCGGTATTCCTCGCGATACGCGGCCGGTGGACGACTGATGCCGCTTTCGCGCAGGCCGCGCAGTGCGTCGTCCTGGCCACCGCTACTGCTTTGCCGCAGACCTTGGTTCTGCAACCGGTTGGAGGCCTCGGCGGCGCCGGGCTGTTTGGCCTGATTACGGTTCTGCTCCATGCGGCGGAGGAACGCTTCGGCTTCTTCCTTGCTCATGTTGATCCGCTCAAGCAGGCTGGGATCGGGGTTCTCCTTGGCCAGTTCCTCGCGCAAGTGACGCAGCGCCAGGTCGGTCGCCTGGTCAGCGTATTGCTGGTTGGGGGCTTCGCCGCCCGGTTCGCTGTTGTTGTGCGGCGGCCGTGCTCCCGATCCGGGCTGGTTAGGAGTCTGAGCGCCGGCCCCCGAAGGCCCTGGCTGGCCGTTGGGATTATTGCCGATGCCTGCTCCTTCTTGCGGCTGACCGTCTTCGCTGGGCCGCTGCTGCTGATTGCGGCCACTGGGGGCACCCTCTGGCTGCTGGCCCTGCTGGGGCTGACCCTGTTGATTGGGATCATTCTGCGGCTGTTCCCCTGGCTTCTGGCCGGTGATGCCTTGACCTTGGCTGCTTTCGCCTTGCCGCGATTTGGAACCGGCGCCAGCCCGCTCGCCGGATTGGCCGGTCTGGCCATCGGCCTCGGTCTTGTCGCCGGCTTTGGCGCTGTCTTCGCCGCGGCCGGAGCCTGGGGCTTGCGAGGCGCCTTCGTCCGCGGCCGTGTTCTGACCGGCGGTGCCGGCGCCTTGTTGATTAGCAGCCTGGCCGCCACCGTCCTTGCCACCGCCTGAGCGGTCGCCCGAACTGTCGCCTTGCGAGTCTGACTCGTGCTTACTGTGGCTGGGCGATTGCGGGTTGCCCGGATCGTTGGGCGTTTGCGGCGGTCCCTGGTCGTCGCTCTTGCCCATCTTGGGCTTAGCGGTTTCGTACGGTTCGGGGCTGCCCTTGTCGCCGCCCTCGGGGTTACCGGCCCCGCCGGCACCTTTTTCCTGCTTGGTGTTGCCGCCCTTGTTGTTGGCGTTGGCGTCCTTATCGCCTTCGGGCGGGTTCATGTTCTTTTCCAGGTTGGGCTTGGTGCGGCCGCCCTGACCTTGCGCATCGGTGCCTTCTTGCGGCTCGCCGTCGGGCAAGTCGCGGCTGTCCTGGCTCTTCATCTTGCCTTCCCGCTCGCCGTTGGCAGTCTCGCCATTTTGCGGCTTTTCACTGCCTGAGGCCGGGGCACTGTCGTCCTTGTTGTCGAGCCGTTCCTGGCCGCCGCCCTGCTGTTGGCCGCCGCCTTTTTGCGTACTGCTACCCCGCGGATCGTCGGGCTTGTCGGCCCCGCCGGGCTGTTCGCTGGAAGGCGATTGCGACTGCTGGCTGGGATTGTTCTGCCCGCGGCCTTGCTGGCCACCACCAGCTTGTTGATCGCCGCCTTGCGGCGCCGCTTGCTGGTTGTCGCCGCCGGGCTGATGACGATCGGCCGAGTTCTGCTGGCCGCCTTGCTGTTGTTGGCTGCCCTTGTTGCCAGGCGGTTGTTGATCCTGGTTGCCCTGGTTCTGATTGCCGCCTTGCTGGTCCTGCTGCTGCGGTTCCTTCTCGGGCTGCTTCTGCTCGCGATGCTTGAGCAACTCCTCGATCACCTTGTTGGCATCTTGTTTGGGATTGTTGCCCTCTTGTTGCTGCGAACCTTGCTGCTCGCCCTGCTGAGCGTCTTGCTGTTGCTGCTGATTGCGCGGTTGTTGACCCTGGTTCTGCTGGTTTTGCTGTTGGTTGCCTTGCTGTTGTTGATCCTGTTGCTGCTGGCCAGCCTGCTGCTCGCCGCCTTGCATGGGCTCGCGCTGCTGTTGGCCGGGTTGCTGCATGGGATTGCGCTGGTCCTGGCCGGCAGGATCGTTCATGCCCTGCGGACGCTCCTGCGGCTGATCTTGACCGTTAGGTTCCTGCCCAGGCTGACCTTCAGCATTCTGCTGCGGCTCACCGGCTTGCTGCTGTTGCTGAGCCCCTGGCTGTTGTTGACCGGGCTGCTGCTGATTGTTGGGCTGGCCTTGGGCGTCTTGACCTTGCTGGTTCTGACCGCCGGGCTGGCCTTCTTGCGGCATACCCTGCTGGTTCTGACCCTGTTGGTTTTGCCCTTGCTGATTCTGGCCTTGCTGATTCTGGCCTTGTTGGCCCTGGCCGCCTTGTTGGTTCTGCGCGTTGGGCTCCTGGTTGCCCTGCTGATTCTGCTGGTTCTGCTGCTGTTGGTTCTGGTTTGGCTGTTGGCGATCGCCTTGTTGCGGCTGATCCTGCGGACGGTTTTCGCCCTGCTGCTCGCTGGGCTCAACGATCTTGATCCGCAGTAGATCGCTCTTGGTCGATTGCGCCTCAGGCTCCTTGTTGTCGAACGCCAGGGCCCACAGGTGCACTTCTTCCCCAGCTTCCAGCTTGTGTTCTTGCGGCACGAAGGTGTACTGGCCCTCGAACTTGCCGGGGTGAAGCTGTTCCAGCAGGTTCTGCTTGAGCAGCACCCGGCCGCTGGCCTTGGCGCGTTCGCCCAGCACGGTCACGCGCGACAGCGCGAAGTCGGGATCTTCTGCCGCGACGGTGATGGCAAGCTGCCCATTCACTGGCACTTCAACTGTCTTTTCTGCCGGCTGACGGATGGAAACCACCGGCGGATCGTCGGGAATGACGTTGATCTTGTAGCGGATGGTGCGCGGGTTCTCGTGCCCTTCGCTGTTCACATAGCGAATCTGGTAGCTGTCGTGCTCCGGGCGGTTGCGTTCGCCGGGCTGCTCGCTCAGTCGCAGCGGGAAGCTCACGCTGGCGGTGCGTCCCTGGTGCTGCATCCGCAGGTCGGCTCGGCCGTCGCAGTTGAGGTCCAACCAGGCTTCACGGATTTCCTGGTTGGCTTCCGCCCGCAGCGTGACCACTGTGCCCACCAAAGCCTGGACGTCGCCGCCCTCAGATGGCGGCCGTTCGCGGCCCGTGTACGCCGGATACTTGTACTCCACCTGCCGCACGGTGATCGCCGGCGGCGTGCGCACCGTGACCGTGTACTCAGGGCTGCGGGCATCGCCAGCCTGGATGTAGTACGTGACCGATTCTTGCAGCCCGTCGACGCCGCCGGGCAGCAGCGTTTCAAACACGCCGGGCGTCTTTTCGCGGAGCGTAATCTTGCGCTCGTTGATCCGCCGCTGCTCGTCGATCGACGAATAAACCACTTCGACCGGTTCGCCTCGCAGATTGTGGACGACCGCCTGAAGCTCGACGTGTTGATCGGTAAAGATTTGCGTGTCGCCCGGCGTAACGCGAGCGATTTGCACCCGAGTCGGCGCGGAGATGGCCGCCCAGGGCGAAAACACGCGCTGGAAGGTTTGCAGCGGATCCTTAGGCGATACGAATTTGTACAGCGCTGCTAGCGCCATGACGCCAATCAGCACGTATCCCAGCCGAATGAGGCGCGTCCGATCGACGTGAACTTCGGTGTCGACTTGAGCCAGCCGGCTGGCCGCTTGGGCCTCGACGGCTTCGAGCACGGCCGCCGACGCACTGCTGCCGCTGTTGCGCAGCAGCAAAAGGTTCACCAGCGAGTTCTTGAGTGTCGGCAAATTCTGCTCGATGGCCAGCGCGGCATATACGGCGTTCACTCGTCGCAGCAGTAGTGGAATGATCACCCGCACGGCGTAATACCCGCCGCCGATCACAATGCCCAGCAGGCAGATCCACCGTCCCAGCGTGCCCAGCGGCATGATCCAGTGGTCGACGATCGCAATCGCCAGCAGCGACGACAACAGCCCGACCAGCAGCACCACCACGTGCGTGGCGATTTCCACCCACTTCACCTGCTTGCGGGTTCTGCCCAGGTGCTGCTCGATGTAGCTGCTATAGGCGATCGTTGCCTGGCCGCGGCCCGCGGTGGATTCCTGCGGCTGCTGAACGGGAGCGGTCGCCATAACACTTATCTCCTGAAAACCGACCTGTTTGCCGCGCGGCGCCGGAGGGGGCCAGCACCACGCCGGGCACGCAGCGTGCGATCTGCATGCCACGCTCGGTTAAGCGGTGCGCGGTTTCCTTCGCAGGCGGGGGGACATGGCGCACCCTGGGCGCGCACCCCGGCGAAGGTATCAACTACAAGTATAGACGCCCGAGAAGCCAAATTGATCCTACGGTTGCGGAAACTTTTCCCTAAGCTGCGGATTGGAAGGGATTTGCGGCTTGAGTCCGGTGGGCGGTAAGCGTAGCAGCCACCTGCGGTTGGCAGCCCGTAGCCTGCAAGTGACAAACCGATGTTTGCGGCGGCCCTTTCAGGGGGAGTGAGCCGCGGCCGCTGGTGGAGCCTCGAAGGACGCTTGGTTGGCGGCGAATCGTGGGTGATGGTGCGCATGATTTCACGTCACCCCGGCATGGCACTCGCCGCGTGCTTGAAGGCTGGTGCCTGTGCGCCAACAATGGGCGGCTACTCGTTCGCGAGCTTGCCCCCCTGAATCCGCTATTTTACGACCCACCGCGAGCCAACCATGCCACCTGTTCAACCGCCTGCCAGCCGATCTGCCGACCCGCTGCTACCCGGCGCGATTGCCGTTGTGACCGGCGGAGCCGACGGCATCGGCCGCGCTACGGCCAAACTGCTGGCTGCGCACGGGGCGGTGGTGGTTGTGGGTGATTTCAACCCGCTGCCCGAGAACGAAGCCACGTTTGCCGCCTGGGGCATCAAGCAACTTAAGTGCGACGTTCGCCGCGAGGATGACGTGGCTGCCCTGATCGACACGGCGGCCCGACACCGGGGCCGCATCGACATCCTGGTGAACAATGCCGGCGTGGGCCTGGTGAAGCAGATTCCCGACGTCACCGAGGAAGAATGGGACCGCGTGCTCGATACCAATCTCAAGGGGGCTTTCCTCGCGTGCAAACACGCAATCCCTTGGATGCGCAAAGCCGGGGGCGGCGCGATCGTCAACGTGTCGAGTAATGCCGGTTTGCTGCCCAGGGCGCACGATCCCGTGTACTCGACCAGCAAGGGGGCCCTGGTAGCGTTCACGCGCAGCTTGGCACTGTGCCACGCGCCCGATCGCATTCGGGTGAACGCCGTTTGCCCGGGGCCGGTGGGCGACACTGGCATGATGAACGCCGACATCGCCGCGGCCCCTGATCCCGATGCCCTGGTTGCCGGCATGATTGCCGCCAGTCCGTTAGCGGCCGCCTTCAATCGCATGATCACGCCGGAAGAGGTCGCGCACTCGGTTCTATACCTGTGCAGCGAGGCCGCCGCGATGGTGACCGGCACCATGATCGGGATCGACGGCGGCAAATCGCTGGGCGTGCCGCCCAAGCCCAAGCAGTAAGTAGCCGGCACACTCTTTTTGCGCCAGCGCAATTAGGTCGCGCGCCGCATCGGACGCCACATTTCACAAGCTAGCGCGCAGCAAAACGCCCAAGCCCAGCCGCGGCATGGTGGCGGGTTGCCGCAACTGGCTTGGGCGTCGCAAGTGTAGGGCAGGGGGGCCGATCTACGCGGAGTCGCTTGAGTCATTGCGCCGCATCGCAGCGCGGCGCTTCACGCTGCGAGTGCTACGGCAAGTTGTAGGGCTGGCCGTCGGCACGCTTGCCCATGGAGATCAGCGTATCTTCGGTGGCGTAGTTCTTCACCGAGACCACACGGGTATCGCCAAACACAAACTGCGTAATGCCTGGATGCCAACTGCCATAGTAGAAGTTGTTCACAGCCTGGGGATTGGACACCAGGCTGTACGTGGTCGTGGTTTGCTCGGGGAAGTCGGGCCGCTGGGCCAACCCATTCACAGCATCGCCCAGGCAGCGCATGCCGCCGATGTACCAGACCACGGCTCCCGGAATCGGCCAGTCGTAGGTCGAGGCGCCGATGCGGGTGGGATTCAAGTGTTTCTCACCGATCAGCGCCGTGTAGGTCATGCCGTCGGTCACTGCGCCAATGCTAACGCGTGAACGCACGGGCATGCCTTCCGCGGTCACATAGTTCACCGGGTTCATGATCGGGCCGTCGGCCTTCACATAGCTGCTTGAGGTGTGCGTCAGGATCATCGCGCCGGGGCCGCTGGAGGTGTAGTACTCTTCCGACATGGTGACCGCCCCAACGGCTACGTAGTCCATCGCCTGCGCATTGACCCAAGTGCTGCTCGAGATGAGCCGAAAGCCGCGGGTGGGGCACACCAAGGCTTCCGAGCGGAAGTCGCGGTGCACGGCCAGGTTGGGCTCGGCATCCGCAGCCAGGTGCAGTTGCAGAGCGTTGTAACTGTTCTGGGCTTCCATCATCGGCCACAACAGCGCCGTCCAACTGTGATTCCAGGCCGAGTAACTGGGGCCGGCGCTAAATGGCGGAAGCTGTTCGCTGTTCCGGTCGGCGTATATCTGCACGGCGGTGCCCAACTGCTTGAGATTACTGGCGCAGTTGGCGCGGCGGGCCGACTCCCGGGCGGCCTGAATCGCCGGCAGCAGCATCGCGATCAAAATGCCGATGATGGCAATCACCACCAGCAGTTCAACCAGCGTAAAGCCTGGCCTGGCGCGCATCGAACGATACTCCATTGCAAACACTCCCTCGGGAAAAAGGACGAAACAAAACCTTGCAGGGCGTGCGCGGGGTCAGGTGGTAATTCGGTGAGACGTTACGGCAGGTCGTAAGGCGTGCCGTCAGAGCGGCCGGACATATAGAGCAGTACGGTTTCCGTGGCGTGGTTCTTCACAGAGACCACGCGTGCGTCGCCGAAGGCAAACTGACAGATGCCGGGGTGCCAACTGCCAAACCGCAGGTAGGCCGTGTCGGCGTCGGCGGCCGATGCGTTGCCGACTTGCGGCGTATTGGGATCGGGGGCAAGGCCCAGTGCGGCAATCCGCACGCCGCCGGCGCTGCTGCTACTGCTGAAGTGAAGCAGGTTGTAAGGTGCATCCTCCAGCGACTGGCCCAGCTTGGAAGGATTCAGATGCTTCTCGCCGATCAGAGCCGTGTAGGTCATGCCATCGGTTACGCCGCCAATGGTCACGCGCGACATCAAGTTGGTGGCCGAGTAAGCGGCCGGAGCATTGATCGCCCCGTCCAGCTTGCCTTCGTTGATTAACTGATTGATGCCACTCATGCTCGAAGCTCCCCAGGCGATCAGCCGGGATAGATCGGATGAACCAGCCCAGGTCGATTGCGTAGCCGTGAGGCTGACGCTCACGTAATCGGTTGACTGCCCGCCGTAGGACGCGTGGCCATTCATGCGGAAACCGCGGGTGGGGCAGTAATAAACCGGGGAGCGCACCGCTTGTCCGATGCCCAGGCTCGAGCCGGTTAACGAACTGGCGGCAAAGTTGAGCTGCCGGTACCCAACCTCGTTCTCCATCATCGGCAGCAGCAGGCCCATCCAGCTATGGTTCGACTGGTGGCCGCCTGCGCCCATCGGCGGAATCTGATCGTTGTTGCGGTCGGCATACAGCAGCACCGCCGTGATGTGCTGCCTGAGGTTGCTGGCGCAGTTGGCTCTCCGGGCTGACTCGCGGGCGGCCTGGATCGCCGGCAGCAGCATGGCGATCAAAATGCCAATGATGGCAATCACCACCAACAGTTCGACCAGCGTAAAACCTGGCCTGAAGCGCATACGTCGATACCCCATCTCTGAGACTCCGGCATGAAAGAAAAAGACGGATCGTCGCTTTGGGCGGGCGGCGGCGCGGAAGGATTGCAGGCGGGATACTTGCTGCCTACGTGGCACCGGCGGCGGCCGCCATGACCGCGATGGGCGAGGCGGCACAACCACCATGATTCGGGCTGGCCGGCTTGCTACAATCGGCGGGCGTCGATCGCTGCTGGCGTCTATGCATAACCGGTGCCAAAGCAAACATCGGACCAGCGGCGATAACGCCAAATGCGGCAGATACCGCGGGAAAAATGTCAAACAGACTACCTGAAAGAAATCTGCAAACATCGCTCGGCAATAGCCGTAGCAAAAGTTTGCAGCAGCGCTTGCCCACGAGACAGGCAGCGAAGAACGGGCGTGGTGCAGCGCCTCAAAGCGTTATGGGCAGCGGGCCGGATCATCCAACTGCTTAGGACGACACCATTATGAAGATTGCCGATATCCGACTGCATCGCCTGATCGGTGGAACCGTCGATGGCGGATGGCCCGAGGGCCACGAACCTGAAGACGATCTGCATACCCTGGTAGAAGTCGTCACCGACGAAGGTATCAGCGGCGTCGGCAGTATCTTCACCAGTTATGGGCTGGCTGCCGCGGGGGTGGAGTTCCTGCGCCCGCTGTGGGAAGGCCAGAGTGCCCTGGAACCTGAGCGCGTCACCGAGCAGATGCGGCAAGCCTGCTTTTGGCAGGGGCGAGGCGGCACCGTTGAGCATGCCATCTCCGGCATCGACATCGCCTTGTGGGACGTGTTCGGCAAAGCGTGCGGTCAACCGGTGTCGCGCCTGCTGGGCGGTTGCTACCGCGATCGGATCAAACCCTACGGCTCGATGCTCTTTGACGAGCCAGGCAAGCTGCGCGAGAACCTGCTGGCCACGCTCGAACGCGGCTTTCGGGCGATCAAGCTCGGTTGGCGTCCCTTCGGCCGCACAGGCGACCGACGCTATGACGAACGACTGGTGCGCACCGCCCGCGAAACCGTGGGCGATGATGTGGATCTGCTGGTCGATGCCGGGGGCAGCGAACAGTTCTGGCCGCACGGCTTCAAGTGGGCGGTGAACACGGCCAAGATGCTGGCCGATTACAACGTGGGCTGGTTTGAGGAGCCGCTGCCGCCGGACGACATCGAAGGCTACATCGCGCTGCGGGAGCATAGCCCGGTGCCGATTGCGGGCTGCGAAGTGCTCACACGGCGGCAAGCGTTTTTGCCGTGGATTGAACGGCACGCGGTGGATGTAATTCAGCCTGACACCACCAAGTGCGGCGGCCTGACGGAAGCTCGCCGCATTGCCTGGGCCGCATACGACCACAATGTCCAGGTGGTCAGCCACGGCTGGAACACGGCAGTGGGCGTGGCGGCCGACCTGCACCTGGCCGCGGCGTTGCCGGTGGCGCGGTACGTGGAGTACCTCACGCCGGCGCCTTATATCGAAGACATCATCACGCAGCCATTCCGGCTGGACGACGAAGGCTACCTGACCATCCCCACCGCGCCAGGGCTGGGCATCGAGCTAGACCCGGCCGCGCTGCGGCGATTCTCCGGCAAGTAGCCGGAGCGCCCGTGCTTGCTATTGCTAGAAGGCCGAGGCGTTATCGTCGGCGGCTGCGCCGCTGTCGTCGCCTTCGGGCGGCGTCGGCGTTTCGCCGCTGGGAGCCGGGCCATCTTGGGGCGGTTGCAGAGGCGGGTTGATCGTCAGTCGCCCGTCTCGCTGCATCACCGGCTGTGCCGTGTTGGACAGCAGTTCGCTATCGTTCACGTTGACGATGGTTTGCCCTTCCACCCAAAGCTGCGCGGCGCCGTTATCGCCCAGCAGGCAACCTTCGATGTTCGCGCGGGACGAACCGGCGACGGCGATGCCGCTACGGCCGTTACCTCGGCAGACGAGCCCGCCCAGCACGCATTGATCGACCTTGTCGTGGGCATTGACGCCGTCGAGTTGAAAGCCCTGCACGGTCAGGTTGGCAATCACTACATCGTGCACGTGGTACAGCGTGATGCCCACAGGCTCCCAGGCCACGGCCAGGTTGTAATCCTCGGGCAGCTTGTTGTCTTCCAGCCGCAGATAGATGCTGCCTTTGTAATAGCCCCAGTGCAGCGGCGGCAATTTGGTCGGCTGATCTTCGCTGAACTGGACGCGCGGCAGCGGCTTGCCGTCGAGGAACAGCATCTGGTACGGCCCGCGTTTCCGCAGCGGCAGTTGATAGATCTTGCCGGCGTAATGCCGCCAGAACTCCGGCGGGACAGGCCGCGAGCCATCGAGGATCGCGCCGCCGCCTTCGATCACAAACGGCACATTGGGGCGGCCGCAGTGATCGGCCGTCGCCAGCGTCACCGACTCGTAATAGGGAACGCCTGTATCGGCCATGACGATCCGATCGCCTTTGCGGACGATCCGCAGCGCGTGCTCCAGGCTCCGCAGCGGCCCCGAGACCGTGCCGGCTTCAGGCTCCAGCCCGTCGTAGTTGGGGCTGCCAGTCACGTTGTTCACGAAGATCTCGCGGGCGGCCAGCGGAGCGGGGCCAGTCAGGCAGTATGCCACGGCCAAGGCGGCCGGCAGCAACAAAGCGGTTCTCACGGAGCTTCCCCTACAACTGGGACAGGCGGGCGCTACAGCACAAGTGTAGCATGCCGGGGGAGCACAGCGTGTAGTGTGGCCGCGCAGAAAAAGGCCGCGTCAGGGAGAAGCTGGATGCTCGTAGAAAGGCCCTTAGGTGATTAGGCACTGTCTCAAAACGGCTCTTGGAGGGTTAGGGGAAACGGATCATACTGTGTCGGCCAGGATGTTCCGCGTCAGGGAGGGCAAGGCAATGGCTCGGTTGTTGTTGACGGATGACGAGT
>Ga0182738_1004971_pt1 | contig 14389 bp, 7 predicted proteins | sample eDN5th30CBELigMG_FD_128876 | JGI IMG/M metagenome (GOLD analysis project Ga0182738, IMG submission 128876) | Enriched Miracle-Growth compost microbial communities from Emeryville, California, USA - eDNA 5th pass 30_C BE-Lig MG (version 2)... ... | reverse complement strand
AAGGTGGAGTTTGTTTGTCTGGAATTTTTTGTAAATAAATTAATCAACTCAAGTTAAAATTAAATTTACCTATCAATCAAAGCTGGAAAAACTCTGATTTTGTTGACAAAGACTGATATTTTGAGCCAAAATAATCAGAGGCAAATATTATTTCTTTTGCGATGTTGAGTTCTGAGACTCAGATAGACGAAAAAAACCAACGGAGGCGCCTAATTGTGTGAAATTGAGTGTTATTAATTTCCATTTTTAGTAGAAGGAAAAATTAACTGACGTACTTTTAAACCTCACTGGAAAAATCGGATTCAAATTTTTTCTAACAAGAAAAAGCCCAAACTGGTTTTGTCATGTTCTTCTTTGCTGTCTTCCTTTGAAGGATCTCTTCTTGTAACTTATTTGGGTTTAAAGATGAATTCTTTGCTTTTAAAATTTAGAAGAAACATGAAGAGCAACAAGTTTTTCCTCAATTCCCCCTTGCTTTTTTTGAAGAATGTGAATTTTTGAGATTCTCTCAGATGATATGTGGGATGTCGAGCTTGGCTATCTGATACAAGACTATCTGGAGAAAAAGGCACTTTCACGGAGAAATTTTTCCAGTATATCATACAACATAAATTTCAAAAAACTCAGATTGATCGCAGGTTTCTTGTGGTGGGTTTAAAGCTCAAAGAAAAACAGTAAGATCAATAGTGATAAAAAAACCTGGAGGTCGAAATAGTAGGAAAAGCCCACAAGTTTTTGATTTTAGCGCATAGAGAAAGTACAGTGCGTAAATTAATTTTCGAGGTTCTTTAGAAGGAAAGAAAGAAGAAAAATTTCACGCGTAAAATTTTTCAAGGAAATCAGTTTAGTTTGTGAAATTTCACACGTTTTAATCACAAATTCTCAAGGGTTCTGTTTTCTGGAAAGAGGATAATTTCCTTGTTTTTCTCTGACGAAAATCGATTATCACTTGGTATGCTTTTTCTCTCTTTGGAATAAATCAGAACGTTAAAGGAAAAAAAGGCCAGAAAACAATTTGACTTCATACAAAATTCAATAAAATTAATCAAAGTTCTTTGGAATTATGAAACCAAAAGGAAAAAAAGAACTTTTCTTTTCCTGACAAACCCCCCAAAATAAACAAAAAAAACTTGTCATGGTAAGAATAACCCTTTCCCCTTGAAGCAGGAAAACTGGAAAGTTTGTCATTTTCTCAATTTTCTCAAGGAACAGCCGCTTTGATAGTATAATGGATATTGACGCTAGACGGCACTTCAGTATTTACCAGTGATTTTGATTTGATATTTTATTCGGCAATCCGCAATGACGTAATAAAAGGTACGTAAATGCATTTAATTTGATTAAAATTTAACCGGTTTTTTGCTCTTATTGAGGAAATGACTCCATGAAAAATCATCTGTACTCTCAACTAACAATCCTCCTCAAAGAATGGAGTTTACCTAGGTCACAAAGGCATTAGAAAAGGCGAGGAAAGTATCAGAAGCTCATTCTTCAAGGTTTTAGGCCTCTTAAAAGCCCTTTTCTTTTTGTGATGAATTCCCAAGCTATCCTTCAGCTTTTTTTTGAAAAACTCACTTTGGAAATGCAAAGACTGTGTGTTCTCATTGGGGAAATGATATTTTATGAGTATTTCTATGGAAAATTTATGAAGGAGGGGTCAAACAGTCTGTTTTTGGCACCATGAGATTCGAAAGAGTTTGATTAATTAAGTTAATTTTGAGGACAGATTTTGATATTTAGTGAAATTTTAATAGTAAGCCATCCTTTATAAAAATTGGTTTCAATGGTTTAGGGCAATCCAATAAATTTGTTTAATAAGACAAATGAGAGAGGCGAAATACGCTGAAAAATGAGTGAAATTATCCACGCTGATAATTTCACGATTCTTGTTATTTTTCTCTGATGATTATTGAGGCGTAGACCTCTCCTGACCTTAATATTGCAGTTTTTAGGCGGTATTGTTTGGAGATGAAAAATGCTCTAGAGAGCTTTTCACAGAATCTTTGAGTTTAACTCGAACTCAAAGGGTTTTTCAAAACACATGAAGGAAGCATAAAATTCCTTCAAAAATGGATTCCTTTCTCTCAGAGAGAAATTGAACGAGAGCAGATGCCAAAGGCAATCTTTACATTATCATAACGGGTCAAGGAGCTAGTTTTATAATAAAGACTATTTTCGTTTTGTCTTTACTAGAAATTATTTGATTAAACAGCTATTTTGTATTCAGTAAGCATTGAAAAACAAAGAATTTTGTCTTTCACTGTCAACTTTAAACAGTAAAGGAAACTCAGATATTTTTGTAAAACTTGAGAAGATAATAATGAAGAATATGATCAGCTTCCAAGCAAGATGTCATATTTTGAAAGAAACTGACGATTTGCGATCAGCTCAAAAGTTTTTCAAACCTCAAAAACCAACTCAGATTTTAATAAATCACGCTCTCAATAAAAAACCATGTGCTAGTTTATTTTTAATCAAACATTAGCAACAAAAGTTGAAACTAGTTACACAAATTAATAAACTCATGACCGAAGAGTAACTGCCATGAACGAAAGAGCCCTTTAGTCTTTCATTACAAAATAAACCTTCTCCCATTTCTTTCTCCTTGCCGACAAATGCCTTGGTAAGCATCCAAATTCTATTTGGAAAGATATGTGTTTGTCTCAATTTCCAGCGTTTTTTCGGTTTTTAGAACATATTTATAGAAGCGTGTTCTGGAAAAATCATGGTGTGGTTCTATAGATTTGAGATGGTTCTCTGAGGGCTCAAAAAACTGAGAATTATCTCTCCTTCAAGACTGAAAGAGCCTTGAAATGTCTCGGAAAAGTCAATGACAGAAGAGAGGGAAGAACCGTCCTCAAAGGGTGGATAATAACAGTTTTTTTTACTGAAGCAATTTGAGATTTTGAGGTTTTTCTATGGAAAAACTTTTAAATTTACAACTGATTTTGATTTGGTAATTCCAGACTAAGAAAAGTTAAAAATAAAAATTTGATGAGGAACTTATCAATTTCGCGTATGTTTCTGTAAAATCGTTTATATACATAAATATAATCAACCTTAAATTTCTTTTCTTATTCCGAAAAATAAATTAATTTTACAATCAAATTAATAAACATCAGTTGATACAATTTAACCAATGAACCTAGACATTGCTTTGAGCAAACTCAGACCTGCAGGTATAATTGCCCAAAAACTTGTTTTATTTACGCTGCTTCCTAGATCCTAGAGGCTCTGTTTATCGTGAGTTCGACGAATATGACTCTGATAATGACAATGATTCCAGACCAAAGCACAAAGTCACCAAAAAAATCAAGAAATTTGGCTTTAGAAAAAAGAAGTACAAATCAATTACCGATGAAATGAGAGAGCAGTTGATCGATGCTATTCAAAATGAGGGTCTCAAGATCAAACATGTATCATTAAATTGCTTGTTTGTTACTAACTCTCTTTAGGCTGCAAAGAAACTTCGCATGAACTACTCTTCAGCCAAGTCAATTTTTAAAATCTACAAGAGAGAAGGAAGACTGAACAAAAAGATCTTCAAAAGACGAGCAGACCCTCAAGAAGATGGTCATTCTAAAGGCACACCCATGTCTGAAGATCTTGAGTCAAGTCAAGAAACTCACTCAGAACGAGGAGTCAAAGAAGAATCAAGCACTTCTGAAGGCATTCAATACCAACCTTTGTTAAAAATCACGACTCCAACCCAAGAAGAGCTCTTGAAAGCAACAAGTTCACCTCTTTTAAAAAGAGAGGAAGTCGAGGAAATAAGCGTAAATTCTAGAAAGAGTTCCAGAGAAGACTTGAAGCAAAGCATGATAATCAATCAAGAGGGCCAAAAACTAGCACCGAATCACAGTCAGACTTTGTACCACCCAAACCAAATAAATTTTTACTCTATGGAAGACTTGATGAAGCAAAGCCCTTATTTATTTGAAGATAACTCTGCTAAACTGTTTGCAAACAACAACAATATGAGCCAACAGCCAGTCTTTGCTGCCAGAATACCAGGACCTTTTTCACCTTCTGTTTATCTCCCAAAAATGGATCCTCTTCATATACTTGGACAAGCTGCTCCGAAATCTCTCCATTTTACTAGTTTTGGTTTACAACAAAGCGTGAGCCAGGTGAACCAGATGATGATGACTAATAAAATGAATCCATTTTTATCAAACTCCTTCATGGCAAACCTCAATCAAATTGACCCATTCATAAACTATTCTCTGCTCAATAACTTCAACAACAACAAGAGCAGCTATCCTCCTCTTAGAATGCACAGCAATTCTTCAAGACAGTAACTCGGCCTCTTCACTGCGGGTTATTTTTATTTAAAAGAATAAATCGAAAAAGAACTTTTCAGGATTAAAGAATTATGTCGTCTCTTACTTGAGAATTTGAAAAACCCCCTGATGAAACAAGATTTTGAGTTTTGTAAAGTATATTTATCGTGCATGGATCATCAAACTTCTCATTTTTTGTTTGTCTTAATCATTATTTAAGCACTTTCAAAGCTGTATGTTTCCCTTAGAAGGTTTTACAAGTGCCACCCTTCATTTTGTAAAAGTATACTGTACATTCACTATCTAAACGCTTTTGAAGTGATTTGAACTTGACGCACACTAGGTATGTCTTGCACAACTTTCTACAATTTAAATAATTCTGAAGCCTTCAGATTAATCATTTAAATATCGTGCCTAAAGTTTTTCGGTTGTATTTGAACCACATTATTTAAAAAATGAATTAACCACTTCTTGAGCAGCCTGATTTTGTTGAGAAGCTTCCCGCGAAGGAGAGTTTATTTTCCCTTTCTCCAAGAATCTCTTCTCATGGTGCTACAACTGAAAGATTTTTACTGAAATTGGCCATGTTTTGGAACCAAATCTATGTTTTTTGAGTTTCATTTTTTTGGTACAGGATTCAGCCGAATTGAGTTCTGCGATTAGACAAAATCACACGATTAAAAAGGTCTAAATGTTAAAAATTTATCCTCTAAAAGTTAAGATTGAAACTTGAGCAAGCATCAAAATATAAATTTTCGAATTCCTCAAAGGAAAAATTTCTTTGGTGTGTTTATTCCTGGGAGTTAGCTTTAAATTTAAATTGAAAGTTTTAGATAGGAATTCAATGTGTACTTTCTTCCACAAAATTCGAATCTCAAGTCGCCAAATCATGCATGACTTTCCTGGTTTAGAAGGCTTAAAATTAAAGGGCAGCAAAGTCTCGTGGAGTTCCACATCGAGCGTGGGCGTATCTGAACGTATTCATTCGCTAAGAAAGAATGAATATTCTCAAGTAATCAACTTGATCGAGACTGTATATTCATAGAAAACGCCTTTTTCTCTCTTGAAAAAACTCAAGTTTCTTTACAAATATCCAGTGACTGAGGAAGCCAGGAAAGTTTTTGATTAAAAATTCGAGATTAGATCATTTAGAGGAAGCCTAGAAAGATTAAATTTTGATTGTTCCATGTCTAAATTAGTTGTGGGATGTTTTGTTCGTGCTTTTAGCTCGTCGGAAAAGTCTTTCTCTGTGAAAAAGAAATTTTAGAATATTCTTCAAACCAACTCTTTCTGTGCAGATTTTCGAACTTGGGCAACAAGAATGAACGGTAGGAAAGATTTTGGAAATATCAATCATCATATATTGTCTAGCATTCAAATACTTAAAGTGAGCTGTTTCTTGCTTTGAAGAAGAAAATTCTTTACGGAAGAAGAAGATCAGTTGAATAGTTTATGTGATTTAAAAAGGCCTATTTTGAAAGAAACTCTGGTATATATTCAAATGAATGAAGAGGAGATTTCCAAAAACATTTAGAAATTCTTTGAATTAATTAAAAAATTTATTATTTTGTCTTGAAACTGTCATCTCAAGGTTTTTGGAAGATGTGTAACAAACTGACTTGTGAAAATGAAAATGATTTTCCGATTCTCCTTTGTCAAGGTGGAGGGAGATGCAAAAAGAAATTTAAAGAATAAAAATTAAATTGAAAAAAGGCGTGAAAAAGAGTTTATAAGAAAAACAAACAAACAAAGCTGCAATGAGTATAAGCATTTTGAAAAACTACCAAAGAAAACTCTTTCTCTCTTTCAATCATCTGACAAACTAGTCTAGAGATTCCCCAAATTTCTTCATAAGTCTAGAAGTCCTCCTTTTTTTTGAGAGATACTACTTTCTTGAGATAATCAATATTGTTTCTCTCTTCCTTCAAGGAATAAAGAACTCTTGATAGATCTAGCACTGAAATATATTGAAAAGTCGATGTTATCCAGTCTATGCAAAACTCAAACTTCATCTGAATGATGAATATCGCCAAAATATTTGTTTAGCTTGATCCAAAACATGAAGAGACACAGATTTTGACAAGAGCATCATTGAACTCTGTCTAGAATTGAGGAGACGTGCTATTAGAAAACTGAGCTTTGAAGAGCATAATACAGTTGATTGAGTTTCTTGGTTTTTTTAGATTTAATAAAATTAACCTTTTTTTTCCTGGTTCAAAACATTCATAAATGACCACTTCGTTCACCCTTAGGTTCTCAAATATTCCTTTGAAAACCTCAGTTGTACCGAAAAAACAGTTTTGATATTTTTCTGGAAAACTTTCCAATTTGAAACCAAGTGTTTTACTTGTTTTATTCAAGAGTAATAAACTCAGCCATCAAACGTTTAAAATTTATACAGATTTCTTTCAAATACAAAAGTTTGAAACCTAGTTTAATAGCACCATTTTTTATCTAACTGAATTCCTCGATGAATTTTATTCTTTGAGTTTTCCTGCAAAGGGGATGCTGTTAAAGAATTTTCTACAATGGCTTTCAAAAAAAACCCACTCTTCAAGATACTTCAAAGAGAAGTAGGCTAGATCATACCTTTTCCATATATTTTTCTCTTTCCTTTTTCGTATGATTTTGTGATTATCTGAATGAATGAAAAACTCTAATTTAATCAGTCAATTCATCTTAAATCAAAAATTAAGACAGGGAGGAGGCAGCTTCATTTTCTTCGGCTTTTATCCACTTTAACTATCAAATAAACACTTAAGGAAAACCCTATTCTCAAAGCTCACTCTTTTCTACTCTATCTCTCTTGCTACAATTAGTCGGAAGCGTTGCTTCCCTTTGGGAAAAAACAGTCGATACCATAATTAGATTTGTTTGAAATTGTTCAAGGATTTTCTTCGTCTAGGCCTATATTCTCTTCTATGCGGGAAACTTTCCAAGCTTCCTCCAAGCTAAACTGATCTCAGGATGCTTTTATGCTCTAGAAACAGGTTTTTTCAACATCGCAGTGACAGAAATTCATGAAGCGAATTTGGAGATGAAAAGGTTTTTTTTTCATACAAAAATCCAAAGAAAGTTTCAGGCATTGAGTTTTAATGCATGTCACCTCAGGAAGAACTGAAACTCAGGCCATAAACGCCATTTTTGGGCTCGAAGGTCAAGCCTATGTGAAGATAATTGAACTGAATTTTATTCCAACAGCAGTTTTTAGATTTTTTCACTTTTAAATTTTAGATTTGACCCTCAACTTTTTCACCTTGGAATTCAAGACCAGCAAAAAGCTGTCTGATTTTCTAAAAGATGTCGCTTTTCTTTGCCAAAAAAGGACAACTTCTTTCCAAATGGTTCCAAAATAATCCTTTTTGCCTTCGTAAGAACTCTTTACTCAAGAATTTCCCGAATATTCTAGATTCCAGAATTGACATTCTCTTACGCGTAAATCAATGAGAAATGATGACGTCCGATCTAAGAAGAGTGACATCTGTTATTTTCCTCTGTACTCACCAATTTTCTCTCAAAACGTGTCTTTTTGGCTTGAAATATGATCGAAGAGATGGCAGAAGTAGAAAATGTCATGTCTCATTCAAATTTCTGTGATTAAAACAAATTAGAATTATTTTGGCGACTGTGACAGATGTGAATCTTTTCCTTTAATAAAACAAAACATTGAGGAAATGAGGATAAGATTTTCTTTTCAATCAAATTCATGGATTCACTATCATTAATGAAGGTAGTTAAACAAGATTTCGACTCTAAAGCCTTAACAATCAATCATTCAATTTAGCCGTGAGATTTCAGGCAAGAAAAAATTTTAAGGATAGCTTGAATTAAAATGAAGTTTAAATGATTTCTTATTTTTGAGATCAAACTGAGGTCGATAGAAAAATTAAAGAGTACCCACTTAATTTTTAAGCAGACTTTTGTCTCGAAACAACCGAGACTTTTTTGGTATCACTTAACGAGGGTTCACTTGAACTGAAAAAACAAGAATCTCACAACACTTTGCAAAAAATTTAATTAAAGTCTGAGTGGTAAGAAATCATTTTTGTAGGAGTTGAATTGTAAAAAAATTTTCTCTTCAAAAATTTAGCCTCTCTGGGTTTACGAAATTTGACTCTTCAGTATTTGAGGCGAGACCTATGACGTCAGGAGAGATTTTTTGGTCCTTCGGTTTATTGATCTCGAAAGTTCTTTGAAGGGACCAATTCTTGAACAAAGATTTTGTCCACGGTAAAAAGATGGACCATACAAGGAGTCAAGCAACTATCGCAAGCCATACACACCATACATGGAATTTTAAATATTATTGGACCACTCAGAACGTGCTTTGATAATAGACAATAAATCAAATTTTCTAATTTTTAAGGTCATTTTTTTGGCCGAGACACGTCAGTGAGAAGGGCATGTGGGAATTCTGAAAGATTTTAACAAGTAAGTATCTCCCAGAAGGCATTTGAGGTTATTGCTTACAAGTTTGAATAAAGCTGAAATAAATATTTCTTCAATTTGTCTTATATGCTTTCGATGTTACATTTCGAAAAATTAAAATCTTTTTTAGTTTTATTGAATTACAAAGCAAGAAAACTGCTTTTTACATTAAAATTTTTCAACCGTGTTCATTTTAACTGGGTAAGAATGAGAAACTTGGGCTTTTTTGCATCATCCTTTGGTTGATTTAGTTCATTCTGCGAAAATATGGATGTAATCTTGTCTCAGAGATGGAGGGTTTCTCTCAGATGAAGAGAAAATACTTTTTGATGTTTTTTCTAAAAGGATTTCCATTTTACCCGGTTATTAGGGAAAAAGCAGAAATTAAAGAAGCAAAATTTTAATTGAAGAGTTAAAATTTCGAGAAACAAACTTAAAGGCATAAATTTGAGCCAAAATATTCTTCGCCTTTAAATAATCTTCGTCGGTTTTAATACTTGATCAAAATTTAATTAAGAACGAGAAATCCATTTTATTTTTTGGCAAGCGTGATTCAAGTTGCAATAAAATAAAATAAAATTTCGTTTCGAGCTGTTTAACCTTATGGAAAATCACAGTATGTTGAGTAAATTACGTCCCACAGGTCCCTTACTTCTTCTTATCCCTTCTTTCTTACAATTAAATAGAGCCAAGAGGCCTGAAATACAAAGACTTTGACGACAGTAGTTCCAGTGATCCTGAGAAGTACAGTGATGAAGCATAATGTCACCAAGAAGATCAAAAAATTGCCTCGTTGTAAAAAGAGATACAAATTCATCGCCGGTGAGATGAGAGTTCAGCTTGTCGATGCCGTTGATACTGGCGAGAAGATTAAACATGTAGCCCCCTTTTTTGCCTCTCACATTAACCAGTCTTAGGCCACAAAACGGCTGAAAATCAACTATTCTTCAGCAAAATCCACATTTAAGGTCTTCAAGAGGGAAGGAAGGTTCAGCAAAAAAGTTTTGAAGCCCAAAGCCCCACCCAAAGGAAAGGCCGCCTCAAAACACAAAGATCTTTCCGAAACCTCTGAAGAAAGTCAAGATTTTGAGGAGGACGAGAGCTTAGCGCCTGAATCACCTGAACAATCCAGCAATCCTTTTTTGAAAAGAGAATATGAAGAAGAAAAAGAAATTGTCAAACAAGAATTAAATTTCCCTCCAAAACAATCAGAGCAGGAAGTCCAGCCTGCAGAGGCCACTCTTGTGGAGCCAGAAGAACAACGTAATATATTTGGCTCTAGTCCGAGCGATTTGTTACTTTTGGAAATATGGCGAAATTGAATAATCCCAATCAAAATGTACTTTACAACTCCTCCTCTTTAAATCGAGGTCCTTACTCCAATGCCCCGTACCCTCAGCAAGTCGTCAATTACCCAAAACAGCCATTTGGAACTCCTCAAATACTCCCCACAAACTTTAAACCAAATAATCTCTATGGTTTAGAAGTCAATCAATTCAGAAATTTTGTGCCAAATCAACAACCTTTACCTCAATTAAATTATCCAATGCTTAACAACAATACTTCCTTAAATCAACAAATCCTAAATCCTGTTTTTATGCAAAATTTCCCGCAAATAAATCCTATGAGAAGCTCATTTCCCTCTCAGATGGATAGATTTGGGGTAAATGTGAGTTATTATCAGGATCAAGCCACCCACCAGCTCCCCCAAAGCCTTGAGCCAGGATTAGCGGATGTCAAGACAGAGGCTAAACTTGAATACTCTGACATCTAAGAGGAGAAAAATTTTGTTTAAAAAGGTCAAGGAAAATTCAAAAGGGGGCTTGTATTTTCTAAACAATCTTATTTTGAACCAAATCCTGTGTATGTCATCATATACATTAAATTTTTTTAATATTTTCAAAATAATAGAGGAAAAGTTTCTTATGCTATCACTTGCAGTTATTCATTTGTTTGTTGTGTTGAAAATACTATGTCATTAAATAAAATGGAATTAAAGCCTATATTATTATCTAATTAAAACTGGTAATTAATTAATTTTACCTTAAACTAGATGAAGGAAAAAAAATTTTCACCCTAGGCAAATCATGAAGAAATTCTTATTTGTATATCAAACGTTTTTTTTCACTACTCTTTCTTTTATTTTCCGTGGATAGGAAAAAATAAAAATGAATACAAAAAACCAAGCTAAGCATAAAAATCAAATTAAAACAAAGCAAGAAGTGACTCTTGATTAATGTAATTTTAAGGAGTATTTCGATTCGCAAAACCGAGGTGCACTTTTTCATCTCAAAGAAGAGAGAATTGAGAGGTTTGAGAGTCAGAAGCTAGAGTCAAAAAAATGAGCGTGTTTTCAAAGAAATTTAAACACTGAAACAAAAAGAAGAAAGTGGATTAATTAAGGTTCTTTCGAAAGGGATAGAAAAATAAATTTAGGAATTCAGCCACAATTTGAGAGTTGAGCCAATAGGACTAATCCAAACATCCAGTTGAAGCAATCCTGAAATTCAAATTCTAAACTCACAAAGCCACAAAGAAAAATGGAATAAATTCTGGCTCCAAAATTTAAAGTGGGTTGAAATATTTGTGAACAAAATACGATCATAGAAAATTCAAAATTCGAAACAAATTGCGTCATTCTGAAGGATGCCGGTTAATCTCTCAGAAAGTTCAAATCAAAGAACTTCATTTAAAAAAGGACCAATTTGAACTTTTAATTTTTCGAATTTTCGAAAGACAAAAAGGTTTGATCAGTCTTCTTTTCTTTCAATATTCCTGATAGCCCCAAGGATGACTCTGTTATTAAACACCCCTTTTTCTTGATTCAGATAAAGTTCACAAAGAATTAGATTTGATTTTGAGTATGAGGATAAGGTCTTTCCTGTTTGAAACTTTCAAGTTGCGGTCTGAAAAGTATTTCTTCCAAAATCATGGCAATCTGGAAAACAAATTAAAAAATTATCCTTCTTTTGAAATTAATTGTTAAATTTGAGGTGGAAACTCATCTTGTTAAACTAAAAAACAATGCATAATCGAAACTGGAGCTTGCAAATTTCACTATTTCCAGTTCGAGAAATCATTCGGAAATCGATCAATATTAATCTTTCCCTTTGTGAAGGAAAAAAAAAATGATTTTTCGGAAATCAATCTAGTTCCAAGAAGACAACCCCTCCTCAACATCATCTATCCAAATTTCAAAAGCTTTCTCTGAATTTTAATCAGCAAAAACAAGAAAAAGCCGAACGAAGGAACCATAAACATCTCTTCAAAGTTTGACATCCGCAAAACAAATTAAAAATTTTTTGAGGATCAAAAATAGAGCAAAAATTTGTTTTCTTCAAAATCTCAGTTCTCAACTATTCTCAACGATCTTGTTCTGAGTAGAGGCAGACAAAAATTATAAATCATTTTTACAGAATTCTTATATATTTAGAATAGTCTATTTCAAGAAAATTGTTTGTCCCTCATTATTCCTTGAGCTTTTTGTCTCGGATGAGAGAATGGCTTGGATTTCTGAGTATTTTGAAGAGTTTTGTAAAAGGATATTCTTGCGAAAAGCATGTTAATAGCCTCATATCTTCTAAAACAAGTCTAGGACAGGCGATCTCATTGCAAGCCTGGATATTCATTTGCTAAATAGACCAGATGGTGATTAGCTTTGTCTTTTGATTGTCCTGAAGTTCCTTAAGTTTAAAATTTTGTTCTGAATATGTTCTGAACAAAAATCATCTCTTCGTAGATGTGCCAAAAACCTTAAATTTAACCAATCCCCTGATCCTAAACAAAAAGCTCAAGAATAAGAAAAGGATAAAAAGCTTCCCTTGCTGAAACTATCCCAGAAAATCAACCATTTTTTCAAAAATATCGAGGACTTTTTTTATCCTAAACATGCTCAAAGCAAGCTTGAGATGGATAATCTCAGGACCAGGTCTAGAATCTGTCAACAGGAAAACATTCTGACTATCGGGTTTAGTCATAGAAAAAAGAGTTCCAATGTTCCAACTCATTGAGTTGAGAAGAATCTAGACTTTTTCTGCTCATTTTTAAGACCTTGCATAGAATAGAAAATCCCATGTGTTCCTTTCTCTAAATTTGCTTTGTAGTCCAAAAGAATGTGCTTTTTGGGTCTTAGCTATTTTTAGTTAAAAGATCTATTCGAACTTTTATTTGTAAATTTGGAAGGAATCGAAATTGCCTTCAAGAATAAAATGATTTTAATTTATTTTGGGGCTCAGAACCAAGCGCTAGAAAAAAGTGATATTGATGAAGTTTCTGAACCTTCCCCCAAAAAAGCCTTTTGAATGGTTTATCTTTTCAATCATCCTCGCACTTCATCGACCATTGCAAAAAAAATTGAGACTCGAATATTTGGAGGCAATTCGGCAAGAGAAGAGATCCTCCCAATTTAATCGTTTAATGAACCATAATCTCTCACTTAGTGAGTTGAAAGATTCAGGAAAATTTTAATTAGCTTGGAAATAATATTTTATTCGGAACATTGTTTCTGGCTTGCAAATAACTTGATTGATCCGCAAATTATTTACATATCAGCAATTCTCGCTCCATTAATGTCTTCAAATAAGGCCTAAATTTTTCAAAAGAAAAGGGATGAGACTATTCTGTCATTTTTTCATTTAGTTCTCATCTTTAGTTTTTTTGATGTATTGAAATAAGAAGGCTCAAAGGGCTCAAAGCGAAGCAAGTTTCTCTGGTGTTTCCAGGCAGACTGAAAGGACACATAAAGAGAAATACTTTTTTGGAAATTTATGGAAAAATATTGGTTAATCAGTTCACCTTTCTATTCTTAAACTCGGCTCTTCACAATAAATGGCTCAAGAGCAACTCTGAAATATATCCTTTTGAAGACGCAAAACTTTTAATTTTCAAGGCTAAGAAAGGCCAGCATTAATTACAAAATATCATTTGTTTTGCTAAGCAAACATTTCCTGCGCCTCTTTCAAATGGATAAAGAAGAAAAACTAATAGTTTAATTGTTGAGTTCAAAAATAGTGAGAGGTGTTAAAATAAGGATTGTGTTCCTATTTTTATGATTGCTTCTTGATTTATTATCAGTTTTTAGCGAGGACAAAGACTATTTTCGAAAAATTTGTATTCAATTTCAAATTAAAAATTTTAATTGAGAATTGGGATTAGCCTGATCGAGAACGAAAGGTATTATTAAGAAGACCAAAATTAATTCGTATGAATTTACTGTGAATTTTATCCTTAGATTTTATAAGAAAAAGTTCAATTTCTGAAATTATACGTCATTGAAACATTAAAATTTCAAGACCTAATTATAATTAATCCATTGGCAGATTGTTTTTCACACAAAAAATTCTTTTTCTCCATAAAATATTGTCTAGAGGTTTTTTTCTTTCAATCATCTTGAGTCGAGAAGCAACGACATTTCCCTTTTGCTTCCTCAAATTCAAAAAAGCAACCATACTTTGCTAAAACCTCACTCCAAAGATAGAGGCCAGCAATTAATTGCAGGCCGAAAAATAAAATTATGAATAAAATCGTCAACAATTTTTTTTGGATCCAGAACACTTGTTTTTAATTTTTGTAAAACTCCAAGGCCTGAGGGTTAACCTTCCATTGATGCCTCTCATTTGATCACAGTTCTTAAAGAATGATCTCAGCCTCATTCTTCATAATCCTTGAAGAGAGTCGTT
>Ga0182738_1004970_pt1 | contig 14391 bp, 4 predicted proteins | sample eDN5th30CBELigMG_FD_128876 | JGI IMG/M metagenome (GOLD analysis project Ga0182738, IMG submission 128876) | Enriched Miracle-Growth compost microbial communities from Emeryville, California, USA - eDNA 5th pass 30_C BE-Lig MG (version 2)... ... | reverse complement strand
GTTGTGACATGTTTTAGAAAAACACAAAGTGGGTCGGCTCTGACAGACCCCTCTGACATGATTTAGAAAAACATGACCCATATGATGAATTAAATTTTTTTCCAAAATTTTTTTGGGAAGATTTTTTCCCCTTAAGAAGATATGGTAAAATTTCTATTCGAAAAAAATTATCTCTCTGGAAATTTAAGAAAATCCGGAAATCTGGAAAGACGGACAAAATCCGGACAAATTTCACAAAATCTGAACAGTCCGTGGAAATCCGGACAATTCCAAACCCTGTCGTCTGAAAAAAAGAAAATCCAAAAATTCTTCTTTCAAATGAAACAGTTTTTTTTTTCAAGAGAGTTTCACAATTAATCAATATTTCCTCTAACAATTCATTCTCAGGCTCAATAATCAAATACATAAGGGAGACGAAAGTTATTTATAAGATAATATTACATTATTTAATTCATATTTGAAATAAATATATAAACCAGAGTTGGAAGAAAAAAATCTGAAGCAAAATCGCTTTTTTTCTTTTCATCAATGCTTTAAAAAATTCAACACATCAGATATTCAAGATTTTAGCCCTCATCTTCATCAATCCATTCACTTCATTTCCTAGTTCAATAAAAGTTGATTCGATGTTTTTCTCAAGAATTTCTTCAATAAATAGCTTGACAAGACCAAATTCGGAGGAACAATCTGCAGGACCTTCTTAAAGTCATTGTAGACATTTCTAATGACCCTCAGAATATCGATCCAAATAATAATGCTCACCAGCACCAACCCAATCGTGAAAATGATCATAATGTCATTTCTTGTATCTCTATTATCCGAAATCTTTTGCGTCAAACTCTCATCCATAATGTCCGCAATCGTCTGAGCTTCATACGCAATCGTCATAAAATTCGACAACATTATATCAACATTCTTGCTTGCAAGCCCTAACAATTGGCCCATGCTCGTCTTTGTCGAAGCCAAATAGCTCGCATATTTCGAGTTAAGCGAACTCAACAGAGCTGTATTCGCCACCAGCATGTTCACTGGCTGTCCTTTGCTAAGCAAAAACGTGCAGTGAATTATAATGTCAGCAGTGAATCCGATACAATCCGGATTATTATCAAAGACTATGCTCTTAACTTGCGAGTTATACGTGCCGTCAATCTCTAAAAATCTTGAAGGGATTTCAGTTTGAATCGTCTGAAGCTGTTTTGTAGCATCATACATTGCCTGCAAAGCAGTTTCGTGCTCAACTCCCATTGTGTTATTCGTAGTAAACAAAATATTGAAAGCAGTGTATGCTGTTGTCACACGATTACTGATGTAGTTTGCGAATTGAAGCTGGCCCTGACGATTGTAGATCACCCTGATGGCTGTCTTTGTGGAAACGAGATCCCATATCGTAATAGCGATTAAAATACTCATGTAGATAACGACTCTGAAGATGTACTTGATATATCTTTTGCGGAACTCTTCATATTTCAAAATTTGAGTGTTGTGTTTCTTTGAATAAGTTGAGCTTTGCTCGATTTCGGGAATCGCTTCAAAATCTTCATTCATACTTGTGAACCACTTGCGCTCAAAGCTTTCATCGTCAACGAGGCTTTTTCGGAACTTCGAAAGTTGTACAGAAACGTCTTTGACCCCTGAAGGGCTTATCTTTATAAAAGCCTTCATATTCTTCTTTTCGATTCGGTACTGATTCCAGATGATAGACATGAGTAAAAATCCGATTCCTGCCAATAAGAATGGAGTCATAAACAAACATAAGTTCATGATATTTTGATAAGATTTCTTCTGCTTTTCAACGGAGCTGATAAATATATCTGTGATCTCCACATTTTTGAACTGAAAGTCATCCACAATATTTGTCGCTAAATAGCTGAAAATATTATATCCTGCTGTCGAAGTTGCATTATCAAGAGTATCCAGCGTTTTTATCGCGTTTGTTATCTCCTGAGTGGCCTGGAACGTATTCACTTCTTCATAGGAACCAGAGTAATCATCGGCCGTTTCCAAATAAGTCCCATTTATTCCTACATCCTTCACAAATAACAAGCTTTGGAACTCCTTTTCTAGCGCATAAACGTTCTGTAACATCTCATCATTTGCGTCTTTCATATCTCTCATTCTTAACTGCAAGTTGTCCACAGTCGTTGACAAGTCGATAATCGACCCACCTGCTGAAAGGTAGCCTTCAAGCTGCAAGATAGCCCCATTGCCTGATAAGAATATCAGAGCTGCCTTGTAAGAGCGGTCCTGTGAAAGTTTCATAAGATTTTTCTTGATTTGCAGGTTCTCCATTGTTGTATCAGAGACTGATTTCATAATAACCTGAGCAATAAAAGTCAACAAAACAACTCCATAGAAAATAAAGCACAGGATAATAAACGATCTGGGATAGGATTTCGTGTTGATTGTCGCCTTGAAAGCCTTGTCGCTGGCGCTCTCGCCTGACTTGGACGAATGCTGACTGCCTTGATATTTAAAAGCCTTGCTTTTTAAAGGCCTTCTGATATTATTATTTGGCTCTACTTTTCTCTCCTCGTCAAGATTAATATTCGAAAACGACAGCACAGTGTTTAGTTCTGTGTTTAATCTATCTTTTTTTGTTGTGTGAACGGATAGAAAGTATCTGTTTTCAATGGTAGTTCTGCGAGTAGATTTCGACCCGCCGTCATTGAAAAGGAATCGTCTTGTTTCAGAAGTCGGCGAAAGCAATAAAGGAATGTCAGTAACAAGATTTGGATTGGTTGTCTGTGGCCGGTCAAAAATCGTTATTTGCTGCGCATAATCCTCTTGGCCTTCATCTTCATGTAAATTTTCTGAAGGTTCATCTTCCCCTTCGTTATTCAAATTCTCTGAGCCTCCATCATCTTTTTCTTTAGTATTCAAGTTTTTCAAAGACCTTTTCGTACTCATCACACCCTCCTCTTCTGTCGTTGTTTTCCACCTTGCTTCTCCAAATGCTTTTGATTGACGTAATTCCAAGACACTGTCTTGAGCTCTCTCCTCCAAGCCACCACTTTCTTGAGTAGTCGGCCTCAAATACACAACCTTAAGCGTTGTACTTCCAAACTTTACCACTTCAATATGACAATAAAACGTTTGAGCTTCATTTCGACTTCTTGCGACATATCCTCCGGCCTCTTTGTCATAAGGATATAGTTGGAGCTTTTGGAAGCCTGCAGTGAAATTATTGTAAAGCTCTAACGCTCTTTCATGCGACATTTTCACGCCAGTCACTGGTGATAATGACGACCCTCGGCTGCTTAACGTTAAACTATTCGTCTCTTTTTCTTTATGTGAACTTGAATAATATTGTTGCTGGGTTGTTGAATCACCAGTCATATGTTGATTATTCAGCACAATGTTGAAAGCTGCATTGATCTTGTACAGTTCTCTTGATAAAAATCTTGAGGAAATTAATGAAGAATTTGTATTGGCAGAAGAAGAGTCTGTGAGCTTCAGGGTTTTTGATAACTCCTTTGAGGCTCCTTCAATATTTCCATCTTCCTTTAGCAGTAAAAACTCTGCTGTCATAGGCACAGGCCTGATGATCATGTTTATGCAAAGGCCTTGAGCGAGATAAGGGTGATATTTCGCGTGGAAATCCACTTCAATAACGTATTTTTCTTTGTGATAAAGATAAGTACGATAGGTTTTATTGATAGAAACGACACCATCAGTTTTCAAAACATCCTTTCCGAAATTGTCATAATATGCTCTCAAAGAAGGGGAGAAGATTTGTGTGACACGGGAGCCGATGTAGCCTTTTATGTTGTTTCCTCCGCAAAGAGATAATAAGGAGGAATTGCAGTAAAGGATTTTTCCGTAATCGAGCTTTTCTGTTGAAATCAAAAGAAAGGCATTGAGGTCTTGGTAAAGATTTTCTTCAAGCAAATTTGTCTCTTTGAACTTTTCTTCAAGTTTAAAGTATGCGTGATTGTAGCTTTGATAGTATTTCTCAAAGTATTCTGAAGAATGATTCACTACAGAATAATATTTCGCATAGCATAAAAGCGGAGAAATGCAATGTGGAGGAAGGACTCCCGAAGCATTGTTGATCTTCTTTTCAATTTTTATCCTCAAGTCGCTCATCTTCTGTCCAGAACTATAAATCTCTTCAATATTCGCAGTGTCGCCAAGAATATTGCCACAAACCTTCAGATAAAGTTCAGTTTGCTTCAGCATCTTCTTCTTTATATTTTCAATAAGAAGCCTGCATTGAACATATCGATTCAAATTCAAGTCATTTTCATCGCTTATTCCATCTTTCTGGCCTTCAAACATCGAATTTTCAATCTCATACAACAACAAAGAAGCGCTCAAATAGTTCGGCGACCATTTATTCTGTTTAATCTGGTTTGCGATCTTGATCGTCTTCGCATATGGCTCAGCATTTTTAAAACATGTATAAGCTGTATGTAGGTTTATCAAAAAGTGCTTTGGGAACCTCGCCAATAACCCTTCCAAATACATCAAAGGCACTCTCGACATTGCATCTTCTGGACTCTTTTCCGATGAATTTTCTTCCTCTTTTAGTCCAGAATCAACACCAAAAACACTCTCTACACCGGTTCTTTGATGTGTAGCAATCAGATAAGTCCAATGGTATTTCAAGTTTTTCTTGCCTGGTTTCACTTCCAGCGCTTTCAGTTCTTGTGTGGCATAAACTTTATGCAAAGAAATTTCTGGTGAGCTCTTCATATTCGTGCAAAGAAGCCTTAGGATTCTATCCTTTAAACACTCGTGCGCTCCTTTTATAGCCAACAAGGATATCACTATCCACGTAAGTATAATAAAATTGATATTCGCTGCTTCATAAGATGTCGCTTTGAGAATTGTATTGAGGAAATAAATCAGATTCAAAGAGTTTATCACACAAAGCAAAGCTCTTTGTAGCGCTAGAGCCTTGAAATAGTACAATGGAAGCTTAGTTCCGAACTGAAATTCTCTCAATGCACTAAGCAACATTCCAATCACTGAACAAACCCAAGCACAAGCTTCAGAGTTCGAGCTAAAAATGACCGCCAAGACCTGGATAATCATCTTTTGAAATAAAGTTGTGACTTGTAATGAGCTGTCTTTGCTTGAAAGGAGATTCTTTGTTGGAAGCACATAATCAAACTGGAATTCCAACACAAATGACATCAGAAACTCTATAGCAAGCACTAAGCTTGAAATGACGATCAAGCCAGCTTGGCTCATCCCAAAAAGGTCAAAACTTCCTTCTCGAGATTCGATTATCGCCTTCACCCAAAATGACGTCAGCAAGAAATAAACCACTCTTGTCTGCAGCTTAAAAAGGCACTTCCAAATATATAGAAGCCAGGAGTGGATCGCATAGTCCCACAAACAGACGCAAATGACATATAGGAACAACGCTAGCTTTGCTAATGTGAAACAAAAGAGAATTGTGAGGACAGTTGTGGTTGTCGCATCGGATTTGCCGTAGTCTAGCAGATAGCTGGGGTTGATCATCTTGAAGAAATAGACCACAATATCAAAGATAAATGAGTTGAGAGCGGGATGATCGTAGTCTATGTTGGAAGAGAGGATGATTTGGGACATGAGCTGAAGGTATTCGAGGACCAAGATTATGGCTTCGGTGAGCTGGGAATATTCGACTTTGTAGAAGGATAAGAGAGCAAACTTGGTTTTGAAGGAAGAGCGGTCTTGGCAGAAAGAACGGAGGGTTTGAAATTTGCGTTCTTTGGAGTCCATCTTTTGATTTACCTGTCGATTCACCAAATTTTTAATTTGTATATCAAAAGCTTTTTCAACTGGTTTCTTTGAACCACTTCTTAATGATTCTTCACAAAAACAGGAGAATTCGGTTTATGAGCTTTAGAATAAATTTTTTCGTGTAAGAACAAGAGATGAGAAACTCTTCCTTTTGAAAAATATTTCTCTCCATCCTGCCAACGTTTTCATTGAAAAATCATTCTTTTAAGAAAGAAGCGTGTAAACAGTTTCTGTTTACTTATATTATAAGGAAAAAAATTGTGTTTTATCTTCCTGGGATTGTTGCAAAACTAGGTTATTCTCTTTGAAGTTTGCCATAATCTAGCGGTAGTCAGTCGTCAAGCCAATGTTGATTGAAAATAATACCTATCTGACTGTGAAATTAATTAATACATTTTGACTAAAAAAAGCCTGTGACGATTAAACGTCCAATTATCGAATCTAACTCAGTCTGTTTAATTTCTGAGAAAACTACAAATCTTCACAAAACTCCAACAAATGAGGTTTGATCAACAAAACGAAGAAAAAATTTCATACTGAATACAATAAGAATTCTTTCAAAACAATTCTCTACCATTTCAATGGGAAATCTTCTCTTTGAAAATTTTATTAAAATGGCTTTATTCAAAACCCATTGATTCGAAAAATTAAAGCAAAGAAACTAAACTTGAAGAATTTGAGCTATGTCTTCGAATCTCTTTTCTCCCATGATAAAAATACGAAAAGAAAACTGATTTGGCCTTATTAATTGGCCCAAAGAAGAAGTGTTCAGTAAGAAAAGATTTTCCTTCTAAACAATTGGTTTTTTAATTTGAAACACAAAAGTTACCTTCCACGGTTTCAATAATTGACTTTGGATTTCTGTTAAAAAAATCTCTTGGAAGCCATGAATTAAAACAATACCATCAGAAGGACACTTTCCCAATTTAAAGATCTCCTTTTTATTCAAAACAGGGAAGGAGAAACGGACCCTCTTTGCTTTGATTTGCTAGCGTCTCTTATTTTCGTTGTCATCAATAAGGAAAGTTGCTTGCTTTTTCCTTCATGATTTAATTTTCGAATGGCGAACTTTCTGCTTGAACGCAATCATTTTGAGGACATTTTCCTAACCTGAAAATTTGAGAACATCCGATGTTTTTTGAAGCCTGTTAAGTTTACATGCTAAAAATTTTCATCATTTCTGAAAAAGATTATGAGAGTTCAGGTACTTTTCTTTGAAGGAGGCTTTGAATTTTTTTTCAAGGAATTTTCACTGGGGTGAAGCAAACTTGATTGGGTTCAAGGATATTTTACTAGAGAAAAAGGTTTGAAAATGAGCTCCAACAAAATTTCCCTGGAGAAAATCTCAAAAAACTCTCTAAATATGCGCTAAAAAATCCTTCAGGAAAAAAATTTCCTCTATTATCTCTAGAAATTTTCTCTCTCTTATTTTTATCTGAGATGTCTGGTGTTTTAGATTTGGAACAATTTGAGATCAAATTTCAAGTCCTTCCAAAACAAGTTCCACATATTTGAAAAGGTTTCTCTGCCTTGTTTCCAGCCTTTTTGGGCTCTATAATTTCTAGAAATTTCAGTTAATTTTTTTTTTTATATTTTAAGGCATATAACCTGAAGACATACACTGTATTATATGTATAAATTAATTTATTTTGATTTATTTTTTTTAGCTGGACTGTACCTTGTACAAGTCTTTTAACCCCTAAAAAGGCAAAGATTTCCCTTCATAGAAATGTCGATTTTCTTCATATTTTGTTGAAAAGCTGATTCAAAATTGGCACTCAGCTCAGTTTATGTGTAATTTTAACCGTTTCGCCTCAAGAAATGACATTATCCTTCTGACAAGTTAAGGAATTAAGAACTAGAAACTTCAGCTACATCTTTATTTAATCAAAAACCTAAGATCAATGTGGACACAAATCTTCAAACTATGCTGAAAATTCCATCTTCTTTGTGAAACAGGTGGTGTCTTTAGAAGATTTTTCATATTCTAAATTAGTCATAGGATTGAAAGAAGGGATAAAATCCTAAATAATCTGAGAAATTCACTCCCTTTCAGTGCAAAGTTCAAAATATTGTTTCCTTGAGAGACATCTGAGCCATGGGGAATGAGCACCAAACAAAATGCTTTTTGCCTTTGTGGCTGTCTTCAATTAAAAATTGACCGAAAGGACAAGGGTTTGACTTCCTCTTTTGAATTATCTTTCAGATCTTACAAAAACTCAAGTTGCAAGAAAGATTCACTGACTCAAATCAAGCCATGAAGAATTCTATGGCAACCAAAGAACTTTTTTGATATCTTTGAATCTTGTTGTAATTTTTTTCAATGTTTTATTGTAAAATTCATTTGAAATATTCTCAAAAAATTTGAAAACTTTGTGATTGAAGTTCTTTTCACCGAAATCCTCCGAATTAGAAACGAAGTTAAAATCAAATTCATCAGAATAATTTGTAATTCCTCAACCCTTGAATTTTACTTTCTTAATTTTTGCCAAATTCAGCAATGGAATTTAGGAAGAGAAAATTGTGAATCCTCAAAAACCAGACGAAAAGAATCATTAAAAAAAATAGAACTACTTTCATTAAGTTCAATCCACTTTTGGAAATTTTTTTTCACGGGCGAATTCTTTCTGAGAAAAAGAACGCCATTGATTTTTCACTGAGATTCTTAAAAAATTAAATTTGGTTTTTTGTTTTATAAATTTCGCATGAAAAAAAAATCTCTCATCTGAAAATCCAATAAATTTTATAAAGATTTAGAGTATCTCTCAAAATAATTTTCCTTGAAAAAAACGACCTTGAAATTCAGCTTGATCCAAGTATTTTATTTCTGCAAAACATGAAAAGAATTTTTTTTAAGTTCAACCGAAAATAAGCAAGCGTCCCTTCAAACAATGATTTGATTAGCATCGCATCAAAATATTTTTTATCTTCCTAAATAAGTTATCTGAGAGATAATTAATTTGATTTTTCTGAGGTTTCTCCCCTAAAACGAAAAAATTTCTAAATTTTTTGAAAATGAACGAAGCCATCAAAACAACAAACCTGAAGCTTCTGCTTATTTTTCAAAAGAACGTCACCAACAAAAAGAAGCTTTCAAAGGGCCCTTGAGCTCAGAATTTGGAGAGGAAAACTTTTTAAAAATAAAGAGAGGAAAAAACAACAAAAATGTAAACCAGATTTGCTGAATAAAGAAAACCACTTTTTCTCCACAAAGAATTTGATTTTTTTCACAAGTTTCATTCAAAGTCTGCAAACACATCCCTCTTTTAAGAAAAGCAAAAACCTGTGCTTCAAGGCATTTGAAGAATTTCAAGACTTCTGGAACTTATTTTGAAACGAAAAGAGAATTCTTGATGTAATTTTGTACTTTAAAATACAAAAGGCCACCTTTAAAAATGAGTTTGTCTTTCTTTCTCTTAGTTTAAAAATATTAATAAAAAATTCACTTGAAGAATTGCACAGAAAGAAAAAGTCATGAAAAAAAAACTTGAGAAATTTCAAGTTTTAAAAAGAAGTTCGCGCAAAGATAAATTTTGCTTTCACCTGCCCTCATCCTCAACTCGGATGCTTATTGATCCTTCCTGATCAGTTATTTGTAAAAAGTTGAAGAAAAAAAAATGGCTAATTTATTTTTCATCTCAAGACAAATCTAAAAGATATTTCAATTTCTAAAAAAATTGAGCGACAAATTTTTCCTTCAATTTTCAAAAAAAATCAATCAATAGCAAAAGGGATTCTTATCAAGGAAAAAATTTTAGTGTGCTGAAAGATCTCGGACCTTCCCCATTTTTTCTTTTTCAATTTTCTTCACTTAAAAAGGCTGAAATTATATTTTGCAATCGTCTCAAAATCATTTAGATGGTTCAAATCTGCAAACTCTTCTTTGCTTTCAATATCTGAAAGCTTCTGTATTGATCGAAACTTCAAAGTTCTTTCCTGTTCATGCGAAATTAAAATCTATATTTAAATATAGAAATTGTTTTGAAGTGAACAATTTAAAGGGTTCATATACGTCAAGCCGTTTTAGGGATTTTCTATTTTGCAAATACTGAAGAGGAGTTAGTTCGTTTTTTTTCTCTCATTCATCCTTTGAGAGATTATTTTTGAAATTCCATTGAACTAAATTGCAAGACTTTTGAGCCCAAAATCAGAGTTGGGGAATGCCAAAAAACAATATCAGCGAATTCCCAGACACCAAGCTCGAGAGATTTTCCGGTCTTCTCATGAGAAATTTCTCTTCAGGGAAAAATGATTCGAGTTTGAAAAATTTTGTGGAGATGTTTGGGTGTTTGGTTGGAAAGAGGGAGTCAAAACAACCTTCAATATTATCAATTTTCCTCTCTCTCTTGCTTAAGAAAAAGAAATCTGGGGAAAAATTTTACCGTTATATTTCGAAGAAGGCCATTGTTTCAATTTAGATCCTTGTTCTCAGTCAGGACCCTCGAGACTTCACTTTGAAAAGTCTTTTGTTTAGACTGTTCTAATTTAGACCTTCCTTCTTTTTTCGGACCGTTCTAGTTAAGAGCCATAAAGAGTTGAGAAAATTTTTCCAGGGGTGGGGTCTTAATTAGAAACACGACACTACGTGAATTTCTTGGAGTAAAATTTTTTGACTAAAATTTATCTCTCTTGAAAAACTTTAAAGGCCTTTTGAAATGAGGGAATTTTCCAATATGATATAGAAACCAGTCACAATTGGTTAAAAACGATTCAGGGCCGGGAAAACGAGGCTTTTCCCAGCTCCAAACAATTAAAATCTTCAAAGAAAAAAATCCTCTTTCAAGGGAGAAAAGTTTGTTTCTTGAATTGGCTCAGTCAATGATCTGCAGTTTGAGTTAAAGATCATAAGGAAAGCCTTCTTAATTCCTACAATCAAAAGTTAAAAATGAAAAAATCTTTTGAGAATTTGTAACGCCTCACGATCTTTCCAGAATTTCCACTCAATCTGTAAAGTTTTGATTTAAAAAAATTAAGTGTGATCTCTTATTTCTCGAAAAATTTTCTCGATTTAATCTTTGTACCAAAGACAACAATCACTCGTAGATATAAAAGAACGTCTTATTCCATCCAAAACCTTAGCAAGCTCTTCTTTTGAGGAAACTAAAAGATATCTATTCCGAAGAAAAAAAGAAAGGTTTAAGATCTGAGTCTTTTGAGATTGTAATCTTGAGGATAATAAACCAAGGAATATTCCTCTCCAAAGGGTTGGAGAAATAGAGATTCATCATGTTTTCTATTCCTCAAGTCCCAAAAGCCAATTAATATCCAGTTTCAGTAGAATTCTATGAGAATTTGTTTGTATTTATTATTTTAACAAGTCTTGAATTTTATGAATTAGAGGCGATCGAAATCTCACCATAAGAAAGATAATCGTATTGAGTCATCATAATGATGAATAAAGCTGGAAACAAGCTGGAGTTTCTTCTCTTCACCAAACAAAATTTTGAATCTCAAATTTAAAATTTCACCAAAACTTCTCCTAGATTAAAAAATAGTATTCATGAAAGTGTTTTTGAAATAGAGCTCTTGGAAAGTCTTCATGAAAGAAGAAAATTTTCCACTATCTTTCAATGTAAAGTTTTGCTCAAGGACTTTCATTTGAAGAGAAGTTAAAATAGATGGAGTCATATGAGAAAAACAGAACTTAAAAAGAGAAAACTTTTTAGCTTAAATTCTTGAAGACTTGAATCCAAAGTTACCGAAAATGTCCACCAAGTCCTCTTTCAAAGTGACTCAGCAACGATTGATATAGATTAATAAAGACTTTCTTCTTCTTCTAAAAAACTCCATCTCCAAGAAAAAAATTCATAAAATTCATCTCCTAAAAAAAATTTTCCTCAGAATGGATTCCCATTGAGAAAAAATTGACGAAGAAAAGAACAGAAGTTTCTTTTCCCTTGAAAAGACTTGAAAGTAAGAGAGATCAGGTTTGATGATAGCAGGTCTTCTTTGAGTTTCTTCATTTCTCTTCTCAAAGTGGCCCGACTTGAAAAGTTACTTTTAAGGGTCATGGACTTTTGGCGTTCTTATCCAAAACTCAGACTCCAATCCCTTCAGGAACTCTATTTTTAAGAAGAGAACTTCTCATTAAAAAAATTCTAACTGAAAAAAAGAACCCTTTAATTTTTCAAAATTAGAAAAGCAGGCAATGAGATAATTGAAAATTTTTGATTTTCTAATTTTTTTCATAAAATGATTGAGCGAAAAATGCCTAAAATTTTGCCATGTTTCATAACAAAATGGTTTAAACTTGGCTCCGATGAACGGGAGTCCAGCCAATTAAATTTAAAATCCATGAGAAAACTAATTAATCTTAATTTTATAGATTTCTTCTAACAGTTTTTATCTTTGGAAAAACTCTTAACAAATTTTTAACTGTCATGGAAACTTGATTTTCCAATGAAGAAATATCTTCGAAAAAACCCTCAGAAAAAGTTTGAAAGCCAGGCAGATCCAAGCCCTTTTTTGTTCAGCAGTGAAACCTCTCATCTTGAGATCTTCATATATCTCTCGATATCGAAAGGTTGATTCTGAAATAGGTCAAATGTCGCACACTATGACGTCTACAGAATTCAATAAACTTGCATGCAGAAATGCGATTTTAATAACTTAATCGAATTAACCATATGACTTCATTGATCATTTGTAACATTACACATTAACTTCTTGAATTAAAAAAAGTTTCACTTTTGAATTTGTATTGCCTAACTCCTTTCCTTGCCTCCAAACAATCTAGTCTTGTCTTTATCACGTGCAAGGCTAGAGAGATTCTATGATTTGTCTCTTCGGTTTTTCCCTTGTTAGTCTTCCATTCTGTACAGTACTGCAGAAAAAAAGAATTTTAAATTCCAATATCTAATAGAAAAATCAAGAATGCAGAAAGCATCTTGAGATAGGTCAAAGGGCTATGAGGTCATTATTTTCCCTTTCTTATAGATTAAGGACCCATACAGATCGCTCAGGCATCTAATTATTCGTACTTAAACTAATTAAAGCAGTATTTCTTTTATTTGAAATTTTCTTGAGTGTTATTTTAGAATATTCTAAAGGAATGTGGTTTTTTTGCTGCTGACATATTATAGAGTATATAATGCAAGGTTTAAATAAAGAAAAGGGTTTTTTACGCTATAGATATGCTTTGAGGTTTAAAATCATTCAAGAAAAATAAAAAAACCAGCTATTTACTGGCAATCTAGTTTTTCAGTTTTTCATTGTTTTTTCGATAAATTTTGATGTTTCGAGGATTGGATCAATGATAAAAGGGAAAATTTTCAAGACAGGTTTTCGCAGTTGTGATATCAGATGATAGCAAATTTTCTGCCTGATAAATATTTTTCGAAAGACTAATCGAACATCTCCAATTTATTAAATTTAATTCCAAAAGGAAAAAATCGAATATTTTAAGAACACTTAATTTTTACTCAATCCACAAATCTTTCAAAGCGTTTAGCTTATTGAATTTCTGTCGAAAAATCCTGAGATTGAGGCCTTACCTCTTGACGAAAGCCTCTTCAAACAGATCATTCTCACGTCTAGAACCCCTCTTTATATCCTTAGGAGGTTCAAAATGCTGACATCGCATTATCTAGTCGTTTTTTGTCCCCCTTGAGAGGGAAAGAAGATGGCATGGGAAAATGAGAGGCTCTAATAATTCCTTGAGAGATCAAATTAACACGATTTCTATCTCGTTGTAGATGACGCCATGAATCCAAAAGGCGATTTTTTTAATTTATTTATGCTAAAAATATAAATTCAGGCAAAACTCATGAAAAGCACATATCCAACCGTCAGAATCTTTTCGAGAGCGCAAAGCTGCTGAGGTCTTTGGGGTCTGAGCTTGAAGGGATCGAATTCTAATGGAATGGAGAGATTTATAATGAAAACTGAGGAAGAAGTTTTACGTTCCCAGCCTTTTTCTTTTCGAACAATTCCTTTCAGGAAATGGAGAAATTTTAATGGAACGAATCTTCAGAGTCACTTTTTAGATTAAGGCCACAAAGCTTCAAGCTCTTAAATTGGAGGCGAGAGCTAAAACTCTAGATTTCTCTTTTTCTTGAAGAAAAGTTACCCAAGCCGTTTCTTTGTTGCCTAAACGCCTCCTTCGATAAATTAGAGAAGTTTTTTTGAAAACAGTTGGCATCTTCGAAAAATTCGAAAGCTTCTTAACAGACAAAGTTTTAATAAATTTCATAAGCTTTGATTTTTCTTCATCTCTTTTTCAACTCCCTTTTTCTTTAAATTCTAAACTAGAGTCTAACACAGAACTGTTCTTCTCAACTTTAAGCGTCTCGAGGCATACAATCCTGACATGGACTGAAAAAATTTGAATCGGTTATAAAAGAAGTGCTGATAAAAATAAAACGAGAACGACTCAAATTAGTGGTTAATTAAGCCAAATTGATTAAGTTTTTTGTCGTTTTTTTTAACCCCCTAAGTGCGAAAAAAAATTTTTTTCTCAAGAGAAGTTTTTTTGTTGAATGCTCAGTCAGCTACGAAATGGATCAATTTTCATCCTCCATTGAAGAAAAATTCTCCTCAATAGAAGTCTCTGGAAGCTTGAGAAAAATCATAATTTTTAACCTGCTCTTATTCAAGCATATCGATACTGCCCTTTTCAAAAAACTTCCTTCATCAGAAACATTTTTTTATCATTCTCTC
>Ga0182738_1004968_pt1 | contig 14396 bp, 17 predicted proteins | sample eDN5th30CBELigMG_FD_128876 | JGI IMG/M metagenome (GOLD analysis project Ga0182738, IMG submission 128876) | Enriched Miracle-Growth compost microbial communities from Emeryville, California, USA - eDNA 5th pass 30_C BE-Lig MG (version 2)... ... | reverse complement strand
GCTTCTGGCTCTGGATGAAGGCCAGCATCTCTTGTTCGGATTCGGTCAGGGTGGTGGCGTCGTTGCCGACCAGGCTGTCGCTGTGGTGCTCCAGGTACTTGCGGATGTCGCTTTCGCTGAAGGCGATGCCGCGCAGCATGCGCAGGTTGGGGTACACGCGGGTGACCAGGTCCTGGAAGCCGCGCATGATGCGGGTTTGCGGCTCCTGCCCCGAGACCTCGATGTCCGAGCCCGCAATCATCAGCCTGGCGGTGCCCAGCAGGCCGTGGACCTGAACGCGCAGCCGTTCGGCGCGCTGCCGGTTCTGTTCGCCTTTGTCGCTGAGGATGCGTTTGACTGAGGCGTTCTGCGTGCGGCTGATGTTCTGCTGGATGTATTTGTCCGTGCGTTTCAGCATCAGCAGCTCGTGCATCAGTCGGGCGTCGGGCGGCATGGCCACCACCAGGGATTCCTGCTCGTAGGCCGATAGCCGCTGCAGGCCCTGTTCGCTTTCTGCGTAGTCGTGAAAGGGGCTGATGACATGGATGCACAACTCGTGCTCGCGTCCGGCCAGTCGTTCATCCAGTTTGCGGGTATAGGCGTAGTCCTGGGCGGTGCCGTCGCCGGCGTCCACACGGATCTTGTTCTGTTTGATGATGCCGTCAAAGACCAGCTTCACCAGCTCGGCGGCTACGTCGGCCGTTTCAACCTCGGTGTCCTTGATTTCCTGCTCGATGTCCTTTTCTTCGTCGGTCAGGTATTCGTACAGGTCGCCATTACGCTGGATGTAGGTCTGCTGCTCCAGCAGGGCCAGGGCCTCTTCCACCTGCTTGCGCAACGCGGGCAGGTCCTGGTTGAAGCGATCCAGCATCAGCACGCAGAGGTTGCGCGGGCTGGGCTTGAATTCCTTCACGTACTTCACCAGGAACAGCGTTTTCAGCAGCCGGATGGCGAAGTCGTTGTTCAGGTTGGATTCGGCCACCAGAATGGCCCGCTGGATGTTGGATTTCAGCGCGGTGCGGATGCCCTCGAACATCAGGTCAAAGGTCGCCAGCTGGCCGAGCTCGTGGTCGGCGATATGCTTGGCCACCTGCTGGAAGACGCCCAGCATGGACCGTTCGCCCACGGAACTGTGCTTGCCCTCGAAGGCGCTGTGCTTGGACAGGTTCTGGATGGCCGACTGGAACAGGGTGAACTGGTAGGGGACGAAGGGGTAGCTGCTGACAAAGTGGTCCTGATCCCGGAAGTTCTGGTAGGTGGGGGTGCCGTCGGCAAAGTCGAACAGGGTCTTGAAGTTGTTGGACTGGTCGGCGTAGATTGCGGCGAGTGCCTGGACGCCTGTTTCTGTCTTGGTCAGCAGACGCTTCTGGATGACCTCGGCCACATCCTGGGATGTCAGCTTCATGCGGTTGGCGAAGCGCGCCTGGATCTTGCTGAAGTCGTTGCCCTGGCGGGCGTTCATTTCACCGATCACCGTGTCCATTTCTTCCTGGGCGGTCACGATGATCCAGGCGCGGCCCCGGCACTTGGTGGCCAGGCTTTCTGCAATGGTCTGCAGGTTGGTCATCAGCTTGATGTTGTCGGCGATGTACTGCCCGACTTCGTCCACAAAGAAGTTCAGCCGGAAATTAGGCGGCTGGCGTTCGATGTAGGCCTGCACCTGCTGGGCGAAGTCTTCAATGGACACGCGGTACGTGCTGCGGTATTTGTCCAGAATGCCCTGGGCCTGGGCTGCGTCGCCGCCGGTAACCTGGGCATAGGCCTGGGCGATGTTGCGGCTTTCCAGTAGGGCCTGTTCTCGCCCCGTGTGCCAGCTGCGCCCGGCAATGGCCCGGTAGGCTGCCTGGAAATCCTGATACTGATCCCGGCTGTCCAGGTCGCGCTCGAACTGGGCGATATGGCCTTGTTTGCCGTAATAGCCGCACATCTCGTCAAAGACCTTCACAAAGACGGCCAGCAGGGCGTCGATCTGGGTCTTGCTGATGACATCGGCCTTCTGGTCGATGTTGAACAGGATGCTGCGCGAGGGCAGTGAGACGGCCTTTTGTAGACTGGCCCGCAGCAGCGCATCGTCGCCACACTTGGGCAGGAACAGATCCAGCGCGTGGATGCCGTCGATGGGGCGGTTTTCCAGCACCAGGGCCAGCATCTTCAGCAGGTGTGATTTCCCGGACCCGAAAAAGCCCGAGACCCACACCCCATTGGCGTTGTGATAGTCGTTGTAGGCATCCAGGAAGCTGGACAGGCGCTTTTCGACCTCGTTGGTCAGAACGTATTCTTCGATTTCCAGACGCAGGCTGGCCTCGTCGTCGGCTTTGATGACGCCTTCGATCGGGCGGTCAACGGGCTTCTGGAAAATGGTCTTCAGATTCATGATGCGCGCCTTGCTCAGACTTCACAGTGATAGATGTTGAATGCCCGGTAATACTTGTCGTCGTGCATCCGGCAAAACAGATCCAATGAGGCACCGGTGGCCACGGAATGAGAATAATCCCCCGGGAAGAACAGCACGGTGGGGCGATCCTTGGCGGTGCTTTGCAGATTGTTCAGTACATTGTGCGAACGAATATATGGGAAGACCTCGCCCACGCCCGACAGAAACAGGACATCAAAGGGGGATTGCGCCAGCTGGGTGGCGATGGCAGGGATCAGGTGGCTTTCTGGGTCCAGTACGCCTTGCAGCAGCTCCAGCAGCTGAGGCTTGTCCACATCAGACTCCATATCCAGGATCTGGTCCCAGATGCCGCGATCCTTCAGGATCTGAATCGACAGATCATACAAATTGATGTCCAGCACCGTCACCCCTTGCTGGGCCAGGCTGGTGATCAGTTGCCCCTGCAGGCGTTGCATGGCGACAGCTTCCTGGGGCTTGTAGGGGCAGATGAAGAACGGCACCTCATTGCCCAAGCCCTGTTTGTTCAAGAAGCGCTGGCCGGAAATCACCTTCAGCAGATGCTGAAAGCGTACCGGCAGGGGGCTGTGTGCGAGATCAGCCGTCATGAGATGGAATGAGTCAGATCCGATGCAGAGATCGGGAAAATGGATAGATTAGCGGGTACATGCGACATTAAGTGTCGCAATAGCCTGGGGCTGAGCAAGGCAGCTTGAATGGTGCCGCTTTTGTCCAGTAGTCCCGCCTCATGCAGCATGCGAAACAGCACCGCCCGCAATTTGCTGCGGGTGGCGGGGCTGATGGTGCCCAGGGCAGGGCGCCATTGCGCCTGCTGATTGAAGAATGCGTTGAACTCTTCGTGGCTCAGGGTGCCTTTCAGGGTGATGTAGCGTTCGTGCAGCACGTCGGTGGCGAATTGCCCGATGAAGGGATAGCAGCGGCAAATGGCCAGCCACAGCAGGCAGCGCTGTTCGTCGGGCGTGCCGTCCAGCAGCAGCCGTAGTTCTTGGTCACTCAGGGTTTGCAACCGCAAGATCAGTTCGCGGCTGGTGCGACGCAATGTGGACTGGGTGCGGGCCTGCAGCAGGTTGCTGTCCAGGGCATGTGCCCAGGTGCTGTCCCAGTCCCCCAGCTTCTGGTGTGATTCGGCCAGCCGCAGGGATTCCTGGTGAAACAGGCCGCCTGTAGTGAAGGATAGGCGGTAGCTGTCCTTGCTTTGCGCGGCCATCTGGATAAACGACCGGCTCATGAGCGGTGTTCCGCTGGGCCCCCGGCCTTGACCCAGGTGTCCACTTCGTCACGCTTGAACTTCCACAGTCTGCCCAGACGGTGTGCCGGCATGGCGTGCTTGTCTATCCATTTGTACACGGTGTCATTGCTGACCCCGAGGTACTGGCAGATCTCGCTGATCGAAAGCCAGCGGTCTTCGAGCAGGGTGGCGTTGTCCGGGGTGGACGTGGGGGAGGGATTGGGCATGAGGCTCGCGGGGAACGTAACAGAATTGTCCTGGTGCCTCTGGACAGTAGCTGACGGTGAGTGTGGGTGTCAACCGATCTTTGCCGATTGGTGCCAAATATGAACTAAGTACAGATGGGCTGAACTCAGCGCCTGCGCCGTCTTCGTCGGCTGGAACCTTGGGACGACGTCAAGTGCGCCATGATCACGTTCGGGATGACGATGGGCAGGAAGATCACGGCGAGCGAGAAGCTGACGACGAAGGAGAACAAGGAAAGAATAAGTCTCATGGCATGCACAATCCCAGAGGTAGAGCAATCCAATCAATATACATCTTGTATCAATTTTCCTGTGCTCCCCCGAAAGGCCATGTTCTGCATTTTCAAGGTCCTTTCAAGTGATTTGTCAGCCCTCATCACCAAGCCTGGAAGGTGCTGTGATCGTGCAATTCACTTTCAAGGTGCTCTCAAGTCTGCCTTCAGGCCGGGTGCGCCGGATGTCCATTTTCAGGGTGACTTCAGAAGGTCCTCTACAAGTGCTGTCCGAGTAGGGTGGCTGTGCTAGAGTGGCAGCACGGATCGCCACAGCGTGGCGACGCATGGGGTAGCTGGCCCGACACAAAGCAGCATTTGTTCCGCATGCCTGGCGGCGGCCCGTTTGGGTCGATACCACGATAAGGGCGCTGTGCCTGGACGCTGAGGCGTTCTGTTGGTCGGCGTATCCCCTGGTTTTTTGATCATGGTTCGTCTCTCGCGACGGGCGATGACATCATCAATACCGGCTCTCATGGCTGGGTTCGGTTTTCGCATCTTCCTGTGGGTGGTTTTGACCCGTTGCGTACGGGTCGCCGCCTTCAGTCGATTCTTGTTTTCTGCTTGGTTTTGCCTGGTGGCCGTGGGCTGCAGGCACAGAGACAGGCCCTTTGGTTTGTCTAGAAAGCCACTATCCATGCGGGTTTTAGGTCGTCACCGCTTGCGTGAAAACGCGTGAACCCACTTTCTGATGCCACATCTCGACCGTTCCGCGGACCGGGGAGTCACGCCTTGACGCGTGCCTCAGCCTGACCAGCACCCGGAGGAGCGGAATTCTGGCCTATCGAGAAGACTCGGGCGCTGCAGTCGGCCCGCTCAAAAATCACTGCTGCCCAACCCAGCCGCGCGGTGTAGCGCGTGCATACAGCACTCAACACAGAAACATGGTCATGGGCATGTTCATTCAAGACAATGAGGGATTCGGCATGAGCAGAAACTACAACGCAGGAACCCGAGACATGAACCAGGCTGGTCGCGTTTTCCTTGCGGCTGCAGCAGGTCGTCGAGATTGTTCGTTCGCCACGATGGATGTCGTGGCGGATCGGTGGCGTCTTTTTGCACGGTACGCGAAAACGCAGGGTGTCGGTCGAATGGAGCGAGTGACGCCGGAGCTGCTGTGTCGTTATGGTCAGCATTTGGCTGCCAGCGTTCGTGCGGGGGAGATGAGCCCGGCCTACGGCCAGAATCTGGTGTCTGCTGTGAATTCAGTGATGTCCCTGGTCCGACCTTGGCCGACGATCAGCCCGACCAAAGATTGCGGGATCCCGTTGCGGTCAACTGTCCGAAAGAAAGCGCCGGCCAGCCTGGATCAGACCGTGTTTGAGGCTGTCATGCTGGATCTGCGCAGCAATGATCTTGACCGGCAGGCGGCGGTTGCTGGGCTTGCCAGAAGCCTTGGCTTACGAAGCAAAGAGGCTTCTCTGCTGAACGCCCGGGCCGCCCTGCAGCAAGCCAGTGGGCGTGGCCAGATTCAGGTGTCTGATGGCACGAAGGGTGGCCGGCAGCGGTGGGTGCCGGTCCAGCATGCCGACCAAGCTGACGCTATCCGGGCGGCTGTGGGTGCCCAAGCAGACGGGCGATCCCTTGTGCCTGAATGGTCAAGCTGGGCCCAGTGGCGACATGGTGGCCTGCGCGATGGTCGGGAGATCCTGAAACAGTACGGGATCAGTGGCTATCATGACTTGCGCGCCGCGTATGCGTGCGCACGGTACACCGAACTGACTGGCCAATCGGCACCGGTCTGTCGGCAAGGGACGGCGGATGATGATGTTGATGACCTGGCGGCGCGACAGACGATCAGCCAGGAATTGGGCCATGATCGGGTCCAGGTCGTGTCGGCATACATCGGGGCCCGCTGATCATGGGCAAGCTGGTGATGCAGGTACAGAGCCTGATCCGCGGGTATGTACGTAAGGGGGGCAAAACGAACCGCAGGCAACAAGCCGCTCGCATGGTTGAGTTTGCCCGGTTCTGCGAGGCAGAGGGGGCAGTCGACATGGGCTGTGTCGGGGCACGACACGTGATCCGGTATTGGAAGCAGCGTCGCAATCTAGCACGCACAACGCTGTACAACCATCATCGGGCACTGTGTGTGTTGTGGGTGTTGTCCAGGAAGGCAGGACAGCCGCCGGAGCCGGACTACCATCGCTGTAGTGGTTCTTGCCGATCAGAAGATATCGGCCAAGGCAAGGCTACTCGTCTTCCGGGCGACTGCTGAGATACCCGACGAAGACCGCAAGGCCCGCCGATCCCACCACCAATATTGTGAGCCCGATGGCTAGTCCTGTCACAAGACTCATCGCTGATTCCCGTCGCGTGGACTATTCACCGTTAGGGTTCCACTTTTTCTGGGCATAGTCGCTGCCGAAGAAAAGGGCCAGCAGGCCGACCGCCATCATCACACTGAAGACCAGCGTGAGAAGCCACATCATCTGACTCATTGGCCGCTCCTTCTTGTCTTTTCACGAGGATGACGATAGCGCAAGATGCGCACCGTGGCCAGTGTTCACGGGGATGTCAGCTGAGCGCTTGCACAGTAATTCCGTGGCCATCAGGGAGTATGGATAGGATCTCCGCCAGCGCCCGCTCCGTGGGCGTTTTGCTCCACTGGTTCATCAGCAGATAACTGCGGTCACCCACGAAGAAGACCTCTTCGTCCTTGCTGAAGAAGCGATATTCGTCTTTGGCGTTTGCGACGGCAATGTCCTGTGCTGTGTGGTGCCCTTGGAGCGAGATGAACAGGCGGTTCCCACGTTTCGAGACCGCCGCCATGATCTGTTCTGGTGTGACACCAAGACGGATAGCCTCCTGGACGACCTTCAACATCAGCCCCCGTTTGCTCAACGAGGAAAATTGTCCTGAAGGTGTCGAGACATTGTATTTGGTGTGGTCCTTGCTGGATGTCTGTGCGACTTCTCGTTCGCGGTTTTTTTCCCGGATGGCCACTTGGAACTCGGACGCTTCAGGTAGTGGGATGACCTGTTGGATGTCCAGGAAAATTCCCTCGATGGCCTGGTGTGGCCGCAGCCGGACACAAGTGATGTCCAGGCCCTGGTCATTGAGCCAGAGGACGGATGAGGTGATCTCTTTGGAGAAATCCGCGCTGGCCAACACGATTTTTACGCCGTTATCCAGTGACGGCTCATCCTCCGTATATTCGAGGAATTCGCGAATCCGCTCTTCGGCTGCTTCGGGATCTTGCCCGAGTTTGGCCAGATAGGATTGATGGGCACGAACCGCCTGATCAAAGGTCATCGTGGATACCATGGCGGCGTAGCGCAGGGATTGCAGTTCCATATGGCCGCCGTCATCGGTGCGTTTGAGCTCGATGACGACCAGCTGAGCCTCCCGAGTCAGACCGAGCAGATCGATGCGGCGTCTGCTGTCCTCCCAGTCGCCGTATTCTTCTGCCAGCACCATGGTTTCCGGCGAGATGACCTCAATGTAGTCACGTAGGATCCGTTGGATGTCGGTGCGTTCTTTCAGGCCCAGGCGGTCGAAAGATGTCTGCGGCAGTTGAACCAGTGCATCGTTTTCAAGGCGATAGATCGTCATCAGGTGGTGTTCCGTTAGGGGGTGCCATCAAAGGGGTAGCTCAGAATGCTTTGTTTTGTGCCTGGGCCTTTTGCTGCTTCTGCCGTTTTCTCTCTGCGTCGATCTCAGCGTCCATGGCCTGGTTGGCTGCATTGTCGATGAAGGCGAGATAGGTGGTCGTGTCGGGCCAGCCGCGCGAGACTTCAATCTTCATGTTCTGGGCGACTTTCCAGGTGGCCGTGACAGGGCCCAAGTCATATCGTCCACGCTTGCTTGCAGGCTGACCGTACTTGGATGCCACCAGATCGATCACGTTCTTGACGAGGCCGGCGTTCATGAAGCCGGGGAAAGTGTATCGCGCATAGGCAAATTGCCCTGTTTTCGAGACATAGCCGGCCTCGAACTGGGATGCGCCTTCCAGAACCCCGTTGGAGTTGTAGGTATCTACCCAGTAGCGGAGGTCTTCTCGGATGGCCGACATTCCACCCTGTTTGAAGACTTGCCGGAGTTGATCCCGCTTGGCATTCTTCAGTGGGGTACCGAACAACTCAAGACTGGGGACTGCAGCAGTGGCGTTCATCGTCGGCATCGTGAAGGCGATGAAAATGGCGGCTGCGGAGATCAGAATGTTCCTGCGGTGCATCATGGCGTTTCTTTCCTGACGATGATTTCTTTCTTGCTTGTGTCTGGCACAGCGAATATTTCCGCCTTGCCCTTGTAGTAGATCACTGGAAATTTTGGGTCCAGATCGGAGGTCTTGATCTTCAGATACCTTGCTGGGGGCGTGTAGAAATATGCCCAACTGGGAAGATGTTTGGCGATCATGGCGTACAGGCGAGGTGTGTCGATTGCACTATCGCCGACGTTTGAGGCTCTGATAAACCCATTTCCGGCGTCGTCGCCTTCAAAGAAGAAGTTGGTTTGTGATGCTCCACCGATCACGGCTGGGGAGTACTTGGCAAGCGATGGCTTAAGAATGCCAACGGTCAGAATGCAATGTTTGCCTTTGATCTCCTTCGAAGGACAACCCATTTCATCGGGATAGAGCCATGTCGCTACCATCTGGATCTTGTTTCCCCATAGGAATGGGTATGTGGCCAACTCGATAGGGCCGTGGCCCCATTCCAGTTCCGTCAGAGCAGCTTCGACTGCTTTGGCAACGATATCGCGCATCTTGATCTGAGCGTCTTCTGGGCTGCTGGCCATTTCAGCTGGCATCCAGGCCACGAACTGATGCTCCTTGGCGCCGACGGGCTCCGGAAACAGCATCGTCAGCAACCCCAGGCCCAGGCCAAAACCACTGCTGAAACCGGGCGCAGGGCTTGCGGTGATGGCGGCTGTCCACCCAGCATCCATGACCAGGTTGCTGCTGGTGATGCGGCCATAGTCTTCAGCGGGGATCGTCTGGTCCTTCAGGCCGTCAATGCCACCCGCTTCCGCAAGGTTGAGGGCGAGGCTCTTTTCTGGATTGACGGGGCGGGGGCCGGTGGCACAGGCGGCAAGCGCGGCAGACAGGAGGGCAATTGCGAGTGGTTTCAGTAACGGCATGGGGTAAATGGTGATGATTACTATGACGTCATTCTGATGCTGACCAATTAGCTGGCCAGCTCAGCGACGGGGCGATGAATTCGCACTCAGTCGTTCAACGAATACTGCTGGTCTATGTATTGCTGATGATGTTGGTCGAGTTCCAGCTGTCCTTGGATTTTGTCATACTCCTCACGTTGGTAAATGCGTGCGGCGCTGCCCAAGAATCCTCGTTCTATTTCCCATGCGCCAATTGCTTTTCCTACCAAGGAGAGGGCTGTTGTTGCAATGAGATATTCGTTACTCCCGTCAAAGTCTGGGATAGCTCGGAGTTCAGGAACAGAAACAAATTCATGAAATTCAGAGCAAGGTATCCAGGATGATTCCCGATGTTCCGGGTCGTCTATTCCAACACCAAAAAATAATTTTCGGCCTCCTGGCGTGGTGACCCAATCGAGCTCGATGCGGGAGCCATTAATCCTTGTCCTGATAGACCGTAAGGCTCGTTGGAGCAGTTTGATGGCGGCCTCGGATTGCTGGCTTTCTTGGGCTGGTTTGTAGTCGCTCTTGATGTTTAATGAAATGGCCATGTGGTTTCCTGGTGGTGGGCTAGATATCCAACGAGTAATCGCCATAGGGGCCTTCGATCGTGTCGAAGATGCTGGTGAGAAAGGGGTTGTCATCCAGCGAGACATACAACGGGTTTCCCAAGATGTCGAATAGGGAATTCATCATCGGGAGGCTGGTCGCTGGATTGAAGAATGGCGTGATGACGGATGGGATGTCTTGAAACGTAGTCTGCGATGCGGGGCACGTGTTTTCACGTGACGCGGAGCGGACTGCTGCTGGGGCTGCTTTCTGACGTTTGGTTGTCGGTAAGGGCGCTCCCGCAAGCCCAGCAGCAAGGCCGGCTCGAAAGCCCCGCGTGCACTTCGGAGTAGTCCTTTTTGCCGTAGCGGCAATGGGTGTCTGACCGAATGGCATTCGCAGGATTGTGCGCTCGTGGGATCGTTGCTCCCAGCGATGCAGCAGCTTGCGGGCCGCTACCAGTACGCAAAATATGGCACTGCTGAAGCTGGCCAATCTTGGGTCGAGTAGAGACAGGGCGGCGAAGAACACGACGGCCAATAGATTCCGGTATCTCAGCAGCCGGAATACTGGGTTTCCAAGGGCCAAGGCAGCCAAGGCGATAGGCGCATATTCTGGCGACGCAAGGTCCTGAAGAGAAGTGATGGTTCCGGTGATGGCGAGCAGCTTGCCAACGAGAAATAGCATCAGGCAGCCAAAGCCCAAACTGACAAGCGTATGGGCAATGATCCATCGGGTCTGTCTGGTTGGCATGGGCTGGCTCCGCTCACGGAAAGTCTCATCAAGATGGTCAGGGTCTCGGGGTGGAAACCTTGAGGATCTTGATCGTCTTGGCTATCTTGCCCTGCATTATGCCCAAGTAAATCCCTCATGTATCTATGAGATACAAAAATTTGCATTGTGTTTTTAGTGCACGAATTATTCCTGGATTCGTGTACGAAAAATACATGAAATCGAGATGGTGAAAATCACTGGAAAGCTACTGAATATGCGGGTCTTGAGGTAAACTTCTCGCATGTGCAGCTAGTCTCACTCATAGACTTGGAGACCGCTCTATGACAGCAGCAAACATCGCCATTTTGTTCTTCTTCTTTTTCGTGATGTCGGTCGGCGGGGTCGCAGCATTCTTCAGCAGCGACTATGCGCAAAAGCGCTGGGGTACAGACGGCGAATCAACCGAGGACGGGAGTTCGCCTCTGGTGATCGTGTCCGACTACCGTGTCCGGAAACGGTAACAAGGGCCAGCCATGGATCTGGTGACTGCGCTGCTTGTTTCAATGGCCATGCTCGTCATGGGCTGTGTCGGCTTGGCTGCGCTTGTGTTGTATATACGCAATCGCTACGAGGGCAAAGATGAGGCTGGATCAAAACAGACGGTGATCCAGATATGCAGGGATTATCGCTGTCGCGAACGTACCCTGTAGTCACGCACAATGATCAGATTTTCTGGTTGCTTGCTGCGCGGCTTGTAGTCAGGGTTCCAGCGCTTTTGGGCGTAATCACTGCCAAAGAACACCACCAGCCCTGTGTAGGACATCATCAGCGAGAAAACCAGAACGATCATCCAGTCGGCATAGGTCATGGCGATTTCCCCTTGTTGGTGTGATGTATCCGCCGTCGTAAACGACAAAGCTATTCTACTCGCGGGGCTTCAGCAAGCCATGAGCCTCGAACAGCATGGTCAGGTTCTCGGCTTTGGGGGCTGGTGCGATATTGGACTGTCCATATGCGCCTGTATAAGCAGCAATGGCGCGTTTCACCAGGGCCTCAGGGGGTATGCCCAGCGTACTGGCCAGCTCACACAGGTGGTCGTAAGTGAGATCCTGGTCGGAGAATCGGATTGTGAGAGTCGGCATGGCACCATCATAACGGTTGCATTGCTGCGGCGGGGTCACAGCACCAGACCTGCCAGCGCATCGGCAGCAGCCGTTTGACGTAAATGACCATAGTGCTTTTCGATCATGGCGACGGATGTGCCGCTGATCTTCGCCACGGTCAGCAGATCCAGGCCACCGACCACCAGGTCGGTAATCGTCGAATGCCGCAAGGTATATGCAGACACCTCCGGCGGCAGACCGGCAGCGTGGGCGGCATCCTTGATGGGCCATTTCCAGGCGTCTTTGTTCCAGGCTGTTCCATCTGGCTTGGCCAGCAATGGGGCGCTGCTAGGACGCCCTTTGGCCAGTGGTGTCAGGATCTGCACGATGGCGTCAGGCAGGCTCAGGCGGCGGTCTGCACCGGCCTTGTCTTCGCCGATGCGGATAGTCTTGACGCGCGGGTTGAAGTCGGCAACCCGCAAGGCGGCCAACGCCCCCGGCCGAAATGGCAGGACGGCCATACACTGCAGGAACGGGGCGATGTCTGGCGAGGCATGATCGATCAGTTTGCGCCGCTGGACGCGATCCAAGTACAGGTCTCGACGGCGAGATGCATTCTTGATCGGCTTCAGATACTCGCGCCAAGCGAAGTCGGAGGTGACCTTGCCATCCGCAAAAGCCAGATTCAGCGCAGCACGCAAGGCAGACATATCCCGGTTGATGGTGTCGGGGGCTCGGTCCCGTTCTTGCCCTCGAATGACGACGGGTGTGGACTTCAATTTTTTGCGAAAAGCACGGATATGGTCGCGCTTCAGCTTGGCGAGTTCGATCCTGGCCAGGGATGATTTATCGACCCAACGGGCGAAGCGGCCCTGGGCGTCATTGGCTGGCTTGTCGCCTTTTTCTGCCCGGATGTGGTCTGTGTAGTCTGAGCAGGCATCTGCGACCGTGTAGGCCTTTGCCAAGCCACCCATGCCCAGGTGCGCAAACCATTCGCGGGCGAGGGTGACAGCCTTGTCGAACCGGCTGCCGGGCAGATGTTCGTCGAGCGGACCCAGTGATTGAAAGTGTTGCTTGTGCTGGGCTTCGTCCCAGTAGCGCGCAACCCATGTTCCCGTGCTGTCGTCGGTGGTCTTGCGAAATCCGAGATAGCAGCCGGTAGCGAGCTTATGCCAATAGGCGTCTCGCCGTGCCTTCAGCTTGGTGCGCGCCGTGACGCTGTCGATGCTGTTTGCCATCCTGTCCGTCCGTTCGTTGTACGCAAAAAGTACGCAAAACCGTTGCGTACTTCAAGGTATTATAGCGGACAGGTAAAAATATAAGTTATTGAAAAATAAACATTAAAAGACATCCAGAGACGTCAAAAAACAAGCGAAACTGGCCTTCACACGGCAGGGGTCACTGGTTCGAACCCAGTACCGCCCACCATCCCCTCCTGTCATCCCCCCCGCTCCGGTTCTTGCCCGCGTGTTTCGTCGCGTACGGGGCGGTGCCCGCGCGTCCCGGCGGTCGCTCGGGATCGCGCTCATGACGGCTGCGCGTGCCCTTCCACCGGTTCCGGCGTGCGGATGCGCCGCGAGAATTCTTCCGCGGATCCTGCCTGGGCGGCGCGGCGCGTGATGTCGGCGCGGGCGCGCAGGGTGTCCAGCGGCAGGCTCGTGTCCAGGCCGCCATGGCTGTACAGGTATTCGGGCAGGTGGCCCGACAGGATCAGCCGGACGTCCAGGGGCAGGCCGGGGACCAGCGGACGGACCATATCGTAGACCAGGGTCGTGCAATTGGCCGTCACCGAATGGTAGAAGCGCGGTTCGTCCGCGAGCCGGTTGGCGCGCTCCACATAGGACAGGAACAGGGCGCGTCGGGCCTGGGGCGGCATGTGGACCGGATACAGGAAGACCTGTTCGCCCCGGGGGCCGGCGCGCACGTGCAGGATGTCGCGTTCCTCGGCGGCCACGATGGCCAGTTCGAACTGCTTGAGGAAACCGCCCAGAGAGGAAAAGGCCTCGCCGCGCTCCCGTCGGATCTCGACGGAGAACACCAGGTGGCGTCCGTCCGTGAAGCCGAAGGACACGAGGGTATGCGCGATGGCCGGCCCCATCCAGTAGGACAGCGCCATGTCCACCGAGTCCAGTTCATCCAGGTCATAGGTGCCGTCGTGCCAGCGCGCGGTGTAATCCGTGTCGCTGCGCCAGTCGAAATCGCGGATGTCGCGCAGCGTGACGCGTGAGCCTCGCACGCTGCCGCGCAGGGTGCGGGAGACCTCGTCGGCCCATTCGCGGTCATTCGATGGCTTCAGGCTCAGCCACCAGATCGCCAGCGGGACGAAGAAGAGGGCGAGGGCGGCGAGCGTCCAGCGGACCATGGCGGCCCTAGGACGCGTCCGGCCGGCGCACGCGCGGCCTACTGTGCTGTTCGTCCACGGCGCGGCCTGCATGCCGCTTCGATTCGATAGGCTCGAAATGGTCCGCAGGGACCATTTCGTGTCCGATCTCATCCTCGGAGAAGGCGGGCAGCGGGAAGTCCTCCTCGTCGAAGGCGCGGTCGCCGTCGGCGTCGGCGTGTCCCGTGGGCCGCAGGCCGGTGAAGTCCATCAGCGACCGGTCCATCAGGTGCGAGGGCACCACGTGCGACAGGGCGCGGAACACATTCCAGGTGCGGTTCGTGAAATGGCGGTCCCATTCCTCCAGCATGCGGCCGACTTCCTTGCGCTTGAGGTTTTCCTGAGACCCGCACAGATTGCAAGGAATGATCGGGAATTCGCGCAGCTTGGCGTAGGCGATCAGGTCTTTCTCG
>Ga0182738_1004967_pt1 | contig 14397 bp, 12 predicted proteins | sample eDN5th30CBELigMG_FD_128876 | JGI IMG/M metagenome (GOLD analysis project Ga0182738, IMG submission 128876) | Enriched Miracle-Growth compost microbial communities from Emeryville, California, USA - eDNA 5th pass 30_C BE-Lig MG (version 2)... ... | reverse complement strand
GAAACCATCAAACAGCGCCGCTTGCTTCATCGAGATGCAGCGGCCTAATGTGACAAACCTGATGGACCAGAGCCTCCGTTAGCTCACGCCGCCTGTTGTCCCAAAAACCCTGACGACGGACAACCGCCAGTTCGAAGAAGTTGGACGTGCCGATGAGCGCGCAGGGCGCGGCGACGTTGAACGGCACCTTCCACACCTTGGCCGCCGCATAGGCGATGGCGAAGATGCCATAGGACTGGAGCACCAGCGGCACCGCGATCAGCACGATGAGCATCGGGTTGGCCAGGATGACGTTACCCTGGAAGCCGAACAGCAGCACCACGGTCGCCAGCAGGCCGATGACCGAGATCGGCTTGAGTCGCCCTGTGAACTCCGACACGGCCCGCTCGGCATTTCCGCCGCCCCCGGCACGCCCGACGAGCCAGCTCCTGGTGATCGCGCCGGCGACCAGCGGGATGACGACGTAGAGAACCGTCGACAGGATGAGCGTCGCCCAGGGCACGACGATGTCGGTCACGCCCAGCAGAAGCGCCACGATCGGGGCGAATGCGAAGATCATGATGACATCGTTTACCGACACCTGCACCAGCGTGTAGGTCGCATCGCCGCGCGTCATCTGGCTCCAGACGAACACCATCGCGGTGCAGGGCGCGGCACCCAGCAGGATCAGGCCGGCGATGTATTGCTGCGCGTCGGCAGGCTGGATCCAAGGCGCGAAGATGTACTCGAAGAACAGCACGCCGAGTGCGGCCATCGTGAAGGGCTTGATCAGCCAGTTGACGGCGATCGTCAGCACCAGGCCCTTGGGACGATCGCCGATGTGGCGCAGGCTGGCGAAGTCGACATTGACCATCATCGGGAACACCATCGCCCAGATGAGCACGGCCACGACCAGGTTGACGGAAGCGTATTCGATCCCGGCGAGGACGCCGAAGATGCCCGGAAGCAGGGTGCCCAGCGCGATGCCGGCGACGATGCAGAGCGCCACCCACACAGAGAGCCACTTCTCGAAGAAGCCGATACCGCCGGGCGCGGCGCGGCCCGACACTAATGTCGTGTCTGTCATGGTGGGATCCTTCAGCCGGCCATCGACCGGTCTTGTCCGATGTCGCGGAGCTTCGTCTGCAGCGACATCCGGTCGATGGAGGTGAGCGGCAGGGCGAGGAATGCCGAGAGCCGGTTCGATAACTGCCGATAGGCCTCGGCAAAGGCGAGATGCTTCTCGGCGTCCGTGCCTTCGGCAGCGGCCGGATCCGGCACGCCCCAATGCGCTGTCATCGGCTGCCCCGGCCAGACCGGGCAAGCCTCGTTGGCCGCGTTGTCACAGACGGTGAAGACGAAATCCATTGTCGGCGCATCCGGCCCCGCGAATTCGTCCCAGCTCTTCGATCGCGCAAAGGACGTGTCCTGCTTCAGGCTATGGAGCAGTTCAAGCGCGAAGGGATGGACTTCACCCTTTGGCTGCGAACCTGCGGAAAACGCGTTGAAGCGACCGGCACCGAGATTGCGCAGGATCGCCTCGGCGAGAATCGAGCGGGCGGAATTGCCGGTGCACAGGAAGAGGACGTTGTAGAGTTTGTCGGGCATATCGGTTGCTCCTAGCAATCGCAGGTGACGGCATCGATGACGGGGCGGCAGAGCTCCGGCGAACCATTGCAGCAGTCTTCCATCAGGTAGGCGAGCAGGTCGCGGAACCCGGTCATGTCGGCGACGTAGCGGACGATACGCCCGTCCCGCTCGGGACGGATGAGGCCGGCATGGGTGAGGATCTTCAGATGCGAGGATGTTGTGTTCTGGACCGCACCCACACCGGTCGCGATCTCGCCTGCGGGAATACCCTCAGTGCCCGCCCGAACCAGCAGGCGAAAGATGTCGAGCCGCGTCTCTTGCCCCAGGGCTGCCAGTGCGTCCAGCGATGCCTTCTTGTCCATACATCTGCCTTTCTCGATGAATCGACTTATTGGCAGTTAGCATGAAGAGGACAATGAGGAAAAGGCCTAAATCGCTTCGAACGCGAGACGCATCCTCGGCTCGACACGGTCTACGCCGGGCGGCAGCAGCGCAATCCCCTCGGCTTGCGAGATCGCCCTCAGGCTGGCGGAGGATCCGCGCCCGAGCATGGTCAGGCGTGGTAGCCCGTCCGGACGTCCCGCACCGAGGCGCACCGGGACAAATTCCGTGCGATCAACACGCTTCTCGTAAGCGAAATCGGCGATGGCCTGCGTCCAGATCGGCGCCGTGTTCGACAGGCCCGCCAGCTTCCGGAGCGCCGGGAGCGCGATCATACGGAAGGTGACGAGCGTGGCGTTCGGATTGCCGGGAAGGCCGAGGAATAGCGCTCGGTCGAGCCTTCCGACCTTCACCGGTTTGCCGGGACGCATCGCAACCTTCATGACATCGAGCCTGCCGCCCCCGGCAGCCACAACAGAGGTGACATGGTCTTCCTCTCCAGCCGAGACGCCTCCTGTCGTGATGATCACATCGCAGTGCGTCGATGCCTCGGCCACGGTCGCGGCGATCGTCTCGCGTGTGTCGGGAACGATGCCGAAGTCGAACACCTCAGCCCAGCGGCACGAGTCCAGGCTGGCCCGCAGCATGACGCGGTTCGAGTTGAATATCTGTCCCGGATGAAGCGGTTGGCCCGGCTCGCGCAACTCGGTACCCGTCGAGATCAGGCCGATGCGGATCTTGCGCCGAACTTCGATCTCGGCCATCCCTTGTCCGGCAAGGATCGCAAGCTGCTGGGCCTTCAGGAGGTCGCCCGACTTCACAAGCAGATCGCCGCGACGCAAATCTTCCCCGGCGATCCGCACGTTCTGTCCCGCGCGCGGTCTTTCGCTGACGACGATGACCTCGCCCTCGACGCGGCAGTTTTCCTGCATGATGACAGTATCGAATCCCTGCGGAACCGGCGCCCCGGTCAGAATGCGGACCGCGCCTTCGTAGGATCGCTTGGGAACGTCGCCCGCCGCGATGCGCCCCGCGACCTGGAGCCGCCACGGACCCGGTTTCGCGAAGTTGTCCGCCTTTACCGCATAGCCGTCCATCGCGGATGCGTTGAACGGCGGCAGGTCCAGCCTTGCGGCCACTTCCGACGCCGGCACGCGCCCAATTGAGGCTAGCAGGTCGAGCGTTTCGGTCTCTGCGACGGGCACCGCTGCGGCAATCGCCTTGGCCGCGGCGATATCAACCGGCATGACCGCCCCGGTGGCACCAGCTTCACAAGGATTCGAAAGCGTGAGCGCGGTCAAGGACATGGTCACTCCTGCAGGGTCTCCAGGTAGGCGACGAGATTTGCCAGTTCGTCTGGTTTCTTGATGCCGGCAAAGGCCATCTTGGTGCCGGGGACTTTGGCTCGGGGCGCAGCGAGATACTCCTTGAGGTTCGCCTCGTCCCAGACGAGACCTTCCTCGCCGGCCTTCTTCATTGCAGGCGAAAAATTGAATCCGTCCGCCGCGCCCGCGGTGCGGCCAACGACATCGCCGAGATGCGGCCCGACCTTGTTGGTGGTCGTGTCCGTGGCGTGGCAGGCGGCACATTTGCGAAAGGCCGCCTTTCCGGCCTCAACGTTTTGCGCGTCGGCAATTGACGCAGCGAGCATCGATGCAGCAACCATTGCGGCCTTGATGATGAAAGGTCTCACTATGAACTCCGGGTAGCTGTCGAGGTTGCCGCCGGGATTGTCCCGGCGGCGTGGTGGCGCCATGCGATCAAGCGGCGCTGTATTCCTTCGACTTGAAGGATAGGTGGGCGACCGACGCTGGTGCGTCGGCGATCTTACGGATGTTGCCCCAGGTCTGCTTGTAGTTGGGGATGTGCAGTTCGTTTGTTCCCGCGTTGACGACGTTGCCCTGTACGCCCGTCGGATAGGCAAACAGCATGAACGTCTCGCCGGGCCTTGCCGATGGTGTTGGATAGACCATGGCCTGCGTCGCGCCCGCATCGTTATAGACCTCGACCAGGTCGCCTTCCTTGACGCCGATCTTGGCCATGTCGTCGGGATGCATCTCGATGAACGGGAATGGCCAGCGGTCCATGACGAAGTCGTTCTCGACGTCGAGATAGGCCGATTGCCAAACCTGGTTGGCGCGCCCATTGTTGATGAGGAAGGGATAGGCGGCTTGCTGCTCGGTCTTGCCAGGCGCCTGCAGGCCCCGCCACGCCGTGACCATGAAGCGCGCCTTGCCGTCCTCCGTTCCGAACTTGCCGTCGGTGTAGAGACGCTGGGTTCCGACGATCTTGCCGTCCTCGAAGCCCGTTGCGGGTTCCTGGAAACCGTTGGTTCCCATCGCCCTCAAGCGCTCGTAGGTGACGTGCTCGCCGCCATGCGCGGTCGCATGGTAGCCGTCCATGAAGGCGTCTTCCTCGGTCTCCCATTCGAACCCGTCGAAATTGGCCGCAATGTCAGCCTTGCCGAGATCGGTGAAGACCCGCTGCATGTGATTGGCGATACGTGCCGCGATCAGACAGTCAGGCATCGCCTGTCCGGGCGGGTCCATGTAGCGCTCGGTAATCCGCATGCGTCGCTCGCCGTTCATCGAGGTGAGGTTCATCTCGCCCGATGTCGCGGCAGGCAGCATCACATGGCAGGCCTCGCCGATTTTGGTCGGCACGATGTCCACGTCCACCGCGAACAATCCGCCATCGTCGATGGCCGCAACGATGGCCTCGACCATGGCGTCGCGGTCGCCGTAGGGCACGGCGTTCATCGCGTCCTTCACCTTGTCGGTGCGTTGCTTGTAGACACGCTTGAACTCGGCCGCATTAAGGGTCGTCTTGTAGTGATCGCAGCCCCAGATGTGGTGTACGCCGCCCTGACCCTCGATGAGCAGGCGGTCTACATAGGCCGCCGGGCGGCCGACATGGCCGTCCGCGGGACGAGCATAGCCTTCCTGATGGCCGCCAAGCCGAACCACCCCGCCACCCGGGCGGCCGACATTGCCCGTGGCCAGCGCGATGTTCACCAAAGCGCCGTTGGTGCGGTAGTTGTCGTTGCCCCAGATCAGACCCTTCTCATAGGCGAACATGGTGCGGCGGCGGGCTCCGCCTTCCTTCGGCTCGGCGATCCATGAGGCCGCTTTGCGGATGTCGTCCGCGGACACGCCGGTGATCTCGGCGGCTTCCTCGACCGTCACCCTGTTGCCCTCGCGGGCTGCAGCGAAGCTGGTCAGCACGCCGGGCCGTGCGGGATCGGAACCATCGCCGTCGCCTTCCTGATCGGATGTGCTGGCGTCGATGAATTCCTGATCAACCCATCCCTTCTCGGATATCTCGGTGAAGAGGGCGTTGAACAGAGCCAGGTCGGTGCCGGACTTGATCTGAAGGTGCAGCACGTTCTCAGCGCCCGCTTCCGCCTCGCAGGCGGCGACAGTCACGGTGCGGCGCGGGTCGACGATGACGATGCGGCCGCGGTCGTGCGGCTCTCCGGCAAGTTGCTCGTCCTTCTTGCCGAGCGACGAGCCGCGCAGGTTCGGTACCCAGTGGTTGAGGAAGTAGTTGGTCTGGGTCTCGAGCGGATTGGCGCCGACGACCATGATCGTATCGGCGAGTTCGGCATCCTCGTAGCAGTTGTTGAGTTCGCCCACACCCATGTCGCGGGTCGCGTGGACCTCTGAATTGTAGGCAGGGCGATTGTGGATGCGGATGTTCTTCACCTTCATGGCCCCGAAATAGAGCTTGCCGGTGCCCCATGTGTTCTCATATCCGCCGCCGGCACCGCCATGGTCGAAGGCTGACACGAACAGCGCGTCCTCGCCCTTGTCGGCGACAACGCGCGCCGTCACGCGCGCAACGAGGTCGAGCGCGTCTTCCCAGGAAGTCGGCTGCATCTGGCCGTAGCGCCAGACCAGTGGATCGGTCAGGCGCTGCTGTTGGGTGGAGCGAGCCTGCGAATAGCTCATTTCGGCCATGCGCGCGCCGCGCACCGAGCCGAGGCCGGAGTTCACGACGCATTCATGGTCGGGCTTGATGACAATGTGGACGTCTTTGCCGTCCTGCTTGACGATATTGTACATCGACGGTGCGTACCAGGCGTCGGTCTCGGCATATTGCTGCTCGGAGAGGTCGACGCCAAAGGCGTTCTGATCGGGCGCGGTGCCGCCCTGCTTGTTGGCGGGCCAGGAATACGCATGATAGCCGCAGCCGACGATGCAGTAGTGGCAAACGACATTCTGTTTCCTGGCATCGGCGGGGATGATCGGCAGGCGATCGATCTGTCTTTTATAGGCCATGTTTTCCTCCCTCAGAGCACGTTCGACAGGCGGCCGTAGAGGAGTTCGTCCACGCCCTCGGCGTAGATGTCGCCCTTCTCGTCCACGCTCAGCGCGTATTGCGGCAGGTTCTGCGTCGCTTGCCCCCATATCTGCTGGCCCCCGGCTTCGCAGTCGAAGCGCGAATAGTGGCCGGGGCAGTTCAGCGTGCGGTCGTCGGCGCTGTAGTTCAGCGGGTATCCCTTGTGCGGACATACGGTGGAGAAACCGACAATGTCACCGTCCGGCCCCACGCCGCCCTCGACAGGCGTGCCGAGCTTGAGCAGCACGCCGGGTGCCTCCTCGTCGGGATAGGTAACATCGAAAGGTTCGTTGACGGCCAGGTCGGCGATATTGCCCAAGTGGTTCGAAGGATAGTCGACGCGGGCGAGAGCCGCCTGCGCCCTGGCCGGTGCGGCCGGAAGGGTGACGGCGGTGGCGGAGGCTGCGGCGGCAAGCGCTCCGCCTCGCAGAAACTGTCGGCGGCCGACATCGACCAATTTGTTGCAGCGATCCATTCCATCCTCCCTGGTTTGCGACTGGGTACGCAGGGGAGGAAGCAAGGACGGTGCCAGACTCGTGGGCGTCTTCCGAATCCTACGTTTGCGGGCGTCACCAGGTCCCGGCATCATGGCGCTGTCCGGATTTCCGGACATGCTGCACCGCCGTTGGTTCGGGATTCCGGACAGAGCCCGAAACGCAGTATTTCGGTCGATTTTGGCGATCTATGGCGCTAGTCTATTCTGTAGGGAGGATCCGAGACTTGACTGCACGGTACCCAGCCATAAGCCAGGTACACACGCGCCGCTCGGCGCTTGCGCTGTGCGGCGGCGCAGCCGCTTCGCTCGCGCTTTCGCCCAGCTCGATCTCCGCACAGGACGGGTTCAAGTTCGGCCTGACGCCGGTCTTCCTTTCCAACGACCTCGAACTGCTGGCGCTTCTTCGTGCCTATCTCACCCAGGCGATCGGCGAGCCCGTGGAACTGGTCAGCCGACGCACCTATCAGGAAATCACGGCGCTGCTTGTCGCGGGTCAACTCCATGCGGCGTGGATTTGCGGCTATCCCTATGTCCAGTTCAAGACCGAACTCGATCTCGTCGCTACCCCCTCCTGGCATGGCAAGCCGCTCTACCAGTCCTACCTGATCGCGGCCGCAGACAGTCCGACCGAGCGATGGGAGGATATGAAGGGCGACATCCATGCCTTCTCCGATCCCGACTCCAATTCCGGCTTCCTCGTCACGCGTGCGCTTCTCGCCGAGAATGGCTTGAAGCCCGAAGGCTTCTTCGCCCGCACCTTCTACACATACGGCCACCGCAATGTGATCCGCGCCGTCGCTTCCGGACTTGCCCAGTCCGGCAGCGTCGACGGCTATGTATGGGATGTCATGCGCGAGATGGAGCCGGACCTCGTTAACCAGACGCGGGTCGTGCGCCGTTCCGAATGGCTCGGCTTTCCTCCCGTAGCCTCGTCGAGGGCGCTTGCCGGCGATCCGCGCATCACGCGGCTGAAGGAGGCGCTGACGGAGATGGATCGACACGAAGAAGGCCGCAAGGTGCTGGCCCTACTGCGACTGGATGGATTCGTCGCCACGAAGCCGGCCCTGTTCGACGCGATCGCCGCCAAGGTCGATGCGGTGAGGCGGTTCGGATGAGGTTTTTCCGCCGCCTCCGCGCCATTCCAATCTCCTATCGGGTGCCGATCCTGGTTGCACTGCTGATGGTGGGGATCAGCGCGGTGATCTCCGAACGGGTGCTCGACCGCCTTTCCCGCACGCAGGAATCCTCGCTCGACGGTCTCGCCGGCAGCTATCTCGACGGTCTGACCGCGGCCGTCCTGCCGGCCGTCCTGCGTGGCGATGTGTGGGAGGTCTTCGACGCGCTCGATCGATCGCAGAAATCCTACCAGGCGCTCTCGCCGATAGAGGCCGTCGTCACGGGGGCCGATGGCAGGGTCTTGGCGGCCACCGACCCGACCCGCATCCCGTCCTTCTCGGAGCTGCCGGAAGCCTATGCCTCGCGTTACGGTGCGACCACGGTGACTTTCGACCGCGAGGCGGACACCGGTTTCGTCTATCGCGACCTCGTCTATCAGGGCCAGAAGATCGGTGCGATACACACTGCCTTCGATGCCTCGCACATCTTCGCCGAGCGCCGCGAGATTCTGGTGACGCTGCTCGTCACCAATGGCATCCTCGCCGCGATCTTCTCGCTTGGCGGATTTCTGCTGGTCCGCCGCATGATCATGCCGATGCGGGTGCTGGAGGACCATATGCGCGCCGCGGCAAACGGCGTCGCCGAGCCCATTCCGGCACGGGAATTCCCCTCGCGCGGCGGCGAGGTGGCGAGCCTCTTCAACGGCTACAACGCGCTCGTCCATGCCGAGCGCGAGCGTGCCAATTTCGCCATGCAGCTTTCTGAGGAGGAGAAGCTCGCGAGCCTCGGACGGCTGGCTTCCGGCATGGCGCACGAGATCAACAATCCTCTCGGCGGCCTGTTCAACGCCATCGACACGCTGAAGACGCACGGCAAGACACCGGGTGTACGGGACACCTCGATCAACCTGATCGAGCGCGGGCTGAACGGCATTCGCGAGGTCGTCGAAGCCGCCCTTGCTACCTATCGTCCGGAACGATCGGCACGGCCACTCGGCGCCGACGATCTCGACGACGTCAAGGTGTTGATGAAACCGGAACTGCGCCGGCGCAGGCAGAGACTGGACTGGCAGGTCCGCTGGCCCCTTGAATTCGCCGCTCCGATCCCCGGCGGCCCGGTGCGACAGGCGGTTCTGAATTTGCTGCTCAACGCGAGCGCAGCTACCCCGGAAGGTGGCGTGATCGGTCTAAGCGTTGAGCGGGCCGCGCACCGGTTGACAATTTCAGTGTCCGACGAAGGTCCAGGCATGCCCAGGGATTCGATCGCCATACTGGGCGACGAGAATCCTGGGCCGGGGGTCCGCGCCGGAAGAGGGTTGGGGCTCTGGATGGTCCGCCGCATGGTCGACGCCTGTGGAGGCAAGGCAACCGTGGAAGCCAGGCGGCCGGTCGGATCGGTCGTCACGCTGACCCTGCCGATAATGGAGGAATCGAATAATGAGCGCAGCCATGCCGCTTGAGCGTGCACGCGCGGGGTTGGTCGAGGACGATCCGGTGATGGGCGGCTCCATCGTCCAGCGACTGGAACTCGAAGGCTGGGACGTGACATGGTGGCAAACGGGACGTGAGGCAGTCACGGGACTGGGACGTGTCGCGGGCTCGCTCGACCTAGTGATCTGCGACATCCGACTGCCGGATATGTCCGGCGAGGCCGTGTTCGAGGAGATGACCCGGCAGCCCGACACACCACCCTTCCTGTTCGTTACCGGATTCGCCGAGATTGACCAGGCAGTGCGCCTGATGCGTTGCGGCGCCGTCGACTTCATGACCAAGCCCTTCGCCATGGACGATTTCCTGAAGCGGATCGAGAGCGGGCGGCGCAGCAACCGGTCCGGCATCCGGCTCAAGGACTACTTGCTCGGCCAATCGCCGGCGATTCAGCACGCCGAAGACCTGATCCATCGTTACGCCGCGCACGACCTGCCGGTATTGATTACCGGAGAGACCGGATCCGGCAAGGAGGTCGCAGCGCGGCTCCTGCATCAGGTTTCAGCTCGCGCTGAGCAGCCCTTCGTCGCGGTGAACTGCGCGGCGATCCCAGCCGATCTGCTGGAAAGTGAGCTCTTCGGCCACGAGAAGGGTGCTTTCACCGGTGCCCATCAGCGCCATCTCGGCTACGCAGAACGCGCCCGCGGCGGCACGCTTTTCCTCGACGAGATCGGCGACATGCCGGCCGCCCTTCAAGCAAAGCTGCTGCGCCTCATGGAGAACGAATCCTTCACGCGGCTAGGCGGTGAGACAGCCGTTCCCTTCCGCGCCCGGATTGTCGCAGCCACGCACCGCGCCTTGGAGCCAGGCCAGAAATCGGGCTTCCGCGAGGACCTCTACTTCCGGCTGGCCGTGCTACCCGTCGACATACCGCCGCTCAGGCTGCGGCCGGAGGACATCGTCTGGCTGCTCGATCGCTTCCTGGAGAACGCCACCGCACGCTCCGATGCCCGTATCCGTGGCTTCAGCGCCCTGACGGAGGAAGCAGCCCTGGCGCATCCATGGCCCGGCAACGTACGGGAGCTGCGCAACCGCGTCGACCGCGCCGTCGCGCTAACGGCGTCGGAATGGATCATGCCGGGTGATCTCTTCCCGGATCGCCCTGGGAGCGAGCCCAGGCCGGGTTTCCTCCCGCTGGCAGACGTCCGCGATGCGGCCGAGCGGCGGCAGATCGAACGCGCGCTCGAACAGACCGACGGTCAGGTCATCAAGGCGGCCGAATTACTCGGCATCGGTCGTTCGACGCTCTGGGAGAAGATGACGCGGCTCGGGGTTCGAGGTTAATTGGGCGCCGCACGTCTACGGCGCCGAGAAACTCGCGGCAACGCCCGACGGGGGCTTCGCTGAACGAAGGCCGCTTGCAGGATCGGAGATTCCGGCCTTTGCAGCTTAGTTCGGGCGCGAAGCAGCCAGTGGACAGCCTCGCCGCATAGATGACGTAGTCCACACGGCTACCGCTTCCGGCCTTCTGACGTTTGGCTGATTTGCACGGTGGGGATCGCTCCGTAAGGCGGGATCGCGGCTCCGGCTAGGAGTCCACTTTGGTAGCGGCCTGCATTGAACCCCCGACAGTCATTCCAAAGAAAAACAACGGCTTAGGCTTTCGTAGGATTTGTCCGCAACATGCGCCTAGAAGTTTTATTGAAAAATCAATAACTTATTTAAGTGCGGTGGTAGCGGAGGATCGCTACCGCCAATCCCCACACCTACCGGATATACGCTACAGGCTCCGATTGTTCTCCCGGACATTGGCAGCCTAGCTGTGCCGACAGGATCGACCGTTTCGGGGCCGATTCCAGATGGTCCGGTGCTGGGGAGCGCTCGGTGGTAATCTGCCATTCTCCTCCACCTCATCGGGCAAGGTTTGCCTGTCCGTTACCGCCACGCGCGGAACCGCAACGCAAAGTCTCAGGCGCCCGTTGCGGCGCTTAATCCGGCCGCTTTGGGCCGCGAGATCACCTTCTGGTAGACCCCGACATTGTTTCCGGAGTCGGGGTACAGGAACAAGGCTGTTCGCACGAATCCGTTCTTCAGAAACAGGCCCGTACTCTCAACATTGTTGCCCCTGATCGTACACTGCAAGATGCGGGCTCTGTCTTTGATGGCACGCGCGGTAGCAGCATCGAGAAGCGCTTGCGCGATCCCCCGCCGGCAATAATCCTTGTGGACCGTGAGGTGATTGACCTCCGCCTGATACCACTGGACCTTTTTCACTTCGACGCAACCGACGACCTGATCATCACGCACCTCGAACAGGAATCGTGCGCGCGCAGCGAGGATGGCCTTGGCGTCGTAATTTTTGACGAGCTGATTGCGCGTGTTGAGCAAGGCGGCAATCTGTCCGGCGTGGTTCTGGTCCATGCGTGTTCCCCCTGTGAATACGCCTGTCCCGGGCTGGCCATCGACACTGGATGCGGGCACGGGTAGCACACCAGCGCGAGTGGCCCGGGCGACGAGACCGCCCATGCGATGGCACCGTTCTGCGGCTTCCATCAAGGTATGGCTGAATGATCCTATTCAGTTATAGTCTCTGTAAAGACGACATTATAAAAACACTGTGGGGGCAGTGAATGTATTTATCTTCAGCAAAACTGAAAAATTACCGTTCCTTCGACGATTGTGAGATCGATTTTCAGCCAGACCTTACCGTGTTGGTGGGCGAGAACAACGGCGGCAAAAGCAATGCGATTGATGCGATCCGCCTCCTAACGATACCGCTCGGCGGCCGCCGCGAGATTTATTGTGAGCCAACGGATGTAAGGTTTCAGAGCGCTGCCCCGCACTTCGAACTCGAAGCGCATTTCTCGGGCCTGACGACCGGCCAGCAAGGGCGCCTGATCAGCGCTGCCACCGATACGACGCTGACCAAAGCTTTATTCGGATTGCGGTTTGATGGCAGCCGGACGGGTGTCCGCCCGACAATTTGGGCCGGCAGGGAAGGCAACGCGCCCGAGCCCGGCTGCCAGGACATGGTGCGTCATGTCTATTTGCCGCCGCTGCGGGACGCAAAGCGGGCACTGGCGTCCGGCAATCCCACGCGCATCATGGCGCTTTTGAATCACTTTCTCGGCGAGACCACGCCTGACGAACTGGCGAAGCATCTCGCCCGCAGCCGTTCGCATGACGTCCTGACGAGTGTGGACGGTGCCGTGGAAAAGGGCCTCACTGAACTCACCGCAGGGGTTCGCCGGCAGACCGCTTCGCTCGGCTTCGCATCCGACGAGTCCCTGATCGACATCGCGCGGGATCTGCGCTTCAAGCTCGCCGATCATGGCGTGGTGCCGGAGGATTTGCGCTACTCCGGCCACGGATACGCGAACCTCCTGTTCATGGCGATCATTGCTGTTGAGCTTGAGAAAGTGCGATCAGCTGACCTTACGCTGTTTTTGGTGGAAGAGCCCGAAGCCCATTTGCACCCGCAATTGCAGGCCGCCGTGCTTGCGTTCTTGCGCGACCGCGCTGACGACTCGCGCAAGCAGCCAACGACGACGACACACGCCCCTGCCGGCGAGCTGCAGGTGGTCGTCGCGACCCATTCCCCCAACCTGTCTGCGTGGGTCAGCAGCGACCGGCTGGTGGTCTTCAAATCCGTCATCGCATCACCCGAAACCAAAACTGAAGACGACAGCGCCTCCGAATCTCCGGCGTCCGTTTCAAGTGTGATCGAAGATGCCCTCGCGCCGGCTGATCCCGAAGAAAGTGTCGAGCCTACAGATGGCCTTGCGACGGCAGTCGCAGCAGCCGCCTCCCGCCGCTCCACCCGCTGTATCGCGCTTGCGCGGATGGACCTCGATCCCATCGAGCGCCGCAAGGTGGATCGGTATCTGGATGTCACCAAAGCCGCGCTATTATTCGGCGGCCGGGTGCTTCTGGTGGAAGGGATTGCTGAGGCCCTGTTGTTGCCCGCGATCGCGGAGCACCACACCTTGAAGTCCGACGAGGACAAGCTCCGCCTCTTTCGTTCAGCCGTCTTCATCCCGATCGACGGCGTGGATTTCAGCCCCTACGCGACATTGCTGCTCTCCGCCGTCAACGGCGCGCGGATCGCGGACCGCGTCGTCATCATGACCGATGGCGACAAGGCGACCGGCAGCGACGACGACGAAGAGAATGCCGAGAACCCGGAGGACGGCATTCCCGATTCAGACGCTGTGCAGGCAGATGTGGAAGACACTGCTTTATCTGAGGATCATGTGGCAGATGGGATCAAGACGCCGGGACCGCTGGCGTCTGCTTCCTCTGAGAAAGCCGCACCGGCGTCGGCATCTGCGCTTCCTGGCGAGCAGCGCAAGGCTGCCCTGGAAAAGCTCGCCGAACGACTGGATGCAACGGCGTGCCTTTCAGTCCTGACCAGCACCTACTCGTTGGAGGCCGAGCTGCTTGAAGCCGGGAACGGGGAAATCCTTCGTAAGGCGTATCTGACCCTTCACCGCAGATCACAGAAAAAGTGGGACGCGGTTGCGGCGCTGTCTGGCGATGCGCGTGCGCAGGCGGTCCATGATCTATTCAAGTCGACCCGCAAGGGCGACTTCGCCCAAGTGCTGGCCGGGTTGATAGAAGACGGAAAGGGCACCTTCGTGGTCCCCGGCTACATGGCAGCCGCGATTGAAGCGGTGGTGTCGCCGTGACCGCGCCCTACTGCCCAACCGACCAACAGAAGACCGTCATCATTCATGACCGATCAGCTTTTGTGACGGCGTGTCCGGGTGCCGGCAAGACCCGCACGATGGTCGAACGGGCCCGGCATCTCGCCGACCGAACTGACGACAAACGCGGGGTTGCTTTTCTGTCCTTCACCAATGCCGCGGTGGATGAGCTTCAGGGCCGCCTGCGCCTGTTCGGGCTGCTGCCTTCGCCGCTGTTTCCGAGCTTCATCGGTACATTTGATGGGATGGACGGCCTCTGCTCCTGCCTCGGCAGTGCTAATCTGGCCGTCGTCGATTTGCGCAATTCAGGAGCCACATCCCAATGGAAATCTCTACAATCGGTCTGGATATCGCCAAGAAT
>Ga0182738_1004966_pt1 | contig 14402 bp, 11 predicted proteins | sample eDN5th30CBELigMG_FD_128876 | JGI IMG/M metagenome (GOLD analysis project Ga0182738, IMG submission 128876) | Enriched Miracle-Growth compost microbial communities from Emeryville, California, USA - eDNA 5th pass 30_C BE-Lig MG (version 2)... ... | reverse complement strand
TCGCTCAGCTTTTCCCACCAGCCGGTCAACTTTTCCTCGTCGTCACCGCTGAGTGAGACCCCGACTCCCGCCTGGCCGTGAAACTCCATCGAATTCGGGGTGTCGGATCCCATCAGATTGAATCCGTCCTCGGTGACCAGGTGCGAGTGCATCACCTTGTCCACCTCGGCCGGATCCTCGCTGGCGTGGAAGTCGCCGAAGGTGTTGATGGTGAGTTCACCGCCAAGCACCGACTGGTAAAAGGTCATCGCTTCGCGGGCGTTGTCCTGAAAGTTCAGGTACGGGTTCAGGCGTACTGTCATCTGGTTCCTTTCCTCGCCTTTGCCCGACCCTAACCGACGGGCGACCGGAAAGGGCGCCAAGGCTCAGCCGCGGCCGAGGATCTTGCCGTCGGTCGACTTGAGGACGACCTTGACGTTGATCCACTTGGCCTTCTTCGCCGCCTTCTTCTGCCTGCGGTTGAGCTTGAAGATGACCGATCCCGACCTGCCGGCGCCCGCCGCGAAGGACTTGCCCGAGAGGGCGAACTTCTTCTTGCCGAGCTTCAGCTTGCCGCTGGCCTTGCCGACGCAGGCGCTGCCGTTGCCGCAGGTGAAGAAGGCCTTGACCTTCTTGCGGTTGGCGGAGACGCGCGAAACGGTGAGGCTCATCGGACCATCGGCCTCGGTCGAGATCGGCTCGACGGTGCCGTTGCCCTTGCCGGCGCCCGGATCGGCGTTGCCGTCGCCGGGATTGGCCTTGGCCTGATCGTCGGAGACCGGGCTGTCGGGAGTGTCGCTGCTGCCGGGACCCCCGGGTTCGCCGGTCTCCGGATCACCGGTGGAAGCGTTGCTGACCGCGGCGTTGCCATCTGGCGGCGGGTCGGCGAGGAAGTGCTGGTAGACCCGGTTCGCGTTGAGGGCGACCGCGTAATAGGCGACTTCGTCGATCGAGCCGTTGAACCAGGGGGCGAGCTCGCCGAAGCCGACGTAGAAGGTCGAAACGGAACTGGGTCGTTTCGTGGATTCCGTCTTGCCGGCCTCGACGCCGTTTACGTAGATCCGGATGTCGACGCCGTCCCAGGTGCCGACGACCTGCTGCCAGGCACCGACCACGACCGGGACCGAGGCGGTCACCGTGGTGTTCATGCGGCGGAAGACGAAATGGCCGTCCTTGATGTAGATCTCCCCGGCATCGCCATGGCCGACGATCGCTTCATTGCGGGCGTCGGCCGGGTTGACCCAGGCTTCCAGGGTGGACTGGAAGCGCGGCGCCGCGATGTCGTTGACGTAGCCGTATCCGCTCGAGCCGAAGAACTTGCGGGCGTGGTCGCCGTCACCGGAGATGCCTACCGGTCCCGACTCCTGCGCGTTCTTGTACTCGCCGTGGTGGCCGTTGCCGGAAGCGTCCGCCATCGTGCCGGAAGCATCTCCGAGCCGGTAGTAGGCAACCGGGGCGTCGGCGTTGAAGAGGTCCGAGAAACTCTTGACCGTGTAAGTGTGCGGATGGACGTAGGTATTGCCGCCCTCGTCGATCGCGGTCACCGTGAAGTTGTGCGAGCCGAGCGAGTCCGGCAAGGGATCGCCGCTCAGGATCGGGTTTCCGTCCACGGTCGCGGTGCAGCTGGCGATGTCCGAGTTGCCCGGGACGTCGTCCGGATCGGAGCAGGCGAAGTTCGCGTCCGGAACCTTGCCGGGGGCGTAGAGCCCACCGTTCTTCGGTGCCGCCGGATCGGTGAACGGGCCCTCGGTGTTGAAAGGCGAGTCACCGGCGATGAGCGACGGGTTGTCCTTTGCGACCCCGACTTTCCAGTGGTCGCGGATCAGGTGGGCGCTGACCGCTGACGCGTAGTAGGCGGCCTCGTCCATGTCACCGTGGAACCACGGGACCATCTCGCCGTATCCGACATAGAAGGTGGCGGTTCCGGAGGGCGGCTTGTTCGCCGAGTTCGAGTAGCCGACCTGGACGCCATTCACGTAAAGGCGGGTGTTGTGGCCGTCCCAAGTCGCGGCGACATGGCTCCACACACCGGCCGGCACCGCACCGGACGAGTAGATGGTGTCCTGAACCTGGCGGAAGGCGAGCTTGCCGTCCTTGATGAAGAGCTGACCTCCGCCGCCGTGGCTCATGACCATCATGTCGGCGCCGTCCCTCGGCTTGACCCAGGCTTCCATCGTGTAGGCGGTAGTCGGGGCGGTGATTCCGTTCACGTAGCCGTGGCCGTCGCGGGCCGGGAAGTATGCGGCCTTGTTCTCGGCCGGGTTGGCCAGCTCACAGGCCCGTGGCGGATGCGGGCGGCGCTCGCAGGCCGTAGCGCCATCGCGGCGCAGGGCGATTCCGTTCTGGTAGATGCCGTCGTGGTGATTGCCCGAGCTGTCGAGCATGTCATCGGAGCCGAGCGACTCGTTGAAGCGGTAATACGCGAGCGGATGGCTTTCCATCACGAAGCCGCCGTAATCGGGCGGGTCGATGGTGTAGGCAACCTTCTTCGACGAGCCGTTGCCGGCGTGATCGGTCGCGGTGACCTCGAAGAAGTGCGGACCGAGATCCTCGTCGTTGATCGGAGTGGCCGTGCAAGTGGCGACGCCAGAGGCCGCCGGTGTGGCCGGCGGGACCCCGACCAGGGGGTCGACGCAGCTAAAGACGGGGTTCGGACCGTGATGGAGGAGGTAGCGGTCCTTGTTGACCGGCTTCGTGATCGTGATGTCCGGGGGAGTCAGGTCGACGATGAAGGTCGTGCTGGCCGGCGATCCGTCGGCATTGCCGGCCTTGTCGACCGCGCGGACTTCGAAGGTGCTCTGCCCCTCCGGCGCGGGGCTGGCAAGTGGATCTCCGGATGCGCAGGTGACCCAGGCGCCACCGTTTACACGGCACTCGAAGTGGTCGATGCCAGATCCCTTGCCGTCGACGGGGTTGGGGTCCGTGCCGCTGAAGGTGAAGCTCGGGGTCGTGTCGTTGCCCGGTGCCGGGCTCGAGTCGATTGCCGTGTCGGGCGCGGTCGAATCGATCGTGAAGGTGCGCATATCGACGATGTCCGATTTGCCCGATTGGACGGTCGCCAGCTGCGTGGCGCTGATGCGGTACTGGCCTTCGGCGCTGGGCAGGCTGCCCGATTTGTGGACGACGTAATAGGCGATGATCGGCGGGGTCGAATCACTCCAGTCGACGTTCGAGCAGCCGAAGCAGAGCCCCGAGAAGTACTCCGAGAATGATGCTTGCGCGCTCAAGGTCAGGTCCGGATGGACCCGCCAGATCGCGACTCCGTATCGCTGGATGTAGTTGTGAAGAGCGAAGTAGAGACCGCTGCCGATATAGGTGGTGTCCATGGTTCCGCTGAACCCGGTCATCGGACCCTGTTGGGCTGAACCGTGGGCGGGCCCGTTGAAGCTGAAACTGGTGCCGGCCGGCGGCGCGGCATCACCGACGATGAAGACGATCCCGGTCGGTTCGCTCTCGTTGTCCGCGGCGTCGACCGCCTGGACCGTGAAGGAGTAGGTGGCATTGGCAAGTGCGGCGAAGGTCTGAGGCGAGGTGCATGGATCGTCCGTCTCGACAATCTCTTCCGACGGGGCGTTGGGCGCCTTGGTCAGGACGCACTTGAAGTGATCGACGTCGCCGCCGGTCGTGTCGTCGAACGTGAAGGTCGCATCGTCACCGGAATGGACGAGAAGCGGACCGTCGGGCTCGGCCGGTGCCGGGGGAGGCGTTGTGTCCGGGTCGGCACTCGCCGCCGAAGGCAGCGCGAAGAGAGCCAGCAGCATAAGCAACGCAGCCAGCGCCAGTCCACCCTTGTGCCTGAATGAATCCCCCATTCGCCGCGACCTTACCATACGCTGTTCGATCTCGCAGGAATTCCCCGTCCAGGAGCGCCTTTGCGGCTTTACATAAGAGCTTTACTTGATTGATTCAAGAAAAGCGCTATAACTATCGGTGGTGCCCTCCACAACCGAGTACGAAAGCCTGCTGCGCGACGCTGAGTTGCGCGTCACCCGCCCCCGCCTCGCGGTGCTGGGCGCGGTCTACGAGAACCCGCATGCCGATACCAACTCGATCATCGAGGCGGTACGCCAGGAGCTGCCCGAGGTTTCCCATCAGGCCGTCTACGACGTGCTTCGGGCCTTCACCAGCGCCGGCCTGATCCGCCACATCCAACCCCCCGGCTCGGTTGCCCGCTACGAATCGCGAGTCGGCGACAACCATCACCACATCGTCTGCCGCTCCTGCGGGGCGATCGCCGACGTCGACTGCGCGGTCGGCCACGCACCTTGTCTTACGGCCTCCGAAGACCACGGTTACGTGATCGACGAGGCCGAGGTCGTGTACCGGGGCCTCTGCCCCGACTGCGCGTCCGAATCCAACCCCGACCACTCCCCTCGAAAGGAATCCCGTGTCTGACCAGCCCGACGCCGTGATCGGCGAAGTAAACGAAGAGAGCGCGGCCGGCTGCCCGGTCGCCCACGACCGCCTTCCCTACCCGACCGAGAGCGGCGGCAACATCGACTGGTGGCCGAACCGTCTCAACCTGAAGATCCTCGCCCGGAACTCGGCCGAGATCAACCCGTACGGAGAGGACTTCGATTACGCGGCCGAGTTCGAGAGCCTCGACCTGGACCAGGTCAAGGCTGACATCGAGAAGACCCTGACCACCCCGCAGGACTGGTGGCCGGCTGACTTCGGGCACTACGGTCCGCTGATCGTGCGCATGGCCTGGCACAGCGCCGGCACCTACCGGGTGGCGGATGGGCGAGGCGGTGCCGGCCACGGCCAGCAGCGTTTCGCGCCGCTCAACAGCTGGCCCGACAACGTCAACCTGGACAAGGCCCGCCGCCTGCTTTGGCCGGTCAAGCAGAAGTATGGCCGCAAGCTTTCCTGGGGCGACCTCATGGTCCTGGCCGGCAACGTCGCGATGGAGTCGATGGGCTTCAAGACCTTCGGCTTCGCCGGGGGGCGCGTCGATGAGTGGGAACCGGACGAGGATGTCTACTGGGGCCCGGAGACCGAGTGGCTCGGCGACAAGCGCTACACCGGTGAACGCGAGCTGGACAACCCGCTGGCCGCCGTCCAGATGGGCCTGATCTATGTCAACCCGGAAGGCCCGAACGGCGAGCCGGACCCGCTCAAGGCGGCCCACGACATCCGCGAGACCTTCGCCCGCATGGCCATGAACGACGAGGAGACCGTCGCCCTGATCGCCGGCGGGCACACCTTCGGTAAGACGCACGGCGCCGCTGATCCGGAGCCGTACGTCGGTCCCGAGCCGGAGGGCGCGCCGCTCGAAGAGCAGGGGCTCGGTTGGAAGAGCACTTACGGCAGCGGTTCCGGTGACGACACGATCAGCAGCGGTCTCGAAGTCACCTGGACTTACCACCCGACCCGCTGGGACAACGAGTTCTTCCACATCCTCTTCGCCTACGAGTGGGAGCTGACCGAGAGCCCGGCCGGGGCCAAGCAGTGGCGTCCGAAGAACGGCGCCGGCGCCGACATGGTCCCCGAGGCTCACGACCCCAGCAAGCGCCGTGAACCGCGCATGCTGACAACCGACCTCTCGCTCCGGTTCGACCCCGGCTACGAGAAAATCTCGCGTCGCTTCCTCGAAGACCCGGAGGCCTTCTCGGAGGCCTACGCCCGGGCCTGGTTCAAGCTCACGCACCGTGACATGGGCCCGAAGAGCCGGTATCTCGGTCCCGAAGTCCCGGCCGAGGAGCTGATCTGGCAGGACCCGATCCCTGCCGTCGAGCACGAGTTGGTCGACGAGGTCGACATCGCCGCGCTGAAGGAGAAGATCCTTCGCTCGGGCCTTTCGCTCTCACAGTTGGTCTCCGCCGCCTGGGCCGCCGCTTCCTCCTTCCGCGGCAGCGACATGCGGGGCGGCGCCGACGGCGGCCGCATCCGGCTCGAGCCGCAGCGGGACTGGGCGGCCAATGACCCGGCCAGCCTGGCCGAGGTGATCGCGGCCTTGGAGAAGATCCAGGCCGAGTTCAACCAGGCCAATGACGCCAAGCAGGTCTCGTTCGCCGACCTGGTCGTGCTGGCCGGCAGCGCCGCGGTCGAGGAGGCGGCGAAGGAGGCCGGCCATGAGGTCGCCGTGCCCTTCACCCCGGGCCGCGGTGACGCGACTCAGGAGCAGACTGACGTCGACTCGTTCGCATTCCTCGAGCCGAAGGCCGATGGCTTCCGCAACTATCTGGACGGCAATCAGTCGCTGCCGGGTGAGTACCTGCTGCTCGACAAGGCCAGCCTGCTCGGCCTGACGGCTCCGGAGATGACCGTCCTGGTCGGCGGTCTCCGGGTGCTGGGCGCGAACAGCGGCGGCTCCTCCGAGGGGGTCCTGACCGACAGGCCCGAGACCTTGACGAACGACTTCTTCGTCAACCTGCTCGACCAGTCGACCGAGTGGACCTCAGCCGACGGCCGCAACGGGCAGTCCCGCTCCTACGAGGGCCGCGACCGGGCGACCGGCGAGCTCAAGTGGACCGGCAGCCGAGTGGATCTGGTCTTCGGATCCAACTCCGAGCTCCGCGCCCTGGCCGAGGTCTACGCCTGCGAGGACGCGGGCGACAAGTTCGTCAGCGACTTCATCGCCGCCTGGACGAAGGTGATGAACGCCGACCGCTTCGACCTCCACCGCGGCAACTAACTGAACATCCCAAGATCGGGCGGGCGAATGCGGCCGTGTATGCCTTTCGGCCCGCCCGGTTCTTCGGAGTTTCAGTTCTCCTCGGTCTCGACCAGGTCGCGAAGGCTTTCGTAATCCTCGGCACAGGCCGGGCAGCCCTCGAGGTGGACCCGCATGCCGGGCACCCGTTCGTCGGCCGAGCCGCCGGCCAGGGACAACTCGACGTACTCATCGAGTCGGTCGAAGCACTCCTCGCAACTAAGTTCGGGGGCTTCGGGTCCGAGCAGACGCCGCACCAGGTCGGCGTCCCGGCCCCGGTCTTGACCGTTGGGCGTGGTCATGCTTCCCGTTTCTGGCCGATCTGGAACCCGCGCTCGCCGAGCGCCGCCCTGAGTTTTCGACGGCCGTCGTGGAGGCTCTTGTACAGCGCGCCGCGGGTCGCGCCCAGGCGCTCGGCGAGCACGTCGATCGGCACGTCGTTGAGGGTGACCGCGATCAGCACCTCGCGCTGACGGGCGCTGAGCGAGCGATCGATTTCCTCCCTGACCGCGGCCACCAGCTCGGCTTCCTCGGCGCTCCGGTCCGGCCTCGAGCCAGTGTCGGCGAGCAACGCCCATCCCTGTTCTTCCAGCGGTAGCTCGCGGCCCTGCCAAGCGCGCCGACGCATCTTCACGCCGGCCTCGAGCAGCGCGAACTTGTAGGCCCAGGTGGTGAACCGGCTCTCGCCCCGGAACTGGTCGAGCTTGCCCAGCAAGGCGACGAGCGCGTCGTGGGCGCTCTGATGAGCGAGGTCGTCGAAGTCGCCGCCGCGTAAGTGGGGAAGCGAAACCCGCCGCCGTTCGATCTCGAAGCGCGCCGCCCTGAGCAGCAGTGCGTGAAGCTCACCGACGGCCGCTTCGCGCTCCGGGCCCTCCCCGGTCAGGCGTCGCATCCACAGGTTCGTCTCCGCCGTCCGCGCGTCGGAGGTCTCGGTTGCGGTTTCGCTCGGGATGGTCATCGTCGCTGGTGCCACACATTCTTAGCGACGAGCGAGTCGAATTCCTTACCCGAGGTAAGAAACGCGGCTGACCAGACGCAGTAAGAGCGGAAACCAACTACTCATTGGAGGAACCATGTCCGCTACTGCCAGCGCAACGCTCGACCCCCGGGAAGGCGCCCTGACGCCGACCCTCGCCGAGCGCCTCAAAGGCGACCCGGCCTTTCAGGCTTTTCTGCTGCTGCGAATCGCTTTCACGGTAGCCCCGATTCTGTTCGGCCTCGACAAGTTCTTCAATGTCATGGTCGACTGGGAGGGTTACCTGGCACCCTGGATCAACGACATCGTGCCGGGCAGCGCCTCGACCGCGATGCACCTGGTCGGCATCGTCGAGGTCGTGGCCGGGATCTTCGTCTTCCTGAAGCCCCGCTACGGCGCTTACGTCGCGGCCGCCTGGCTCGCCGGGATCATCATCAACCTGCTCACCTACTCCGGGTTTTATGACGTCGCGCTGCGGGATTTCGGCTTGATGCTGGGTGCGCTAGCCCTGGCTCGCCTGGCGAGCGTCTACGACCCGCCGGGCGCTGAGGTCCGGATCTGAGCTAGGCCGTTGGGGCGACCGGGGTCAGTCCATGGCGGATCATCACCTGTGCCATCGCGGCCGGATCCGGTGGTCCGCCCTGGGCTGCTTTCACGAGGAGTTCGCCGCAAGATGGGAAAGGAAGAACTCGATCTGCTGCTCGAAAAGCTCCGCAAGCTGAACCAGCTGCTCGGCACGATCGACCCGCCCGAGTCAGGGACCTGAATCGCCCCGCCAAGATCCAGACGACAGCCCTAGGCTATTGCCGCGGGTTAAGTTGACGTGCGTCATATTCTTGTTACCGTAGGGGGTCAACCAAGGAGAGGCATGCCCGGGATCCAACTCAGCAGAGGTACCTACGCTCGCGCGGCGCTCCTCGCCGTTGCCGCGATCCTTGCGCTCGTTTCAGTCGCCTGCCTGGTCACGGCCACCCGAGCTGAGGCTCGCTCCCTCTACGTCGCCAATGGCCTCTCGGCCGGTCCCGGCTCCCTGAGCCAATTTGATCTTGGCGCCCATGGGCAGCCCCTCCCGATCGACCCTCCCACCGTCGATACGGGTGACGGTCCGCAGCACGTCGCCTTCACCCCCGACGGGCACTTCGCGTACGCGACCGCCGCGGGCAGCGGGCAGCTCTTTGCCTTCCGGGTCGAGTCGTCCGGCCGGCTCACCCCGCTCGATCCTCCCGCCGTCGCGGCCGGCCTCGGCGCCCACGGTGTGGTGGTCAGCCCGGACGGCCGCTCGGCCTATGTCGGCAACCAGACGGCGGGCAGCGTCACCCAGTACGACATCGCGGCCGACGGCACCCTCACCGCCAAGAGCCCGGCGGCGATCGTCTCCGGCTCGGGCGAGTCCGGTCTCGCGATGACACCGAACGGCAGCTCGGCCTACGTGACCAACCTGACCGACAACTCGGTCGGGCAGTTCGCGGTCAACCGCGCGACCGGCGCTCTCAGCCAGAAGCCGCGGAGCAAGGTGCTCGTGCCCGCCGCCCCGAGCGGATTGGCCGCAGCCCCGGACGGACGCTCGCTCTATGTCGCCACGCTCGGCGGCAACATCTTCCAGTTCACGATCCTCCGCAACGGCGCACTCAGGCGCAAAGACCCGGCCAAGGTCAAGGCCGGCCTGGGTGCCTCCGGCGTCGCGATCACCGCCGATGGCAGGTTCCTCTACACACCGAACAGCGGCCGGGACTCGGTTTCTCAGTTCCGCATCAGCCCACGTGACGGCACGTTGAAGCCGCTCCGGCCGGCTTCGATTCCGGTCGGCGAACGCCCTGAGGGAGTCGCGGTGGCCCCGGACGGACGCTCGCTCTACGTCGCGATCGCCGGCGCCGACCAGGTCCGCTGGCTTACGATCGGCCGGGCCGGCCGTTTGAAGGGCCAGTCGCGGAGCCCGCGGTCATCGTCACCGGGACCGCATGGGCTGGCGGTCAGTCCCGACCAGAGTCCCGTCGCCGCGCTCGACTCCGTCCGGGGCGGCGTCGTGGGACGGAAGCTCACCCTCCGGGCACAAGGTTCGTACGACCCGGATGGACGGGTCGCCCGTTACCGCTGGCGCTTCGGTGACGGGCGCACCGCGGTCACCTCCCGGCCCAAGGTGGCTCACCGCTACCGGCGGCCAGGCTCCTTCGTGGTGCGACTGAGCGTGGTCGACGACGAGGGCTGTTCGAGCCGGCGCATCTACACCGGGCAATCGGCGCTCTGCAGCGGTGGCCCGTCGAAGACTTGGACCCGGGTGCCCGTCCGGCGCCGAGGAGGGAAGCCGAACCCACGGCTGGACGGAGCTCTGAAACAGCTGCGCGGACCGGGCGGATGCGTGGTCGATGAGTCGGCCCGGGCCCGCCGTTGCGTGAGCGCCAGGGGATTGAAGGAGCCCGGGCCGTTTCTCGGCTCGCGCGGCATCGTGATCAGCCCCGACGGCAAGAATGCCTATGTCGCCTCCTCTGGCAGCGACGCGATCGCGATCTTCTCCCGCAACCGGAAGACGGGTGTCCTCACCCAACCCGAAGGCCAGGCCGGTTGCGTTTCCGCGGATAGTTCGCTCGGCTGCGCCCCCGCGGTCGGTCTGGAGGGGCCGGCCTCGGTTGCGGTCAGCCCGGACGGGGCGACGGTCTACTCGGCGTCGGTCGACAGCGATTCGCTCACCGCCTTCTCTCGCGACTCCCGCACCGGTGCTCTCACTCAGTTGCCCGGCAGCGGGGGCTGCGTCAGCGAACTCTCGATCGCCGGCTGCGGAGCCGGGCGGGGGCTCGATGGTGCCGACACCGTCGCCGTGAGCCCCGACGGAAAGAATGTCTACGCCGGCGCCTTCCAGGGCAGCGCGATCGCTGTTTTCGACCGGGACGGCTCGGGCGCTCTCACCCAGCCCCCCGACGAGCCGGGATGCCTTACCGCCGCCGCGACCCCGGGCTGCGCCACGGCGGCCGGAATCAAGGCGGTCGAAAGCCTCACCGTCTCCCCCGACGGTTCCCGCGTCTTCGCGGCGGGCGCCGCCTCGAGCGCTGTCACCTCGTTCGATCGTGACAGTTCGGGCGGGTTGGCCCAGTCCGCGCAAGGCTGCATCTCAACCCCGGCTCCGGCCGGCTGCGCGCTGGGCCGCGGCTTGCTCGGCGCAAACGCGGTGGAAGCCTCACCGGACGGGAGCAGCCTGTACGCCGTTTCCGCGATCGGCAGCTCAGTCACCGCCTTCGACGTCGTAAGCGGCGGGATCGAGCAGCCGCCCGGCCCTCGCCGGTGCCTCGGTCCGTCCGCCAAGCCCGACTGCCCGGCGGGCAACGGCATGGAAGTGCCGGAGGCGGTGACGGTCTCCCCGGACGGCAGGAACATCTACCTGGCCTCCTTCGAGTCCTGGGCCGTGGTCAGCTTGGTGCGCAGCGGCAACGGGGGCTTCCGCCAGATCGCCGGCCGGGCGGGGTGCGTCTCGCCGGCCAGCGACGGCTGCGGCACCGGCCGCCGCCTGGCCGGGGCGGCGGGCATCGCGATAAGCCCCGACGGACGCTTCGTCTACGTCACTTCGGCGCTGGCCGACGCGGTCACGGTCTTTCGGCGCGCGAGCGACTGAGAACGCCGCGTCAGCTCAGAGCCTGGATCGCCGGATCCCGCTCGGTGAGCCGCCCGGGCAGCCCGAAAGAGTCAAAGAGGCCGGGTAGGAACGGGGCGAGGAAGTTGTGGACGCCACTGAAACGGCCCGGACCGTCTTCCTCGGCCTCCGCTTCGAGCACGGTCACCGACCACGGCGTCCACGATTCGCTTTCCGGGTCGGGTTTGTAGGACGCGTAGGCCGGGCAGCCGTTGGCCGCGAGCGCGATCAGCTTCGATCCGCGACAGGCAGCACCCGGCCCGAGCATGAAGCGCCCGGTCGCTTCGGGGCCGCGCAGCCAAAGTGGCAGCGGCGGCATGTCGAAGACCACGTCGTGGCGAAGCAGGGCCACGATCCGGTCGATGTCGTACTCGGCGAAGGCTTCCAGATACTGCTCCAGCAGCCGACGCTCCGCCTCTCCCCGGGGCCGGGGCGGTGCCTCGGAGTCCTTCAGGGAGAGCCGGTCGAGAGTGGCCCGGGCCCGCTGAAGGGCGCTGTTGACCGAGGCGACCGAGGTCTCGAGGAGCTCCGCCACCTCGTCGGCCTTCCAGCGGAGCACCTCGCGCAGCACCAGCACTACTCGCTGTCGGGCCGGCAGGTGCTGGAGCGCGGCCACGAAGGCAAGCCGGAGCGATTCACGCCGGGCGGTCTGCGCCGCGGGATCGACGGCACCGTCCGCGATCGGCAGCACCCAGGTTCTTTCCGGCAGCGGCGCGCCAAGCGGGGCTTCCGGGGTGCCGGCCGCGGCCAGATCGACCGGTCGGGCCCGGCGCTTGCGGCTCTCGATCTGGTCAAGGCAGATGTTGGTCGCGATCCGAAACAGCCATGGCTTCAAGGCCGACGGATCGGCCAGCGTCTCTGACTTGCGCCAGGCGCGGACCAGGGTCTCCTGGGTCGCGTCCTCGGCCTCGAAGCCGGAGCCGAGGAGGCGGTAGCAGTAGCCGACTAGGCTTGGCCGGAAGCGCCCCAGCTCGTCCTCGAGGGTGGACTGAGGGATGGCGGAAGCAGGCATTTCGCACATCGTAGAGACCGCACCGATTACTTTCGGCTCGCCCGACCGTCTTTGCTTTCGAACCCAACCAAGGAGACCAAATGTCACGTCATCTGTTCATCAACCTGCCGGTCGCGGACGTTGCCGCCAGCCGCGAGTTCTTCGCCCAGCTCGGCTTCGAGTTCAACGACAAGTTCTGCGACGACCAGACCGCCTGCATGGTGGTCAGTGACTTCGGTTTCGTGATGCTGATGGAGCGGGAGCGCTTCAGCGATTTCATCTACAGGCCGATTCCCGATGCGAATGAGACCACCGCGCACACGCTCGCGGTCAGCGCCGAAAGTCGCGAAGAGGTGGACCAGCTGGCCGACGCGGCCTGGAACGCCGGCGCGGTCGCGGCAGAGGATCCGCAGGATTACGGCTTCATGTACCAGCGCAGCTTCTATGACCTCGACGGCCACCCGTGGGTAGTCACCTGGATGGATCCGGTCGCGGTCGAAAAGGGCCCGGCCGAATTCATGGCCGAGGCGGGCGATCAGTCCTGAATCAGCTCCGCTTCTGAGACCGGTCCGGGCTCGGCCTGCCGACGCGCTTACCGCGCTCTCGCAAGCTTGAGGAGGCGCGACGCGACGCCGGCCTTGGTCGTGGCCCGGACCTTGACTCGCACCTTGTGGCGACGATGAGCGAGCCGCAACAGGCGCCCCCTTACCCGCCGGGTGATTCCCACCCGCACCGTGCCTGCCCGGCCCGGGATCAGCCTGAACCGGTGGGTACCGATCACGTGCCAGCGCTTGCGGCTGGCACCGTTTCGTCGGTTCTTGCCGAGCCGCATCCGCAGCGCGAGCTTTCCCTTGCATGCTCTGGCGTTCTTCTTCGGGCAACGAAGGTGGACCGCGAGCGGCCCTCGACGGCCGACCGTGATTGTCTTCCCGCGGATTCGCACGGCCCAGTCTGACCGGGGCGGGGGTCGGTTCGCGGCGACGATCGCGGCGAAGATGTTCCGGTGCGCAGCGACCGTGAGCGGCAATTGCGCCGAGCCGTAACCGCTCGTCCAGAAGCCGAAGGCGAGCATCCCGATCACCCGCGGGTTGCTCAGCGCCAGGGCGAAGTACTGGTACTGCAGCCTGGCGATCTCGGCGTCGGTGGCATGCCCGGCGGCACCCCCGCAGGCGGCCAGAGGAGCCGATTCGGGGAGCAGGAACAACGATTGCTTGGCGGTGATCCGGCCGTTCAGGATGGCGAGCTTGCCCGCGATCGTCGCGATGGGCTGGCAGTACCAGTCGAACCCGACCCAGTCGACCGAGGCGGGCACCACGAGCGACGAGGTGATTTCGGGACCGGCCTCGACCATCATCACCTTGGTCTTCGGAAAGGTCTTCTTGATCGTCCTCGCGGCGGTCGCGAGCTCGGTCGGCGTGGCACCGCGATATTGCGGCTCATCCATCAGATAGAAAGCGCCGACCTTGCCGATCCGTGAGCGGACCGCATCAGCGAGGTGGCCCCAGCGTTCCGCGTAGTTGGGGTAGAGCTCGCATTCGGGCTTGTGGACGCCGTCGCAGTTGCGGAAGAACTCATTCCCGGTCGAAATGACGCAGCCGCGACGGTGGCAGTGGTCGAGCACCCCGGGCCGGTAGCGATCCGGATCGGAGATCTGGACCCAGTCCAGGTTGCTGCGAAACGCGACCTCGGGCAGATGGTCCCCACCGTCCTTCGTGAGCCGCGCCGCGAAGTAGCCGAAGTACCGCAGAGATGAAGCTTCGGCGGAATCCGCCGCGGCGCCTGCGCCGACGGCCAACGACGCCAGCGTCAGGGTCAGGGCGGCAGCCGCACGGCCCCAGTTGCGGGAGCGGCGAGGTCGGTCGAATGCAGGCATGTCCACCCCGCATCGTCCCCGACCTCGCAGCCCGCTAAACGCCCGTTCTTCCTCGCGGCCCTAGTGCGGCTTCGAGCAGCGGCCTACCGCGCTGCGCTTGAACGCCTTGGCGTTCGCGTAGTACTTGAGCTTCGGCAGGTACGGGCCGACGACCTTGGCCTCGTCGCCCGGCGTCGAGGTCAGCTGGATCGCGTGCCTGACGCCTCCCGACGGCAGCATGTTCCTGATCTGGAACCAGCCGAAATCGTGATCGAGGTCGCCGTCTCCGCTCTTGCTCCAGCGAATCCATGCCTTGCCGCAGGAGTAGCC
>Ga0182738_1004965_pt1 | contig 14405 bp, 12 predicted proteins | sample eDN5th30CBELigMG_FD_128876 | JGI IMG/M metagenome (GOLD analysis project Ga0182738, IMG submission 128876) | Enriched Miracle-Growth compost microbial communities from Emeryville, California, USA - eDNA 5th pass 30_C BE-Lig MG (version 2)... ... | reverse complement strand
GAAGCGGTCGGGACCCGAGCGCTCGAAGGCCAGTTCGCCCATGACCATTTCCCAGCCGCGCCCTTCGCCGCCCATGATCATGTCGTCCGGCACGAACGCGTCGTCGAACGTCACCTCGTTGAAATCGTGCCCGCCATAGAGGTTGTAGATCGGGCGGACCGTGATGCCCGGCGTCTTCATATCGACGACGAACTGGCTGAGGCCGAAGTGCCGCTGATCGGGCGTACCGGACGTACGGACCAGCGCGATGAGGTAGTGGGCACGGTGCGCGAAGCTCGTCCACACTTTGCGGCCGGTGATCTTCCAGCCGCCCTCGGCCTTCACCGCGCGCGTTTTTACGCTGGCGAGATCAGAGCCCGTGTCCGGCTCCGACATGCCGATCGCGAAATAGCAGCGCCCCGCAGCAATCTCCGGCAGGATCAGCTTCTTCGCGCGCTCGCTGCCGTGCCGCAGGATTTGCGGGCCCGACTGGCGCTCGGCGATCCAATGGGCGAGTGCCGGGGCGCCGTGTGCCAAAAGCTCCTCGACCACGACATAGCGTTCGAGCGACGAGCGCTCGCCACCGCCATACTGTTTCGGCCACGTCATGCCGAGCCAGCCTTTCGCGCCAAGCTTCTGCGAGAAAGCCTCGTCCGCCTCGACCATCGAGCCCACGGCCGGCGTGAAGCTGCCGTTGGCGATCTCGCTGGCGAGGAAGGCGCGTACCTCCTGCCTCAGCTTCACCGCCTCGGGAGGCATCTTGACGGGCTCGTAGACGAATTGCGGCATGGGTAACTCGCGGTCCAGATTGCGGGAATTGCCGGCAGTATGCCGTTGTCGGCTGCGGCGACAAGCACCAAATTGACCGGCCGCAGGCGATCGAAGACAGCACAGGCCGCGTCTACGCGATCGATAGCCGACGCCGCGGCACAAAACGTCGCCGGGTGGTGTGCGGCGACGGGCTGCTCTCGACCAATCGGTCCCGCTGCGCCACCATTGCGGGAGCCGAATGTCAACACAGCAGCCCAAAGGAAACATCATGTCCGCCGATGCCCCGACCGAAGCCCTCGCGCAGTTCGTCGCAGGTCTTCGCTTCGAGGACCTGCCGCCTGCCGTCGTCTCGATGGCCTGCGATATCATTCTCGACACGCTCGGCTGCGGCATTGCGGCGTGGCGCGACGATCGCGAGAAAGCGGACATCGCAGCGGGCTTGGCACGCTCGTTCGGTGCAGCCCCGAAAGCGACGATGTGGGGCGGCGACACGCGAACCGATGCGGCCGTCGCGGCCCTCGCGAACGGCATCCTCGTGAACGCCGCCGACTTCGACGACACGCACAAGCGCGCCCTGCTGCATACGGGCTCCGTCGTCGTCCCGCCGACGCTGGCACTTGCCGAAGAGCGCGGCCTGACAGGCGCCGAAATCGTGACCGCCGTCGTCGCCGGCTACGAGGTGGCCGTCCGCGTCGACATGGCGGTGATGCCGACGCACTATCGCTTCTGGCATTCAACCGCGACCAACGGCACCTTCGGTGCGGCCGCGAGCGCTGCGTCATGCCTCGGGCTCGATGCGAAGGCGACCCAAATGGCGCTCGGCTTTGCCGGAACCCAGGCGGCGGGCCTCAACACGTTCTTCAGCTATGGCGATCTGACCAAGAGCCTGCACCCCGGCAAGGCATCGTTCAACGGCATACTCGGCGCCCGCCTCGCGGAGATAGGCGGCACCAGCCCGCCTACGATCCTCGAGCACGAAAAGGGCTATCTCAACGCATACTCCCTGGAGCCGAAAGCGGCCGCGCTGACGGCCGGCCTCGGCGAGACGTGGGAGATCCTGCAGAACGGCTTCAAGTTCTTCCCGTCCATTCTCGCGAGCCATGCCGCCATCCAGGCAACGCTGGACGTCGTGACGAAGAACGGCATCGCCGCGGACGACATCCAATCGGTCGTCAACGAAACCTACGCGACGGTGAAGTCTCACTTCTCGGCGAAGACGGTGACGACGGGCATGGGCGCGCGCGTCTCGGTGCCCTACTGCTGTGCGGTGGCCGCCATCGATCGCGCCGTGGGACAGGCGCAGTTCGCGCCGGACCGCGTATTGCGTGACGACGTGCAGACGTTGCTCGCACAAACGGAGGTCGTCGCGGTGGACGAACTCACCGCACAGTATCCGGCCAAGTTCCCGGCACGCGTCACCGTCACTCTGAAGGACGGCCGCACGTTCACCAGCCAGCGCGATTTCCCGAAAGGCGACCCGCAGGAGCCGCTCACCACCGCCGAGATCAACACCAAGTTCCTGGGCAACGCCGCCGCGCGTTATTCAGCAAGCGAGGCAACGGAGCTCGCACGCCTGATCCGTGCGTTGCCCGAGCTCGGAGACACCCAGCCGCTCTGGGCGCTCCTCTCACGGCCGGAAGTCACTCACCCCCTCGACGACAGAACGCGATAGACGCGGATCTCGGGGGCCTCGGGCAGCGGCACGCGTGCGAGATAGCCGGGCACGTTTCCGCTCGCGACCGCATTCTCGAGGCCTTGGCGAGGAGGAGACGCGGTCTGGCCGCCGGAGGACGTTTTCGGCGCCTCGCACGCGATCACATAGGTGACGCCGAGGCGCTGAAGCTCTGCCTCGGCTGCCTCGGGGGATTCCTCGAGCAGCCGCACCCCCGTGACGATGCTGTGGTCGAGCCGGTGGTACGGAGCCATCACGACGCGATGCGGCGTCAGCGCGACGACGTAGGGTCCGAGATCCAGATCGGCAAGCACGAGTCCAGGCGGCAGATTTGCGAGCGCCGAGATCGTCGCAGTGTCGGAGCACGCCGTCCGCTTCGGCGATTTCGCGGTACCGTGCACACCCACCACGGCCAGCGCCCCCGCGGCCGACGCCATCAGCGTGCCCTGCGATGCAAGGATGACGGCGGCAAGCCGGACGACAGGTGCTCCGATCGAGACCGTGCCGGGAAGCGAGGCGATAACGACGGCCAGTGCCGGCAAGGCGAGCCAGGCGGCGTAGGGCGTCATCTTCACCTGCCAGCATGCGACTGCCAAAGCGAAAGCCTGCCCGGCCAGCAACATCAATTGCCGATAGAGGCCATCGCCCTCACTGCCGGCCTTGCCTTCGAGATAGGCCAGACGGAGACGCGCCAGCAGGCCAAGCCCGAGCATTGCCAGGAAACCGACGACAGCGCCGGGTGACAGCCGATAGAGATAGGCGATCGGCTGTGCCTCGGTAACTTTCGACAACCACACGGGCCATGCCTCGGGAGCGACCTGGCCGAAAGGACCTGCGAGGCAGCGCGGCTCGAGCGCGCCATAGATAGCCAGTCCGAGAACACCGCCCGCCGCCAGCAGGGCAAGTTGCACGGCCACGAGGCGGCGGCCCGACAGACGGCGCGCGGCCATCGCGGCGGCAACCACGCCGGCCGCGCCGAACGCGGTCAGCGCCACCAGATTGAACGAGACGGCATCGCAAACCATCGTGCCCCAACGCGCCGGCGCGATCGACAGGAACGCGCCGACTGCAAGCGTCCCTGCCATCGTTACGGCGGCCCGCATCTGACCATCGAGCCCCCGCTCGCGGCCAAGCCCGAGCAGCACCGCGACCACAATGACGGGGCCGACAAGCGTCGCCGACTCCAACCCTACCGTCAGGCCGACGCTGATGAGCGCACCCGCCCACCACCCCTTGCGCGGCTCAACGATGCTTCGTGCAAGCAGCAGGATGCCGCCGACACCGCACAGAATTTGCACATTGTGATGGTCGATCCGCCCCACATTGAACTGGAAGAGCGCGGTCTGCGACGTCGCGATGAGACCGATCACGGCGAACGCGGCCCATGGGCCGCCGTCACGCTCCACATCGCGCGCCACGACGAGCATGGCCGCCAACAGCAGCAGGCTCGGCCACACGATACGCATCGCAAGCTCCGCATGCGGCGGCGAAAGGATCAGCCGGGCAGCTCCGAGCGTAAGGGCAAGGCCGAGGTCGATGAGCCGCGACCAGTGCGAGACCAGAGGATCCGGGGCGCCGATCCGATCGAGCGTCAGGTCCCACCAACGCCCGTGCTGAAGATACGCATAGAGCTCGACGAGCCGCGTCGCATCGTCGGTGTCGCCAAGCGAGGTGACGAGTTCGCCGCCATGCCAGAACAGCTTGATAGCGACCACGACGAGCACGGCCATCAGGCAGACGAGCGGGAGGCGCCAACGCCCCATGCTCGCGGAGCGGCGCAGCATGTCGTCGGCCGAGAGTACATTCGCCATCAGTGGACAGTTCCCGAGCATTGGTTGGCCGGAACAATGCCAGCGAGGCGTTGAGCCAACTTTAATTTACAATTCGTTAATCCCGCGGTTTCGTTTTGAAAGGGCTTCCTTAAGGCTTGCCGCATAAACCTGTCGACGAGACAAAGCTTGCCGTCACGCGGGGCTTTGCAGTCCACGCGTTTCTCGTCGAGGGTTCCATGTCGCATTCGGACGTATTCGTCATCGGCGCCGGCCCGGCTGGCCTCACGGCCGCTTACCTCCTCACCAAGGAGGGGATACCGACGACGGTCATCGAAGCGGACCCGACCTACGTGGGCGGCATCAGCCGCACGGCGAGCTACAAGGACTTCCTGTTCGATATCGGCGGCCATCGCTTCTTCTCGAAGTCGAAAGAGGTGGTCGACCTCTGGAAGGAGATCCTGCCGCAGGACTTCATCGAACGGCCACGTCTCTCGCGCATCTACTACGACGGAAAATACTACTCCTATCCGCTCAAGGCGTTCGAGGCGCTTTCCAATCTCGGGGTTGTCGAATCCGGCCTCTGTGTACTCTCGTTCATGTACAAGCAGGCGTTCCCGAACGAAAAGCCGGTCACTTTCCACGAATGGGTCTCGAATCAGTTCGGCGAGCGGCTGTTCTCGATCTTCTTCAAGACCTACACCGAGAAGGTGTGGGGCATGAGCTGTGACGACATCTCGGCCGATTGGGCAGCACAACGCATCAAGGGGCTCGATCTGTGGAGCGCCATGGCCAACGCGCTCAGGAACTCGATCGCTCCGAAAGGCGTCAAGGACGGCACCAAGGCCCACGACGGCGAGGTGATCAAGACGCTGATCGAGAGCTTCCAGTACCCGCGCAAAGGCCCCGGCATGATGTGGGACGCGGCGGCTGCCAAGACCCGCGCGCAAGGCGGCACCATCCACATGGGGACGCGCCTGAAGAGCCTCACCTACGACAAGCGCTCCGGCATGTGGACTATCATGGCGACGACGGCCGGCGGCGCGGAGCGCACGTTCACGGCCCGCCACGTGATCTCGTCAGCGCCGATCCGCGAATTGATGGGCGCGATCGGACCCACGGCTCCCGTCTCGAAGCCTTCCGCCGATGCGCTTCGTTATCGCGACTTCCTCACCGTTGCGCTGATTGTCGACAAGCCGGACCTCTTCCCCGACAACTGGATCTACATTCACGAGCCGTCGGTGAAGGTCGGCCGCATCCAGAATTTCCGTTCCTGGTCACCCGAAATGGTGCCCGACGACAAGCTCGCCTGCCTTGGCCTCGAATATTTCTGCTTCGAAGGCGACGGGCTCTGGGGAGCGACCGACGGCGAGCTGATCGGGCTCGCCAAGAAGGAGCTGGAACAGATCGGCCTCGCCACCTGGAACGACATCAAGGATGGCTGCGTGGTGCGCCAGAAGAAGGCCTATCCCGTTTATGACGATGCGTACCGCATGCACGTCGACACGATCCGCGAGGACATTGCGGCCAACTATCCGCGCCTGCATCTCGTCGGCCGCAACGGCATGCACAAGTACAACAACCAGGACCACGCGATGATGACCGCCATGCTGACGGTCAAGAACATCATGGCCGGCGCCGATCTCTACGACATCTGGAACGTCAACGAGGACGCCGAGTATCACGAGGCCGGCGCTTCGGGTGTCGAAGAGGCACTGAAGAGCGTGCGCATGGTGCCGCAGGCGCTCAAGAAGGCGAGCTAACCCGCATGCGCCCCGGCATACATTGCGTCCCAGCAGTACCCGACCCTTCGGCGGGCGGCGTCTTGTCGGAGCGCTCCGGCCTCCTCAACTGGTTGATCGAATTCGCAACCAAGCCGAGGCGCGTGCATGAGCTGATCCGGTACACGGGCGCCAGCGGCGTGGCTCTTGTGCTCGACACGTCTGTGTTTTTCGCACTCGTTTCGTCAACTGCGCTGCCAGCACCGTTCGCCGCCGCTATCGGATATCTGTCGGGCGCGTTGCTACACTACCTGCTTTCGGTGCTTTACATCTTCGCCGCGGAGAAGACCGGCAAAAGCCATCGGCGGATGGCAAGCGAGTTCATGGTTACGGGCCTGCTGGGCCTCCTCCTCACCGTCATCGTCATCCGATTGACGGTCGACGGCATGGGCGTTCCACCGTTGATCGGCAAAGCGCTCAGCACCGGCATCGCATTCCTGGCGGTCTATGTGGTTCGGGCAGGCGTCGTTCTCGCGGTGCCGAACGATACAAAGAGAGCGGGAGAACTGAACCCGAGCCACAGCATTTCGCGGTGACTTTGCAGCAGAGCGCGCCTGTCATGCCGGACGGAACCGCAACCCCGTCCTCCAGAGAAACGCGGGTCGGATGGGACGCGCGCGCCGTGAGCCTTCTGTGCCTCGTTTCGTTCTGCCTGTTTCTTCCGATCTTGCGATGGGCCTACTGGCCAGCAAGCAACGGGCTCGACGTAACCGGGCATCAGATCGGCCGCGACTTCATCAATTTCTGGGCGGCGCCACGGATCGCATTCAGCGCGTCGCCGGAGTCGATCTTCGATCTCGCACGCTATAACGAGCAGATCCGGGCCCTTTTCGGGGCTCCGATCCCATTCCATATGTGGAGCTATCCCCCAGTCGTCCTGCTTGCGACATGGCTCGTTGCGCAGATGCCGTACTGGACCGCTCTAGCCGTCTGGGTGATCGGAAGCTTCGTCGTATTCGCCGCTGTCGTCGCAAGTGCGTTGCCGACCGAAAGCCGTTGCCTGGGACTTATCGCGCTTGCGCTGGCGCCCGCATCGCTGATTAACATTGTGGGCGGACAGAACGGCTTCATTAGCGGTGCCCTGCTGCTCGGCGCACTGCTGCTGCTCGAGCGGCGACCGATTCTCTCCGGCATCCTGCTCGGATTTCTAACATTCAAGCCGCAACTCGGCATCGCGTTGCCATTCGTGCTCATCGCTTTAAGCGCGTGGCGCACGATCACAGCAGCGGCGCTGACCGCGCTCGCCTGGTACAGCGCAAGCATTGCTTGTCTCGGACTCGACTTCTGGCAGGCCTATCTGACTTACACGGCGACACTTCAGGCGGCCGTCGTTTACAATCCGGCGAGCTTCTGGAGTTCGATGATGATGGCTCCGATGGCCGGCGCCATGGCTCTGGGTGCCGGCGCAACGGTCGCCCTCATGCTTCAGATCGTCGTTGCCGTGGTGGTCACCTTGGCATCCGTGATGGCCGTACGCGCCACCGACGACCGGCTGATCGCGACGCTGGTCATCGTCTCAGCCGTGCCGCTGATTCCACATCAGGTGTTCAACTACGACCTGCCCATGCTGGCGGCGGCCTGGCTGCTCGTCATGCTCAATCCGGCCTACCGCACGTCAAATGTGACGGTTATCGCGGCACTCGTCTGGCTCAGTCCGCTGCTGACGATGCTGGCGTTTTTCCGCGGTGTTCCGGCGGTAGGCCAGATCATCCTCGCTGCGGGCTTCTGCGCCAGCCTTGTGCTCGCCTTCGATCGAGGCCGTTCGAGCACGTATGTGGCGATAAGAGCGTGAGCACCGCGCGTCGCTTTCCGACTGGAGCCGGCGGACGGGCTCGCTTAGTGTCGGCGCCAATCGCAGCAATCGCATCGATCGAGGGAGCAGCCCCATGTCCGCCACCGACGCCGTCCTCTACGAGGAAAAGGGAGACGGCATCGTCGTCGTCACGCTGAACGACCCGAAGACCCGCAACGCCCTCAGCAACGACATCATCGAGGGCATTGTCGCGACGTGTGCCCGGATCAACGCCGACACCAACGTGCGCTGCATGATCCTGACCGGAGCCGGCGAGGGCTTTTCCTCGGGTGGCAACGTCAAGGAGATGCGCGAGCGCAAGGGCCTCTTCGGGGGAGCGTCGGTCGATATGCGCCGCGCCTATCAGCACGGCATCCATCGGATCCCGAAAGCGATCTACGATCTCGAAGTGCCCTCGATCTGTGCCGTCAACGGGGCCGCGATCGGAGCCGGCTGCGACACGACGCTGATGTGCGACATCCGCATCGCCGGCCGCAAGGCGCTGTTCGCCGAAAGCTTCCTGCGCGTGGGCCTCGTCTCGGGTGACGGCGGCGCCTGGTTCCTGCCGCGGGTGGTTGGCCTGTCGCGCGCCTACGAGATGACGCTGACGGGTGACGTGATCGACGCTGAGAAGGCCGAGACGTGGGGCCTCGTCTCGAAGGTCGTCGACGACGACAAGCTGATGGACGAGGCAATGGCACTCGCAAAGAAGATCGCAGCATTCGCGCCGCACTCCATTCGCCTCAACAAGCGCCTCCTGCGCGAAAGCCAGAGCGTGAGCCTGCCCGTCGCGCTCGAGATGGCGTCGGCCATGCAGGCCCTGGCACAGTCGACCGAGGATCAGCACGAAGCGGTGTCCGCGATGCTCGACAAGCGCAAGCCCGTGTTCAAAGGGAAATAGCGCGCACCCCATTTCGTCTGGTGTACGCGCTCAGCCGCGCTCACCTAACCATACGCTGCACCGTTCGGCGGAAGGCTCGCGGCCTTCTCGCCGGCGCAAGTCATCACACGAGATTACGCTATGCCTGGTCCACTCTCCGGCTACCGCATCATCGATCTGACCGCCGTCGTCCTCGGGCCGGTTGCCACGCTGCATCTCGCAGACATGGGCGCCGACGTGATCAAGGTCGAGCCGCCCGAGGGCGACATCATGCGCAACGCCGGGAACGCGCCAACGCCCAGCATGGGTCCGATCTATCTCGGCATCAACCGCAACAAGCGCGCGCTCTGCCTCGATCTCAAGAAGCCCGAGGCGCTCGCTGCCTTGAAGCGTCTCATCGCGACCGCCGATGCCTTCGTGCACAACATGAGAGTCGAAGCTGTCGAACGCCTGGGCCTCGGCTATGACGCGGTGAAGGCCTTGAAACCGGACATCGTCTATGCCTACAGCGTCGGGTACAAGCACTCGGGTCCCTACGGCAAGAAGCCCGCGTTCGATGACCTCGTGCAGGGCGCGAGCGGCGCGGCGATGCTCGCGAGCCGCGTGGATGACGGCGCGCCGCGCTTCCTGCCGAGCCTGATCGTCGACAAGACCACCGGCCTGCATCTCGGCATGGCCGTTCTTGCCGCGCTGCTGCATCGCGAGCGGACAGGCGAGGGCCAGATGGTCGAGGTGCCGATGCTCGAGACGATCACCGGCTTCTGGCTGGTCGAGCATCTGTTCAACAAATCGTACGTACCGCCACGCGGGGAAATGGGCTATTCGCGCGTACTTTCGGCCGACCGCAAACCCTATCGGACGAAGGACGGATACATCTGCGCGCTGCCGTACAACGAGAAGCACTATCGCGCATTCGCGGCCGAGATCGGCCAACCGGAGCTGATGTCGGATCCACGCTTTGCGACAGCGAAAGCGCGCTCCGACAATCAGCCGGCAATCCAGGCGATCATCGCCGAGGTGATGCCCACGCGCACGACCGCAGAGTGGCTGGATTTTCTCGAGAAGGCCGACATTCCGAGCATGGTGGTGAACGATCTGGATCAGCTTTTCGATGACCCGCACCTGAAGGAGACCGGCTTCTTCCAGACGCGGGAGCATCCGACCGAAGGCGCGATCCGCACGACCGCCAGCCCATTTGCATTCTCTGCGACCCCGACGGACTATCGCCGGCATGCGCCGCTGCTTGGCGCGGACGGCCGCGAGGTGTTGGCGGAGGCGGGGCTATCGAACGAAGAGATTGCGGCGCTCGAGAGCTCGGGCGCGATGAAGGTCGTGCGTCCGTCGTAGGCGACGTCCCAGGAACCAAGTCCCCGGACAAGCGCACCGACAGGTGCGTGCGGATTCGGGGCCTTCGCATGTCTCGATATGTTGGAAGATCCCGGATCGTCACGTTACGCGCGCCGTCCGGGATCTCGGTATAGCCCGGATAGTCCTAGTGATTATCCCTCGGAATACCCTTGGTCTTGGCGATGCGCTGATACTTGACCGCCGGCTTCAGCACCATGCCATTGGCGAGCTCGTCGACCATGCCGCGCTGGATCTCCTGCCAGGGCGTCTGGCTCGCGGGATACTTGTAGCCTCCGTCCTTTGCCAAAGCCTCGCGACGCTTCACCAACTCGTCATCCGAAATCAGAATGTCGGCAGAGCGCCGGTTGAGGTCGATCCGCACCTTGTCGCCGGTCCTGAGTAGCGCCAACCCGCTTCCGGGCGCCGCGGCTTCCGGCGAGGCATTCAGGATCGAGGGGCTGCCCGACGTGCCCGACTGGCGCCCGTCACCGATGCACGGCAGCGAGGAAATCCCCTTCTTCAGCAGGTAGTCCGGCGCGCGCATGTTCACGACCTCGGCGGCGCCCGGATAACCGACAGGTCCTGCGCCGCGCATGAACAACAGGCACGTCTCGTCGATCTTCAGCTTCGGATCGTCGATCCGCGCGTGATAATCCTCCGGCCCGTCGAACACGACGGCGCGACCCTCGAAGGCGTTGAGATCATCGGGATTGGACAGGTAGCGCTGGCGGAACTCGTCGGAGATCACCGACGTCTTCATGATCGCGCTGTCGAAAAGGTTTCCCTTCAGGTTCAGGAATCCTGCCGACTTCACCATCGGCTCGTCGTATGCCTTGATGACATTGCGGTCCCAGGAGGCTTTGCCCTCGCAATTCTCGTAAAGCGTCCGCCCGTTGACCGTCAGCGCCTTCTTGTTGATCTTGCCTTCCGCAATCAACTCCGCAACGACGGAGGGAACGCCGCCGGCGCGGTGATATTCCTCGCCCAGATACTCGCCGGCCGGCTGGAGGTTGACGAGCAGCGGCACGTCGTAGCCGAACCGCTCCCAATCGTCGTTGTCGAGCTCGACCCCGATGTGCCGCGCAATGGCATTCAGATGGATCGGTGCATTGGTCGATCCGCCGATGGCCGAGTTGACGACAATGGCATTCTCGAAGGCCGCGCGCGTCAGGATGTCCGACGGCTTCAAGTCCTCCCACACCATCTCGACGATGCGCTTGCCCGTCTCGTAGGCGATCTGCTGGCGCTCGCGATAGGGCGCGGGGATCGCCGCGCAGCCCGGCAGCGACATGCCGAGCGCTTCCGCCAGCGAGTTCATGGTGGAAGCCGTGCCCATCGTGTTGCAGTGACCGGCCGAAGGGGCGGACGAGGCCACCAGCTCCAGGAACTCTTTGTAGCCGATTTCCCCGCGCGCCATCATCTCGCGCGCCTTCCACACGATCGTGCCCGAGCCGGTGCGCTCGCCCTTGAACCAGCCATTCAGCATCGGCCCGCCCGAGAGCACGATCGCCGGGATATCGACGGTCGCCGCCGCCATGATCTGGCTGGGCGTGGTCTTGTCGCAACCCGTGGTCAGGACGACGGCGTCGATCGGATAGCCGTAGAGAATCTCGACGAGGCCCAGATAGGCGAGGTTGCGGTCGAGACTCGCGGTCGGGCGCTTGCAGGTCTCCTGAATCGGATGGAGCGGAAACTCGAAGGCGATTCCACCCGCTTCGCGGATGCCCTCGCGGACGCGCTCGGCAAGGAAGATGTGATGCCGGTTGCAGGGGCTGAGATCGGAGCCGGACTGGGCGATGCCAATGATCGGCTTGCCGGACTGCAATTCGTCGAGAGTCAGCCCGTAATTCATGGTGCGCTCGAGGTAGAGCGCCGTCATGTCGACATTGTGCGGGTTGTCGAACCAGGCTTTCGACCTCAGGTCGGCGGGCTTGATACGATGCTTTCCCCCGCTGCCCTTGTTGCCGTTTTTGCTGCCGTTTTGAGCTTTCTTCGGCTCTTTCATGGGTACTTCCTCAAGTCGTGCTCAAGCCGTTCCTGGGCGCTGACGTGCTGCCGAGAGTAGAACCCGCTGCAGACCAGCGCAATGTGGGCTGGAGCGCAAACACCCGCTCCTCGCCTGCCGGGCCTGGCGCTCGGGTCCCTCGGTTGTGGCGTTCACGCAATGACGTGCTAAGACTGGCGCCGTCCAATCACCCGAGGAGACCCCATAAAATGGCCATTACGCGTCACGAGTCGAAAGGCATCCTCTCGAAGGCTGTCGAAGCGAACGGCTTCGTTTTCACCGCCGGCATCACGGCGAACAATATCAATCAGGACGTGACGGCTCAGACCCGCGAGGTCACCAACGAGATCGACCGGCTGCTCGCGCTCAGCGGCACCGACAAGTCGAAGATCGTCTCGGCCACCATCTGGGTGCCCGACATCCGCCTGCGCGACAAGATGAACGTCGCCTGGAACGAGTGGACCGGCGGACAGAACCTTCCGGGACGCGCGTGCATCGAGGCAAAGCTCGCCGACCCCGCCGTCCTGGTCGAGATCGCCGTTATCGCCGCGAAGTAATTCGCCATTCGGCCGGACAGGATGCTCAGCCGTGCCTGTCCGGCCGCTTTCGCCATTGCAAGCACGTACCGACGAGGCATTCCCATGGCCATTGTCCGCCGTGAGTTCGAGCCCATCCTGGCGAACGTCGTGGAAGCCGATCCGTTCGTCTTCACGGCCGGCGCTATCGCGGACGACCTGACGCTCGATGTCGCGGGCCAGGCACGCGAGGCCTTTCGCGATCTCGACAAGTTCCTCGCTCAGTGCGGCGCGTCGAAAGCAAACATTCTCTGGGCGACGATCTGGCTCTCGGACATTCGCTTGCGCGACGCCATGAACAAGGCATGGCTCGAATGGATCGATCCGCAGAACCTGCCTGCGCGGGCCTGCGTCGAAGGCAGGATGGCGGATGCCGAATGCCTGTTCGAGGTGCAGGTGATCGCCTCCAGGCGTTGAGAGGGACGCGAGATCATGAGCACCGAACGGCCGAAGATCGGCAGCAGAGCCGATTACCGGCACTTCCTGAAAATCCCCACCCGCTGGATGGACAACGACGTCTACGGGCACGTCAACAACGTCAATTACTACTCGTATTTCGACACCGTGATTAATCGCTACCTGATCGACGAGGGCCGCCTCGACTTTCACGCAGGCCCCATCATCGGCCTCGCCGTCGAAAGCCTGTGCCGATACTACAAGTCGTTCGCGTATCCGGACGTCATCGACGCCGGGTTGCGGGTGGGCCGTCTCGGGACGTCGTCGGTGCGCTACGAGATCGGTCTTTTTGCCGAGGGCGAGGATGGGGCGCGGGCAGAGGGACATTTCGTACACGTCTTCGTCGCGCGCGAGAGCCAGCGGCCCAGACCCATTCCGGAGCCGATGCGGGGCGCGCTCGCCAGGCTCGTCATGTCAACGGCCTGAGTCGGCATCGGCTCGCATTTGGAAGAATTCTATACTCCTGTGGCATTCCCGCCATGTTTGATGCGCCGGCGCCATGGTCCGCGCAAATCGCACGCGTGCGGCACCTCGAAGTCTAGGCCAGCAACCCGCAAATCAGGCATGTCCCGAATCGGGGAGCCTGATGGCGCCGAAAGCTCGGGGAACGATGCGATGACCATGCGGATGTCGTTGACGATTGCGGCAGTGCTGCTCGTGGGCGGAGCCACGTCCGCCGCCGCACAGGGCTTGAACCTGTCAGGCATTCATGAACAGGTTCGGGTCCGCGGAAAGATCTGCATGAAGGACCACTTCCACGACGGCAGCAGCTCGTCGATGCCGAGCAAGAAGGCCGCGGAGATAGAAGCCATCAGGGTCTGGCAGGATTTCACGGCCTGGGAATACGGCCGCAACTGGGGCAACTTCCGCAATGCCGAAAGCAAGGGCGTAAAATGCAGCGGCGCCGCCCGCTCCTGGAGCTGCCAGGTCACCGCCCGTCCGTGCCGCCGGCGCTGATTTTTGAACTGCACGGCCGAGGAAGCAGCCATCCCGCGCTGCATCGATGGCTGTAACTTCTCCAGAAGGTTGGAGGCTCTCCGAGAGCTTCCAGTCTATACGGGCACATCGACCGACGAGCCGGACAAGTTCAGCCTCGATCCAAACAGACTGAACGCAAACTCAGTCCCAGCCCTTCATCTCCAGATCGCGGAAGGTCGTCTTGATGCGGCGCACCGTGCCGGTCTTCGACCGCATGACGACGGTCTCCGTCTCGGCGAAGTCACCGTGGAATCGCACGCCCTCCAGCAGAGAGCCCGACGTGACGCCGGTGGCCGAGAAGATGACGTCGTCGGCGGCCATGTCGGCCATCGAATATTTGCGGCGAATATCGCTGATGCCCATCTTGGCCGCGCGGGCGATCAACTCCGGCCGCTCTTTC
>Ga0182738_1004963_pt1 | contig 14409 bp, 12 predicted proteins | sample eDN5th30CBELigMG_FD_128876 | JGI IMG/M metagenome (GOLD analysis project Ga0182738, IMG submission 128876) | Enriched Miracle-Growth compost microbial communities from Emeryville, California, USA - eDNA 5th pass 30_C BE-Lig MG (version 2)... ... | reverse complement strand
TTGAGACAGAATTTCCTAGACTCGAGAGGCTAACTTTAGAAAGCAAGGTTTGCTGTGTAGTTGACTTTGGGGATTTTTTGCGGAATCTTCCTTCTTGTTTAGAATTCTTTAAAGTTTCTGGCGTGATATTTCGAAGCCAAGAGGGGTTGAAAGAGTTTTTTAATGGTATTCAAGAGATCTCTGCAGAAAGATATCTTGTGTTGGATTTGAATGTTGAAGGTATTCGACAAGATTTCTTGGTTGATTGTTTGACGAGATATATGAAGGAGGCAAATGTCAAAGGAAATCTGAACTTGCATTCAAGCAATGTTCAAGTGCAGGATCATGAAGCTTTTGGAGCGATTCTCAAACTGGCATTAGAAAAGGGATGCTTCCGATGGCTCAAGTTGGAGGGAAAGACTGATGGAATTATTTTTGGAATTGAAAAACATAGGGTTATATCTGCCAAGAATGGATTGCTTTCAGAATAAAAGATAAAAATGCAAGATTGTAATGATAAATTTTACTTACCTAAGTTTCTTCACCGAACCTCTTCATACAAAAGACTCTTTCAAAATAAACCTTGTTGTATTTATTAAATTGAAATAATAAAGTAAAAAATTTGACCTCATGAATGAGCTCTTTGCTGAGGATAAATACCTCTATTTCATACTCATTGTCTCCATTGAATAATAATAAACAATTTGGTCTCATTTTTTCAAAATTCTTCCTCAAAATTTCAAGAAAAAATTTATGTTGAAAAGGTTGAATTACAGCCCATTGAGAAAAATCTTATTAACTTTCCTCTTGAAAAACAATTACTTACAATCCCCAACAATTAATAAAAAATAAAAGCGTCATCAGATCTTCATAAATAAAATCAGATTTCATAAAAATAATTCTTAATCAACTCCCCTCAACTCCCCTCCCATTATGACAGAACCCCAAACCTCCATTATTCGACCTCCTCAAAAGCACCCCATTCAACCCTATATACCCCAGGAAATCCTTGTTTCTCGGGCCTCCCAGAACACTTTTCGCAAAAAATGTTACAAATCTATTCACAGTCTAGATTCCCCTTTTGATAAGAAATGCTTTAGAAGCATCTCAAGACTCAAATACCTCCATTCCTTAGATCTCCACACCGCATTTTCCGGTGCAACTCCCCGTCTTATACAAAACTAGTCAAACCCTATCGAAAATATCTCAGGAATATCTCCAAAGACCTTAGAAACTTTGGATGTGAAAAACTCTTGCTTAAACTAGCTCAATTACATATCATTGGAGGTCACTCAAACAGCTGGAAAGTCCTGATTTCTCGATCAGCTTTTCAAAAGCTTAACTTTTCTCTGGCTCCTCCAAATCTACCTTCATGGGCAAATCTACAGTCAAAAGCTCACAAACCCAATCTCTTGCTTAAAAACAAGTCTGCCTTATCTCGAAACCTTCCCAAGATGAAACAATTGGAGAGTTTGAACATTCTGGCACCCAGTCACCTGACTGATTTACCTCTTCTTATGCTTGAAATCTTTGATTCAAAAGCACCTCTCCACTCTCTCAAAGGCTTTCATCTCCATCTTTCTTCAACCAGCTCACCTTTTCCTCCTAAAACCTTACCAAAAATCAATAAAGCTATTGAGCATCTGACAAGCCTCACTGTCGCTAACCCAGAATGGTATGCTCTCCTCCTTAACGCTGGAGAATTCAAAAACCTCACGACTCTTGATTTAACCATCTCCCCAAGTGTAACATCTTGGGATTTTCGTTATCTATCTCGCTTTCAAGACTTTCTCAGGCTCAAAAAATTGATATTTGCCTTTACAGCGAACTCGATAGCTTGTGAAAAAGAGTTCTTTGAAAATTTCACTACAGCCCCAGCGCTCGAATATCTCGATTTCACCTTGATAGAATTCTCTTGGAACGAACTATCTCTCACGAAAAACAATCGCAAAGCGATTGAAGACAGCTTCGTTACTGAAGCGCCGTACATTCACTTCTTTGATCGCGTCCGTGATTGGAAAAATCTCAAGGTTCTTGCCCTTACTATCAGGAAAGGTCTTGGGACAAGAAGCTGTCCAAATCTGGCTGGAAGATTCGCAAGTCTGTTTATCAGAAGGCTGACAACATTAGAAAGAGTTAACTATTCAAATCCTCCAGGGAATATTTCTGAAGAAGAAGAAGAGCAACAACTGAAACATCTTAAGAATAAGTCATTGAAACTTGAAGACTTTTGGAAAGGGCTTGAGCAATCTAAGGAGACCCTTCATACTGTTTCGATAAATGCTCCAGAAATTGCTTTTCCCGTGAATATTGATGTCCTTGAGACAAGATTCCCCAGGCTTAAGAGCCTCACTCTCGAAAAGAATGTCCTTTATGCTACGAACCTGGGTACTTTTTGGCGGAAGATCCCAAGCTTAAAACAGGTTTATGTCCAGGATTTGGTGTTGAATGATGAAAAGAGGTTGAGAGAGTTCTTTGATGATGTTCAAGAGATATCAGAAGAGATGAATGTCACGTTGTTTTTGGATGTGGAAGGCATTGGACAAAGGCTCTTAATGGATTGTTTAAGGAAGTTTGTTGAGGAAGTAAAAGTGAAGGGAATTTTTAGCGTGTATTTTAAGAACGTTGAAGTTGAAGATATAAGGAACTATTTCGATATTTTAATGTCGGTGGTGGATAAAGGATATTTTAATACGTTCAAGATGGATATGAAGGATACTCGAATTTTGCTTTACGTCAGAAAACAAGATATTTGGACTATGGCAAATGAGTTGGAGGATGAGTATCAGAAAATAAATTTATGCTGAGATTTTCTTGTAAAGTTTTTAGGAAAAATAAAGCTTCTCCTTTTGTAAAAATGTTAGAAAACCTTGCTATGAAGTTTATATCAGAGTTGTGCTTAAAATTATTGTCATTATTTCTGAACAATCCAGCAATGAGAAAACTTCTTTCATTGCGAAATTTTTTTTCGAGAATTTCAAAAAAAGCAAAATCGATCTTCAACGTTTTTCAATACTCCTTTTCTTTTCCCATCCTTCAATTGCATAAATTTTCCATAATAGATCCAAAATAACTTTCTCCTTAAAAAAATCTAAGAGTCCCCAGTCAGATTTCCAATTTCCCAAATCATATTTCATCAAAATAAATATTTATCCACTCTTCAAAAGCCCCTTCCTTATTCACAAAATGGCAGAGATACAACCTCAAAAGCATCACTTCGAGCTCGCTATTCTTCCAAAAACAATAATCCCTCCCAATATCCCCTAACCAGTCACATTTTATCGAACTTCCCAAAAGACTTTTCTCAAAAGACACTACAAATCGGTTCATCGTCTGGAGTGCTTTTTTAACAAAGAATGTCCCAGAATTTTCTAATGGCTCAAATATCTTCAATATTTTCAGCTTCACACCGCATTCTCTGCGCAAAACCTTATGGCACACAAAAACTAGTCAAAACTTATCGAAAATATCTCAGAAATTTCTCCAGTGATCTCAAAAACTTTGCTATTCAAAAGCTCTTACCCAAATTAGCTCGATTATCTGTCAATTCAACTCGCACAAATAGCTGGAAAATCCTGCTTTCTCGCTCAGCTTTTCAAACGCTTCACTTTATCCTCAACCCAGAAAATTCACGACAAAAATCCCTCTTTCTAAAATATAAGTATGCACTCTCCGGAAATCTCCTCGAAACGAAGCAATTGAAGAAGCTAAAGATCCTGGTTTCTAGCAAAGAAACTGCTTCGGCTCTTCTCATGCTTGAAATCGTTAGTTCAAAAGCGTCTCTCCATTCTTTCAAAGATTTTCTTCTCAATCTTCCTTCAAATCATTCATCAGCCAACCTCAACGATTTGCCAAAAATCAACAAAACGATCGAGCATCTGACAAGCCTCGTTGTGTCGAATCCAGAATGATATTCTCTCCTTTTTATCGCTGGAGAATTCAAAAACCTCACAATTCTTAATTTAGCCATCTCCCCAAATTCGGCATCTTGGGATTTTCAGCATCTATCTTGCTTTAGGGCTTTCCCCAGACTCAAAGAACTGACTTTTGCTTTCACAGCGAACGAATGGCCAAGCTTATATCTTAACAACATTAGAAACTCTTGTTATAAAATACAATTTAGGAGAAGTTTATCTCAATTCTATTTGAATGGAGAATTTAAGAATCAAAATTAGCAATTACTGGTCAATAGTATTTTTGAATTTTAAGACTCTTCGACATCACTTTCGGTGGGGAAAAGATGCAGGAGGTTTTGAGATTTTCGATTCTTTATTAAAAGAATAAAAACAAGAAAAATTATAAATTTTCTCAAGAGAGATATTGAGAGATCTCAACATTTTTTTAAAAAAATTGGATTTCTGCTAAAAATCAATCAAAGGCAAAGGATAAGATTAAATAATTTTTGAGAAAATTTTGAGTTCATGTTTCAGAAAATCAAAAAAGGAATTTCTCTTCTTCAAGTTCTTTAATATAATTTTTTTCAATTTCTCAACAAAAATTTTTTTGGAGTGAAATTTTATTTTTTGGCAAGAAATTTTTTTTTTCACGACGAGGTTTTTTCTTTTCAGAGAAAAAAATTCACTCAACCAAAAAAAATTCTTTTAAAAAAAATAAAAACTGACTTATTTGATGAATGGATTTCCCTCAAAAAATTTACAGAAAATCTTTTTTGAATTTTCAATGACAGCTTTCTGCCAATCTTTCCCTTGAATTCCCAGCTCCTGATTGGCAGAATTCTTTGAAGGAAAAAACTCTAAACCCTAAAAGGTTTTTAGCGTCACAGTTCCCAGCAACAATAAAGACCTTATAAATTCCAATTTTTCCAATTCAAAAAACCCTTATTACCTGATTTACCTTCCAAGATCTCTCTAAATTAAAATTCTGGTAAACAAATATTAATCAGATTTCAATAAAATTTCTTATTATAAACCTGACCAATTCCTTTATCATCCTATATAAGACCCCTCAGAAATAAATAAATTATAATCTTAAAAACTCTTGGTCCCTTTATGACCCAAGAAACCCCTCATCCCTCAATCCCCTGCCATCTCTATGTCCACCATCCCCATCTTTCCATAGAAAAATCCATTCCGAACCTTCTCAACAAAAGATTCTTCAAGCATCTTCATTGTATTCATCTCACCAGCGAGCTTGTCCTAAATTTCAAGACAGCTCGCATCAAAACCCTCAATACCCTCGACCTGACCTCTAAGGTCTTCACAAAGAGAATACACATCCGCAGAATTGAAAAATTCGTCAAGCCTCGCCAGAAACATCTCAAATCTCTCAAAGGAGATGCAAAACAACCTCAAATCCAAAAACTCCTCCCTCTTCTTACTGAGCTTAACCTTGGCATGAATCACCTAAAGTGGCGACCTCTTGCTTTTAGCCACAAACTCCACACTCTTTCTATTGAAATCACCAATGCTATATGTTCACATACTTGTCAACGCAACCCTCTTTTCCAAGAACTTCGCACGAATTACACTGGGACCTTCCCCAGAACCATTTCCAAGCTCCAAAACCTCAAGTCTCTTGATATAAATCTCCATGGCAGCAACCCAGAACGTGCTCAAATAATCCTCCATCTGTTCCGAAAATTGGATCTTTCGCGTTTCCGCCTCGAACGTTTCAAGTTCAAGATCATCTCGACCTTTGACTGGGCCAGTCAACCTCTTTATCCAATAAATCAAGGCGTGAAAAAAGCACTTCCATATGTCAAAGAATTGACCTTGCAGGATACCAAATGGTTTCTTTCAATCTTTGATGGGTACTCCCTTGAGAACCTTACAGCATTAGAAGTCAAGATTGCCCCTCAGAATTCTATTGATTTTGGCAGCAAACTTGTGACATTTAAGCGGCTTGAAAAACTCAAGAAACTGGACCTTTCTTTCAGGGCATATTCTGTTTTAGCTGAAAGGGAGTTTCTCGAGTCTTTGACACTTCCAACAAACCTGGAGACTGTTCACTTGACATTGATAAATATGAAATGGAATCTCACAGAGCTTACAAAGAGAAATCGAAGAAGGCTCATCTCAGATTTTGATCATGAACAAAGATTTGTCCTGTTCTTTAATCAATGGAAAGAGCTAAAAAATCTCAAAACCTTACATTTGACTCTCAATGAAGAGTCTCGTGAGATCAAAAGATGCCCTGGCCTTGCTGGAAACTTTGCTTCCAGAATTATCAAACACTTGAATAGCCTTGAAAATTTCAGCTATACTCATTCTATGAGTCAAGTCAGGCCTCGAAAAAAGAAGGGCAGAGCCCCTCCTGCACTTCCAGTCAAGTCTTTGGACTTTGAAGAATTCTGGAAAGCATTGGAGTGCTCGAAAAACTCGCTTCAATCGATAAAGATTGAGACCCCTGAGATCGCTTTTCCTTTGAAAATGAGCTCCCTTGATAATAAATTCCCTTGCTTAAAGAGTTTGTCCCTTGGGAAGAGTATCCTTTGGGCAAAGGATTTGGACTCTTTCTGGAGCGGATTCAAGGTATTAGGGAACATTGAGATGCAAGGACTACGATTCCAAGATGAAGAAAGATTTGAAATGTTCATGGAAAGCATAAGAGAAGATCCCGATACCAAAATTAGCGTTGATGTGAAGGGGATAAAATATGAGTCTTTGATGCGCTGCTTCAGCAGGTTTTTACATAAGAAAGAGATCCAGGGAAAGTTCGAGTTGATCTTGAGAAATATTCAAATCAACGATGAGAAAGAATTTGAGAAAGATCTGGAATCTTTCTATTGGCGAACCTATCCGAAGAAATTGTTCCTACATCACCTTCACAAAGATCCCACTTTAACCCTCACAAATGAAGGATGGGTCAATTACTAAATAATTTAATTAGATGGGCTATTTTAAGTTCAGAAAATGCTCTGTTTTTTCAATGTTGCCTTTTGTCATCTATTCTGCATAAGACAAACCTCACAGTCGTGTTTTTTTCTGCACTATATTCAAACTGAAACCACATTTTTTCGCCATTTCCCTTCTAAATAATCACATTTAAGCCAGCCTTTTTAGTTCCAATTCTAACTCACTCGGACTCTTCAGATTTCTCTCATCATAATGCTTTATGAAAACCCCCATAGATTAATCCTATTTTAAATCAACTGAAAATAATCATCTGAAACTCCTCAGCTTTTTCATGACTCAAGAAACCAGTTTGAAGAAATTAATGGTTTATATGACTCAAGAGAATACTCTAGTCCTGACAAATGAATTATCTGTTTTGTGATAAAAGGTATTTTCTCAATTGATTCATTGATCATTTTCTCGTTGAGATTTTTTTTGCCTCGATTTCTATGAAAATTATCATAAATTTCAGCTATTTTCTCTTGTAATTTCCCCCACAAAATCATCTCCAATTTTTTATGCTTTGTGTTAAGGATGGTCGCACCTTAGAAGCTGAGACAAGACTCCAAATGAAGCTAGAAGATGGAGAAGAGAGTGAACAAAGAATTTTTTTAATTTTTCTCTCTTGATTTTTGTTCAAAAAAATTTTCAATTTTATTAAACAAAGGAGCCTTCACCAGGAAATGAATTTGCTTTCATCAACTACATAAAATCTGAACCATTAACCCCATCATCCAAAAGGGAAAGAAATCTTGAAAAAATTTTTACTCTCTCCCCTCCTGCTTTCCCCCTTCTGTTTTCTGATTGAAAACTTTAATCACATTGAAACATCCCATTCTTTGAATTAAATAAATTTCCGGTAAACCAAAATTAGTCAGATTTCAATCTCCCTGCCCATTAAAAACTCTCCCTATATAATTAAACCACGTCAAATCAATTCCAATTCATTAAAAATTATAATCTTCATAGCTCTTGGTCCCTTTATGTCCCAAGAAACCTCCTCTTATCCCCCTCACAATCCAATCCCCTCCAAACTCTATGTTCACCACCACCTTTCCATTGAAGAATCCATCCCAAACCTCCTCAACAAAAGATTCTACAAGCATATCTCTCATCTTGAACTCACCACTGAGCTTGCTCTCAATTTCAAAACAGCCCACATAAAAACTCTCAACGAAATGAATCTCACCTCCCCTCACTTCACAAGAAGAGCTCATTTCACAAGAATAAGAAAATTCATCAGGCCTCGCCAGAAATGCCTCAAATCTCTACAAGGAAACTTCAAACAGCCAAAAATACAAAGACTTTTGCCTCTTTTGACCGAAGTTAACCTGAACTGGGATTACCCTAGATGGCGACTTCTGGCTTCTAATCTCAAATTCCAGACTCTTTTGATCAATTTAGTCGACCAACAATATTATTATGATGCGAAAAATTGTCCTCTTCTCCAATTACTCAGCACAAAGTATACAGGAACGTTCCCGAGAACAATCTCCAACCTTGAGAATCTCAAGGCTTTAGAGATCAATCTTCATGGAGAGTATCCAGAACAAGTTTTCTCAGTCTTCCAACTCTTTCGCAAGGTTGATCTTTCGAGATTTTGTGTCGAGGATTTCAAGCTCAAAGTCGTCTCATGTGATGGTGGGAGAAGAGACCAAACTCCTTATGAAATTCACCCAGGCATGAAAAAACTCCTGAGGTTTCTCACAGAATTAACGCTACAAGATTGCAGATGGTTCACCTCAATTTTTGATGGCTCTGTTCTTGAGAATCTCTCAGCCTTGGAAATCAAAATTAGTCCTCAGAATAACCCTTACTTCAGCAAGAAACTTATGACCTTTAAACGGCTTGAAAAGCTAAAAAAACTGGACTTTTCCTTCAGGGCATATTCCTTGGAAGCTGAGAGAGAATTTCTCGAGTCTTTTACGCTTCCAAAGAACCTTGAAACTGTTCGTTTGTCATTAATGAACTGCAAGTGGGATGATACACAACTTACGAAGAAAAATCGAAGTAACCTTCTTGCAGAATTCGATAATGAACAGAGATTCGTTCTCTTTTTCAATCAATGGAAAGGGTTGAAATCCCTCAAGGCCTTGGAGTTAACTATCAATGAAGAATCTGCTGACACCAAAAGATGTCCTGGCCTTGCCGGAAACTTCGTTTCAAAAATAATTAGCCAGCTGAATAGCCTTGAAAACCTCAGCTTTACTCATTATGTCAGTAAAATAAACCCTCCAAAAGCGAAGCCTTTGGACCTTGGAGAGTTCTGGAAGGCTTTAGAATTTTCCAAAAAATCCCTCCAATCTCTGGCTATAAATGTCCCTGAAGTCGCTTTTCCTCCCATAATCCGCTCCCTGAATACTCAGTTCCCTTGTTTGAAGACGATATCTCTTGGGAAAAGTGTTCTTTGGGCGAAGGATTTGACGTCTTTTTGGAGCGGATTTAGAAGGCTAGAAGATATTGAGATGAAGGGAATCAGATTTGATGACGAAGAAAGACTTGAAATATTCATGGACAGTCTCAGAGAGCACCCAAAAGTCCTCAATTCCACGTTTAACATCAATGTGGAAGGAATAAAATATGACTTTTTGATGGGTTGCTTGAGCAAGTTGAGGAAGAAGAAGGAGATACTGGGAAACTTCGAATTATCATTGAAAGGTGTGCAAATAAAAGATCAGGCGGAGTTTGGAGAGGATTTAATGAGACTGTATTGCGAAGCCAATTTGAATAAATTAAAGTTCAACAAGCTTCGGGATAACACTCTTGTGCTGAAAGCTCAATAATTTGTTTTGTTTCAAGTCTTTTCTGTACTTGTAATAAATTCATTAATCTGAATGAAACAGTTCTTTTACTTTTTTAAGCGTTGTCTTTTCACTAAAAACTTTTTAGAGTAAGAATTAATTCAATTCAAAAGCACATAATTTATTTGATTTTTTTGTATCAAGAAAAGAAATTTTCGTTGATCAAATTTTGTCTTTGATTTTTTTCTTGTAAGAACCACTATTCACCCAAAAATTTTTAAGATTTAAAACGAAACTCTGCAATTAAAAGCAAGAATATAATGAATTCTGGTTCCATTCGGCCGCTTTTTTATTCAATAAAAACCCACAATCTCTTGGATAATAAAAGATTTTATTTTCCCTTATCAAATCTCACCTTCTCTATCATGATTACTGAGCCCCAAAAACTTCCAATCCCCACTCCAAAACTCCCAACCCGCCATTTTAAGCCCTACCTTCTCCGGAATATCTACTTAAGAGAGCCCCTTCCTTGCAATTTCCAAAAACAATACTTCAAACGGATCCATAATCTCAAACTGAAGCCCAGATACGAGTTCTCTCTCAAAAGGATCTCCATGCCAAAAACTCTTGGCTCACTGAATATTGAGGATTGGCTTCCTGGTCAAAATCTTCCCTTGTTGAAAAAATTAGTGAAGCCATATAAAAAGTATCTGAGAAATATCAAAGGAAGTGTCAACTGCCCACCAATCCAGAAGCTTCTGCCTCTTCTCACTGACTTGGAAGTAAGCTTAACACCAGATAATTTACGAGCCTTGTCCTTGCACCCAGGTTTCAAGAGGCTTAACCTCCATTTTGGTCCAGATTGGCGAAGAAAGACAAGCGGAAGAGTACTTCTAATGAAATATAAGACCTCACTGTCCAGTAATCTAGCCAAAATAAAGGGCTTGACAAGTATGTCAATGACGATAAAGAGTGAGGAAGTACAAGCAGCCCATCTGATGCTTGAAATAATTGATCAGAATCTTTCTCTTGATTCTCTGGAGCAAAGTAGCCTCGATTTTGTTTCAGGTTTCTTTCCCAGTGATTTCCAAAAGCCTCTCGAACAAAAAACGAGCATAAGAAATGTTCTTGCGAGATTGACTCATCTTTCCTCAGATAATTCAGCATGGTATTCTTTCCTTATCTCCTCTGGGAAGCTCTCCAATCTTTCAGTTCTTAAACTTAAACTTAAACTCTCTTCAGAAGAAATGGACTGGGGCTTGAAAGACCTTCTTCAATTTCATAATCTCCCAAAACTAAAAAAATTTGCCTTGGATTTTAATGTTCCCTCTTTCCCTTCTGAGAGAGCTTTCTTTGAGAATTTCACATTGCCATCATCTCTTGAGGACTTGAGCTTGACCTTAACTGGTTTTACACTATCTCTGATCAATGATAATGATCCTGTGTCTTGTCAACTCTTTCATCGGTTACAAGAAGCAAAAAGCATCAAGGCTTTAAATCTTAAAATAACTGAAAATACTGCCAATTTAGCCTTCACTGCTAAATTTGCTTGCCTTTTGATCAAATGCTTTGGTCGCCTTGAAACACTAGAGTATCAAAATCCTAAAGAAAGCTCATACTTCAGAAAAAATAACACTGAAGCTGAAGCTATACATCTTGATTTCCAAGAGTTTTGGACAGCCATCACACCTTCAAAGGAAACTCTTCGAAGTATTTCAGTCGGTGTCTCTGAAATTATATTTCCTGAGGATGTTAACACCCTTGAAACTGGATTCCCAAGGCTGCAGAAGCTTCATCTTCAAGAGAGTGTCTCTTCAGGGGGCGAGCTTGGGAGATTTTGTCAGAAAATTTCTAGTCTAAGAGATCTGAACCTGGCTGCAGTGAAATTTCAAGATGAAGAAAAGCTGAAAATGTTTCTAGATGATATGAAGGAGATACCCAAATGGGGAGATTTTGACTTGTCTTTAGATGTTGAAGATATTGGACAGGAACCCTTGATTGGTTGCTTGAAGAAATATGTTGAAGATGTGAGAATAAGAGGCCGGTTAGGAATACATTTTACGGGAGTACGGGTTGAAGACAAACATGCTTTTAGAGAGGTTTTGAGAATGGTGGTAAATAAAGGAAGGTTTAACCTGTTTAAGGTGATAATGAAAAATTCCCGTCAATTATTTTCTGTGACGAAATTTTGCGTTTTGAGAGCTGAAGATGGCTTGATATGATTGGATTTGCACTAAAAATAATGGACAAAAATTGAATAAGAGTTCGAAAAAAATTCATCTGAAATGAAACTATTGTATAAATCAAAATTAAAAAGCCACATTTTGATAAATTCTGGCAATCTCTCTTTGATAAAATTTTGTCTTTGATTTTTTTTCTTGTAAGATTCCCTGTTCCAATCAAAAATTCTGCTTCACAAAGAAACTCTGTAATTGAAAAAAAATTCAAAGCCATTCCTATAAGGGCTGGAGATTTTTGGCAAAGTTTGTGGGAAAAAAGTCTGAAAAAGATCGAAAAACCAAAACTAAATTAAAAAAAAATGAAAATTTTATTTTTGTGTCAGAACAATTTTTCTGAAGAAAAAATCTGAATCTTCAAACAAAAATTTATGAAAATCAAAAAGCCTCAGATTCATCAGACTTGAGAGTGTATGGTAAATTCCGGTAACACAATCTTATTAATAAATCCTCTTCTTCATTATTTTATTTTCTTTTTAATTTGCCCCTCATCGAATCTCACCTCTCTGATCATGATGGCTGAGCCCCAAAACTCCCCAATCTCCACTCCAAAACTCCCAACCCGTCATTTTAAACCCTACTTACTCCGTGATATATGGTTAGTGGTACCCCTTCCTTGCGATCTTCAAAAGCAATATTTCAAACACATACATAGTCTCAACCTGAAACCCGTCAACAGATCCTTCCTCAAAAGAATCTCCATGCCAAAAACACTTCATTCACTTAATCTTGATTCTTGGGAGCCAGGACAAAATCTTCCCTTTTTAAAAAAATTAGTGAAACCATATAAAAAGTATCTCCGAAATATCAAGGGAAGTGTCAACTGCCCACCAATCCAGAAACTTCTACCTCTTCTCGCTGACTTGGAAGTAAACTTAACACCAGATAATTTACGAGCCTTGTCCTTGCACTCAGGTTTCAAGAGGCTTAGCTTCCATTTTGGTTCACATTGGCGAAGAAAGACAAATGGAGAGGAACTTCTAATGAAACATAAGGCCTCACTGTCCAGAAATTTAGCCAAGATAAAGAGCTTGACAAGTATGTCAATGACGATAAAGAGTCAGGAGATGCAAGCAGCCCATCTGATGCTTGAAATAATAGATCAGAATCTCTCTCTTGATTCTCTGGAGCAAGGTAGCCTCAACTTTGTTTCAGGTCTCTTTTCCAGCAATTTCCAAAAGCCTCTCGAACCAAAAACGAGCATTGGCAAAGTTCTTGCGAGATTAACTCATCTTTCCTCAGATAATTCAGCATGGTATTCTTTCCTTATCTCCTCTGGGAAGCTCACAAATCTCTCAGCTCTCAACCTGAAACTCCCCTCAAAAGAGGTTGATTGTGACTCAAAGGATCTTCTCCACTTCCATCACCTTCCAAAACTACAGAAACTTACCTTGGATTTCCTTGCTCGTTCTTTCCCTTCCGAGATAAACTTCTTTGAAAACTTCACATTGCCATCATCTCTTGAAGACTTGAGCTTGACCTTAACTGGCTTTACACTATCTCTGATCAATGAGAATGATGCTGTGCCTTGTCAATTCTTGAATCGACTACAAGAAGCAAAAGGAGTCAAAGCTTTAAATCTCACAATAGCTGAAAAGGCTGACAACTCAGCCTTAACTACTAAATTTGCTTGCCTTTTGATCAAATGCTTTGATAGCCTTGAAACTCTGGAGTTTAAAAATATCAAAGAAAGCTCATACGTCAGAAAAAATAATACTGAAGCTGAACCTAAACCTAAACCCCTCAATTTTGAAGAATTTTGGGCAGCTTTCACATCTTCAAAGGAAACCCTTCAAAGGATTTCAGTCAACGCCCCTGAAATTGTTTTCCCTGAGGATGTTAACACCCTTGAAACTGGATTCCCAAGGCTGCAAAACCTTCATCTTCAAGAGAGTGTCTCATCAGCGACTGAGCTTGGGAGATTTTGTCGGAAAATTTCTAGTCTAAGAGATCTTAGTCTAAGGGGAGTGAAATTTCAAGATGAGCAAAAGCTGAAAACATTTCTAGATGATATGAAAGAGATACCAAAAGGGAGAGATTTTGCCTTGTATTTAGATGTTGAAGGTATTGAACAGGAACTCTTGATTGGTTGCTTGAAGAAATATGTTGAAGGTGTAAGAATACAAGGCCGGTTAGGAATACATTTTACTGGAGTGCAGGCTGAAGACAAACATGCTTTTGGAGAAGTTTTGAAATTGGTGGTAGAGAAAGGACGGTTTGAACCGTTTAGGATTGTAATGAAAAATTCCCGTCAACTATTTTCTGTGGCGAAACATTGCATTTTGAAAGTTGAAGATGGCTTGATATGAATGAATCCAATAAAAACAAGAAAAATGATGTATAATAAATTGAATAAGAGTTCTAAAAAAATTCATCTGAAATAAAACTATGGTATAAAATCAAAATTAAAAGCCACATTTTGATAAATTCTGGTAATCTCCAGCTTCTTTTAATTCAATTATAAAGTACCATCTCTTCTATTTAATTCATTTCCCCCCCCCCCCCCCCCCCCCCTCCTCTCTTTCTTCTTATCCCTCATCCCCCACCCCCCCCCCCCCCCCCCCAACCCCCCCCCACACCCACACAACCATCACCCCT
>Ga0182738_1004961_pt1 | contig 14413 bp, 15 predicted proteins | sample eDN5th30CBELigMG_FD_128876 | JGI IMG/M metagenome (GOLD analysis project Ga0182738, IMG submission 128876) | Enriched Miracle-Growth compost microbial communities from Emeryville, California, USA - eDNA 5th pass 30_C BE-Lig MG (version 2)... ... | reverse complement strand
GCGCCCGCCAGCGTGCGCACCGGGCCGGCCGAAATGGCGTTGACGCGGATGCCGTTGGGGCCATAGTCGTCGGCGAGGTAGCGGACGCTGGCTTCCAGCCCGGCCTTGGCCACGCCCATGACGTTATAGTTGGGCATGACGCGCGTGGAGCCGGCATAGGTGAGCGTCAGCATTGAGCCGCCTTGCTTCATCAGGCCGGCGGCATGGCGCGCGACTTCGGTGAAGGAATAGCAGGAGATCACCATCGTGCGGATGAAATTCTCGCGCGTGGTGTTGGCGTAGAGGCCCTTCAGCTCGTTCTTGTCGGAGAAGCCGATGGCGTGGACGATGAAGTCCAGCCCGCCCCATTTGTCGCCCAGCGTCTCGAACACGGAGGCCACAGAGGCGCTGTCCTCCACGTCACAGGGCAACACCAGCGAAGCGTTGACCTGATCGGCCAGTGGTTTCACGCGGCGGCCGAACGCCTCGCCCTGATAGGTGAAGGCCATCTCCGCGCCATGTTCGTGCAGCCGGCGGGCGATGCCCCAGGCGATCGAGTGGTCGTTCGCGACGCCCATGACGAGGCCGCGCTTGCCTTTCATCAAACCTTCCATCGGAAGAATACCCTCAGCCGTTGAAGCGCTGGAAGACCAGCGTGGCATTGGTGCCGCCGAAGCCGAAGGAGTTCGACAGCACAGTGTCGATCTTTGCGTTGTCGATGCGCTTGCGCACGATCGGCATGCCCTCGAATTCCGGGTCCAGCTCGGTGATATGGGCGCTTTCGCCGATAAAGCCGGCCTGCATCATCAGGATCGAATAGATCGATTCCTGTACGCCTGCCGCGCCCAGGGAATGGCCCGTCAGCGACTTCGTGGACTGGATCGGCGGAATGTCGCTGCCGAACACCTCGCGCACCGCCTTCATCTCGCCGGAATCGCCCACCGGCGTCGAAGTGCCGTGGGTATTGATATAGTCGATCTTGCCCGAAACGGTCGCCATGGCCTGCTTCATGCAGCGCACCGCGCCTTCGCCCGACAGCGCCACCATGTCGTAGCCGTCGGAGGTCGCGCCGTAGCCGACGAGTTCGCAGTAAATCTTGGCGCCGCGCGCCTTGGCATGCTCCAGTTCCTCAAGCACCAGCACGCCGGCGCCGCCGGCGATGACGAAGCCGTCACGGGTCACGTCATAGGCGCGCGAGGCGCTCGAAGGCGTATCGTTGTGCTTGGAAGACATCGCGCCCATGGCGTCGAACAGGTCCGACATCGTCCAGTCGAGATCTTCGTGGCCGCCCGCGAACATCACGTCCTGCTTGCCCCACTGGATGAGCTCGGCGGCGTTGCCGATGCAATGCGCCGAGGTCGAACATGCCGACGAGATCGAATAGTTCACGCCGTGGATCTTGAACCAGGTGGCGAGCGTGGCGGAGGCGGTGGACGACATCGCCTTCGGCACGGCAAACGGCCCGATTCGCTTCGGGCTGCCGTTCTTCAGCGTGGTTTCGGCCGCTTCCACGATGGTGCGGGTGGAAGGACCGCCCGAACCCATGACGATGCCGGTGCGCTCATTGGTGATGTCGCCCTGCTCCAGGCCGGCGTCGGCGATGGCCTGCTCCATGGCGACATGGTTCCACGCGCCGCCGCGCGACAGGAAGCGCATGGCGCGGCGGTCGACCAGCTCGGTCGGGTCGAGCGTCGGCGCTCCCCAGACCTGCGAGCGGAAGCCGTGTTCGGCAAAGGAATCGGAGAACGTGATGCCCGATTTCGCGTCACGCAGCGAGGCGGTTACCTCGTCCGCGTTGTTCCCGATGGATGATACGATGCCGAGGCCGGTAACAACAACACGTCTCATGAATGCTCCTTGATGGCCCGCCGTGCTCCCTGCGGGATCAGGCGGCCGCTTCCTTGAACAGGCCGACGCGCAGGTCGGTGGCCTTATAGATGGTTTCGCCGTCGGCCTTCAGCCAGCCGTCGCCGATACCGAGCACCAGGCGTCCACGCATCACGCGCTTGAAATCGACGCCGTACTCGACCTTCTTGTTGGCGGGAGTGACCATGCCGGTGAATTTCACCTCGCCGGTGGAAAGCGCGCGGCCCTTGCCGGGCTCGCCGAGCCATCCGAGGAAGAAGCCCGAAAGCTGCCACAGCGCATCGAGGCCGAGACAGCCGGGCATGACCGGATCGTTGATGAAATGGCAGGGGAAGAACCAGAGATCGCGGGTGATGTCGAGCTCGGCGCGCACGAAGCCCTTGTCGAACTCGCCGCCGCTTTCGCTGATTTCGGTGATCCGGTTGAACATCAGCATCGGCGGATAAGGAAGCTGGGCATTGCCCGGGCCGAACAGTTCGCCGCGGGCGCAGGCAAGCAGCTCCTCATACTCGTAGCTGGATTTCGAAACCGCCATGAATTCTTTTCCCTGTCTGGCCTTCGCGCGCCAATCGCGCAGCCACGTTCAGTAACACAGTCTGTTTCCGCACGGAAACCGACGTTTGCGATTAACCTGCCGGTTTGCCTGGGTCAATGTGCGCCTATTGATCGCATGCTCCTGACAGAATATATGTCAGTGGATATAAAGGTTTTCGGCATATATTGCATCGTTGCAAGACCTTCTCGAGGAAGAAACGGATACCGCAGTCTGATGGATGTGAACGGGGCGATCGAAAAGCGTGTGCGTGAAGCGGGCCTGCGCCCGACGCGTCAACGCATCGCGTTGGCCAGCCTGCTGTTCGCCAAGGGCGACCGGCATCTCTCCGCTGAGGAATTGCATGAAGAGGCTGTGGCCGCCGGTGTGCCGGTTTCGCTGGCAACGGTCTACAATTCGCTGCATCAGTTCACCGAGGCGGGGCTGCTCCGCATTCTCGCGGTTGAAGGGTCGAAGACCTATTTCGATACGAATACGTCCGACCACCATCACTTCTTCATCGAAGGCGAGAACAAGGTGTTCGACATTGATCCCGGCGCGGTCAAGGTGCTCAACCTGCCCGAACCCCCGGAAGGTCTCGAAATCGCCAATGTCGATATCGTGGTGAGGCTGCGCCCCAAGCGCGTGCGCTGAAAGGCGGTTGCGGCCGGTCGCGCCGGCCGATCCCATTTTATCAGGTTTGAACTGACAGGCTCGAACGGTCCGCAAGCCGTTACCGCGGCTGAAGATCAGTCCTTGACCTGCTCGCCCGGATAGGCGCCCCACACCATCGTCTGCCTGATCCAGCCGGTCACGCCGTCGAAGGTCATTTCGCACCAGTCGCCGTTGCAGGACTTGATCCTGCCGATCACGCCGGGGTCGAGGATGGCCACGGTACGCGCCTCGGCTTCGGGCTTGGCAAGCAGGTTGATCTTGGCGTCCTTGCCGCGCTGCCAGGGGGCTGCGATTGCCGTGCGCTTGCCCGAAAGCAGCGTCTGGTTGACCCAGCCTTCCGCGCCTTCGGCATCGCGCACGCGCCGCCAGTTGTCATATTCCTGGATGATTTCCATCGGCAGGCCGGACTTCAGATAGAGCCAGTCGACGGGATAGTTCAGTCCCGGACCGATGCGGGAATTGACCTTCGCCGATTTGAGGCTGACGAAACGCGGCAGCGGCAGGCCGCTCGGGCCCAGCGTCGCCTGCTGGACGGCGGCAGCCTCGCTGACCGTGATCGAGGCGCTCGTCGAAATGAATGCAAGGCCAGCCACGATGGCGGCCGCGGCACGAAGCGACACGAAACCAGACACCTTCATTCCTCTGTATGCAACGCGCTGCCGTGGGGGACGGTGCGCACCCTTTTTCTTTGTCTTCGGCACCACCGCTTGTTACACAGGCAGTCGCGCCAAGGCTGGTTTGCAGTTTCGCCCGTCTTGGTTAAAGAGGTCTCAACGGGATCTGGATTTGAGGAAGCAATGTCCGGCAAAAAGAAGCCCCTCGTGGTGATTACGCGCAAGCTCCCGGATCAGGTCGAGACCCGTATGCGCGAGCTTTTCGATGCGCGGCTGAACCTCGAGGACCGGCCGATGAGCCAGCCGGAACTGGTGGCGGCGGTAAAGGAAGCGGACGTATTGGTGCCGACCGTGACCGACCGTATCGACGCTGCCCTGATCGAGCAGGCCGGAGAAAACCTCAAGCTGATCGCCAATTTCGGCAATGGCGTCGACAAGATCGACGTGTCGGCTGCCGCCAAGCGGGGAATCACCGTCACCAACACGCCCAACGTGCTGACCGAGGATACCGCCGACATGACCATGGCGCTGCTGCTGGCGGTGCCGCGCCGGCTGACCGAGGGCGCAAGCCTCCTGGAAAGCGGCGGCAAATGGGCGGGCTGGGCGCCGACATGGATGCTTGGCCGGCGAATCTGGGGCAAGCGTCTGGGCATTGTCGGCATGGGCCGGATCGGCACGGCGGTTGCCCGTCGCGCCAAGGCCTTCGGCCTCTCCATCCACTACCACAACCGCAATCGCGTCCTGCGCGAGGTCGAGGACGAGTTGGAGGCGACCTATTGGGAAAGCCTCGACCAGATGCTGGCCCGCATGGACATCATCTCGGTCAACTGCCCGTCCACGCCGGCCACCTTCCACCTGCTTTCCGCGCGCCGGCTGGCGCTGATGCAGCCGCAAGCCTATCTGGTCAACACCGCGCGCGGTGACATCATCGACGAGGATGCGCTGGTCAAGCTGCTGCAGGAGGGCAAGATCGCCGGTGCCGGACTCGACGTGTTCGAGAACGAGCCCGTGGTCAATCCCAAGCTGGTCAAGCTCGCCTCCAAGGGCAAGGTCGTCATCCTGCCGCATATGGGATCGGCGACCATGGAAGGCCGCATCGACATGGGCGAGAAGGTCATTATCAACATCCGCACCTTCATCGACGGGCATCGTCCGCCGGACCGCGTGCTGCCGCTGCGTCTCTGAGCCCGAGCCGGGGCACCGGCACGAAACTGCTCCCCGACATTTCCATGTCATTTACGCAGCCTGGCCTGTTGTTCTACGCTGCCCGCATTGTCGGGCGAAGGATGGGGGAACAGGATGAAAAAGCTTCTTGGTGGTCTGGTGCTGACCGCGCTGCTGTGGCCGGCATGTGCCGTGGCGGGCGAAGGTTTCGAGGTCGTGGCGCTCGGCGCGCGCGGCGGCATTCAGGACGGCAATCTCAGCGCTTACCTGATCCGCCCGGCCGGAGACGAGCGCGCGGTGACGTGCGACGCGGGCGCACTGGTGAACGGCCTCAAGGCTGCCGACGAGAAGGGCGTTTTCGATGACATCAACGTGCCCGAGGGAGCTGCCAATGGACGTATCGGCCATGTGCTGACCGAAGGCATCAAGGGCTACCTGATCAGCCATGCGCATATGGACCATATCGCCGGGCTGATCGCTGCCTCGCCGGACGACAGCAAGAAGCCGATCTACGGGCTGCCCTCGGTCAATGAGCGCATCGAACGTAACTATTTCAATTGGGAGGCCTGGCCGAATTTCGGCGACAGGGGCAAGGCGCCTCAACTCAAGAAATACGAATACCGCGATCTGCAGGCCGGGCAAAAGGTGCCAGTGACCGATACGGCCATGGAGGTTACTGCGTTTCCATTGAGCCATGGTGGCGTGGAATCGACCGCCTTCCTCATTGAAAGCGGCGATGACGCGCTGCTGTGTTTCGGCGACACCGGGCCGGACGCGGTGGAAAAGACCACGCGCATCGCAGACATCTGGGCGGCTGTTGGGGAGAAGGTCAAGGCGGGACACCTCAAGGGCATCATCATCGAGACCTCCTACACCAACGCGCAACCCGACGAGATGCTGTTCGGCCATCTGACGCCGAATTGGCTGACGAAATCGCTGCACGACCTTGCGGCCAGAACGGGTAACGAGGCGCTCGACGGTCTGCCGGTCATCGTCAGCCACATCAAATATTCGCTGAAGAAGGGCGAGCAGCCGCAGGTGCAGATATTGCGCGAGCTGGAGGAGGCCAACGATCTCAAGGTGAAGTTCATCGTGCCCGAGCAGGGCGACCACTGGCGTCTGTGACCCACATCTTCGGTGGCGGTTTAGGCGGCCGCCACCGCTCTGATCATTCCCCCGGCGGTGACTTCCACGCGATGATTGTCGAAAGCGGAAAAATGTTGGCGGTCGAGCTTCATCGCCACGGGCGTTTGCCAGCCCATTTCGCGCGCCACGATCAGGCCGAGCAGCAGGATCGCATCCGGTTCGTGCAACACCATCGCGGCCGGCGCATTGCTGCTGTGAACGAGCTCCATCAGCACGGCGGACGCCGAGGAAGAGCCGATCGTTCCGGGCAGGAACAGCACGCGTCCGGCAATGATCTCGCCATGCTGCGGGTGGCGCACATCGGCGATGCGTCCGCTTTTCGGATCGACGCCGCCCCAGAAGGAAATTGGCGCCGTCAGCACCAGCGCCTTGCCCGCGCTTGCCGCGCCCGGCACCAGAATTTCACCGGCGCGGGCGCTCATCGGTCGATCTCCGCGAACGACGGCCTGCCGGCGACAGCACTTTCCACGCAATCGGCAAGGGAGCCGTAGAGCACGCCATAGCCGGTGTTGCCGGGCGCATATTGCGCGAACTTGCCCGAATTGGTCATCAATACGCCGTCATGCCTGTCAGCCAGGATCGGCGTCACCACCACGCAGGTATCCGCCACGATGGTCACGCCGCAGCTTTCCAGCGCCTTGCGACGGCCGGCCTTGTCCAGTTCGGTCAGAATGTGCCGCCCTGTGCAGGCATAGAGCGGCACCGAGAGCTTTCGACCGGCCAGCAATCGCTCCAGTGCGCCGAACTCGTCCAGCGACAGGTGTGGGCTGCCGATGGCGACGGCATCCAGCCGATCGACGGTCTGTGCGGTTGAAAGACGCTTGCGCGCATCGGCTGCCATTTCAGGCGTGACGTGGATGGTCGTTTCCGCCTCGATCTTGCCGAAGGTTCCGGCCTCGGGCGTTACCCCGGCGATGTGAAACAGCCCGACCGCGCCGGAGGATGCCGCCGCGGCGCCAAATGCTTTCAGCGCATCCTCGCCCGGATGCTTTTTAACACCGGTGACGATGCCGACGGCGTTGCCCACCTCGCGGCCGTAAAGGCTGCCCAGCACCGGCCACGCCGTTTCGTCAGCGAGGAAGGCGGCCGGCAGGTCCGAGACGTCGAATGTCAGCGTCGGCCGGCGGTTCTCGGGTCGGTGCAGGCCGTAGTCGGGCGCGCGGCCGCTGATCGCGCAGGCAATGTCGAGGAAATCGCCGTAACGATTGGTGCGCGCACCGAGCACCGAATTGCAGAAGACGACAGCGTTCGATTCGCCCCAGGCCACATCGGTGCCGAATGCGGGCCTGTGTCCCGCCTGGTAGGGCGCGCAGGTCCAGCTCTGTTCGCAGCCGAGCTTGCGATAGGCCTCCATCATGCGGCGCGCCATGCTGCGTGCCGGCTCTTCCAGCCGCACGCGCGCGCAGCCGGTCAGATCGAGCGCGCCTACATTGAGCGTGGCGCGCACCGCCACGCGGGCGCCGCCTGCCACCAGCCTTTCTGCAAACAGCGTACCCGAATCGCCGTGATAGAGCGCGCCGTCGATATGCGCCGAGGCGATCGGGATCAGGCCCGGCGCGCCGAGCAGGCGAGCGCTGTCGGCCACGATGCGCATGGCCATGGCCCTGCCGTCGCTGCCAGCCGCGACAGCGCGTTCCCCGGCCGAGAGTTCGAGGCTCACGCAAGCACCTTGCGCATGGTGACGGCGGTGGGTCGATCAAAGCCCGGATGGGCGGTCCGCGCCGTCTCCACAAAGCCCAGACGGCCAAAGGCCCGCTGGTTGCCTGTCAGTTCTATACGAGTCTGCAATTCGAGAATGGACCTGCCGCTTTCGCGCGCGAAGCGCTCCACTGCCGCCAGCAGACCCTTGCCGATTCCGGCTCCTTGCGCGGTTGGCGCGACCGCAAGCTTGCCGACATAGAAATAATCCGCCTTCTCCGCGACAAAGACGCAGCCCAGCAACTCTTTGCCCGCGGTAGCCAGAAAGACCGTTTCCGCGCGCGTCTTTTCAGCCAGATTCTCCGATGTTAGCGTGAGCGCGGAGGAGGGCGGGTCGATGACGCCGTTCATATAGGCGAAGGCGTCGAGGATCAGCGCGAGCAGTTCGTCCCAGCGGTCGAAGCCCGTGGGCAGCCGCTCGATGGAGACGGCTTTGTTGGCCGCCGTCATGTCCGCCTCTTGTAGCGCATCGTGTCGAATCGGGCCGCAAGCGCGTCATAGAGCAGGATGCGGCCCACCAGCGGCTCGCCGATGCCGGTAATCAGCTTGATCGCCTCCATCGCTTGCAGCGTGCCGATGACCCCCGTCAGCGCGCCGACGATGCCGGCTTCCGCGCAGGAGGGCACGAGCCCCGCCGGTGGCGGCGCGGGAAACAGATCGCGATAGCTCGGGTTCGGGGTGCCGTCCGCGCCGGTCTCGAACGGCTTCAGCACGGTGATCGATCCGTCGAAACGGCCGACCGCGGCATGCACAAGCGGCCGCCCGGCGGCCGCGCAGGCGTCCGCCACGGCGTAGCGGGTCGCGAAATTGTCGGAGCCATCGACCACGAGGTCGTATTGCGCCACCAGTGCTTCGGCATTTTCGGCGGTAAGCCGCCATCCATGCGGTTCGATCCGCGTGTGGGGATTGATCCGCAACAGCGCTGCCTTGGCGCTTTCGAGCTTGGAGAGGCCGACCGAGGGGGTGTCGTGGATGACCTGCCGCTGCAGGTTGGAAAGCGAAACGGTGTCGTCATCGATAATGCCGAGCGTGCCGACGCCTGCGGCGGCAAGATATTGCAGCACCGGCGCACCGAGCCCGCCCGCGCCGATCACCAGCACGCGCGCGCGTTTCAGTTTCTGCTGGCCGGCGCCACCGATTTCCGGCAGCACGATATGGCGCGCATAGCGTTCGAGTTCGTCGGGCGAGAGAGGGGAGGCGGGCTGACTGATATTCATGATGCAATCATATCGGCCCGGCTTGTGCTTGTCAGTGGTCTTCGGTAGGGCGCACCGAGCCATGATCGACGGTGAGGAACTGAGCCTTCCCGCGCAGGCTGGAAAACAGCGCCGACTCGGTTCCGGTCATGAAGGCCTGGCAGCCGAGTTCCTCAAGAATTGCGAAAAGGGCTGCACGCCGCCCGGCATCGAGATGGGCAGCGATCTCGTCCAGCAGCAGGATCGGCACGGTGCCCGACATCTCGCCGCAAAGCCGCGCATGCGAGACGATGATGCCGACCAGAAGCGCCTTCTGCTCGCCGGTGGAGCAGAGTTCCGCCGGCATGGCTTTCGGCCTGTGGGTCACGATCAGGTCGCTGCGATGCGGGCCTTCCAGCGTGCGGCCGGCGGCGCGGTCGCGGTCGCGGCCTTCCGCCAGCGCGCGGCGAAACCCTTCCTCGATTTCGACCGCCGGTTCCTGGCCGATCCGGTTTTCCAGCGTACCGGAAAGGGAAATATCGGCCTGGGGAAAGGGGCCGGAAGCCGGCAGCTTCTCAATCATGGCGGCGAGCAGCCGCACCATTTCGGCGCGCGCGGCAGCGATTGCCACGCCGGTCTCGGCCATCTGTGTTTCGATTGCCTCGAACCATTGGCGGTCGTAGCGGTCTTCGCCGAGCAGCCGGTTGCGGCCGCGCATGGCCTTTTCATAGTCCAGGGCGCGCTGGCCGTGGCTGGGGTCGATCGCCAGCACCAGCCGGTCGAGGAAGCGGCGGCGGTCGCCGGCCGGGCCAGTGAACAGCGCATCCATAGCTGGCGTCAGCCACAGCACGCGCAGCCATTCCAGCATGTCGTCGGCGGATTTGGCGTTGGCTCCGTTGATGCGCACGCGCCTTCCGGCTTCGCCTTCGATGCCGGAGGTGCCGGTGCCGATTTCGGCATCGCCGAACTCGCCTTCGATCACCGCATGGATGCTGAAGCTGCCGCCACTGCCTTCGCGGGCGACATCGGCATAGGGCGCGCGGCGCAGGCCCCGCCCTGGCGTCAGGAAGGATATGGCTTCAAGCAGATTGGTCTTGCCTGCGCCATTGTCGCCGGTGAAGACGACGGTGCCGGGCCTCAACTCAAGCGACAGCGCCGCATAGTTGCGGAAATTCGTCAGCGTAAGCCTGTTGATATGGGTCGACGCCACGTCTTCCTACCGTTCATCGACCGGATTGAAGTGCCGTCTGCGCAGCCTAAACACGCATCGGCATGAGCACGTAGAGCGCATGCTCGTCGGCGGTGTCGTGGATCAGTGTTGGCGAACCGGCGTCCGCCAGCATGAACTTGGCCTCGCTACCGGAAAGCTGTGCGGCGACATCGAGCAGATATTTGGCGTTGAAGCCGATTTCCATTGGATCGGCCGAATAATCCGCCGCGATCTCTTCGATGGCACTGCCCGAATCCGGGTTGTTGACGGCAAGCGTCACCTGGCCGTCGGCGATCGACAACTTCACCGCGCGGCCGCGCTCGGAGGAGATGGTCGACACGCGATCGACGGCGCGCGCAAAACTCTCGCGGTCGATGATGAGCTGTTTGTCGTTGCCGGTCGGGATGACCCGCTGGTAGTCGGGGAAGGTGCCGTCGATCAGCTTGGATGTCAGCACCACGCTGCCGATGGTGAAGCGGATCTTGGTGTCGGAAAGCTCGGTGGTGACGGCCACGTCCGGGTCGTCCACCAGTTTCTGCAATTCGCTCACCGTCTTGCGCGGAATGATGATGCCCGGCATGCCTTCGGAGCCGGCCGGCGCGTCCATTTCGGCGCGGGCGAGGCGGTGGCCGTCGGTGGCCACCGAGCGCAGCTTCAGCTTGCCGCCGACTTCCAGCGTGTGCAGGAAGATGCCGTTGAGATAATAGCGTGTCTCCTCGGTGGAGATCGCGAACTGGGTCTTTTCGATCAGCGTCTTCAGCGACGCCGATTCCAGCCTGAAGATGTGGGAGAAGGAGCCCGCCGAAAGCTCCGGGAAATCCGACTGCGGCAGGCACTGCAGGCGGAAGCTGGAGCGGCCGGAAATAACCGACATGGCGTTGCCGTCCTCGTCGGTCTTCAGCATCACTTCCGCGCCTTCCGGCAGCTTGCGCACGATGTCGTAGAGCAGATGCGCCGGGACGGTGGTCGCGCCACCCTGCTCGACGGTGGCGGCGGTCGCCTCCGTCACCTCAAGGTCAAGGTCGGTGGCTTTCATCTCCAGGCTTGCGCCGTCGGCATGCAAAAGCACGTTGGACAGGATCGGTATCGTGTTGCGCCGCTCCACCACGCGGTGGACGTGGTTCAGGGACTTCAGAAGGTTCGACCGTTCCAGGATAACACGCATGACGAGACAAGCTCACTTGAATGAAGAAGCGGGGTTCCGGGACCGGTTCCCCGCGTGGCGTCCAACAAGGTTGGATTTATAGGGCAAACTGACAGAAAAAGGGAACAAAAGGCAAGCCCGCGGTGCCGTTGAAAGGCAGTTCCGCGGGCTGCTTTGGGGATAACCGGTCACGATCTGCTGTCGCGCGCCCGTTATCGCGTCCTGGTCGGTCAGGCCTGGTCGGTGATCAGGCGGCGCAGCAGTTCGAGTTCCTGCGCCAGCGTGTTGTCGCCACCGGAAAGGTCCTCGATCTTGCGCACGGCGTGCAGCACCGTGGTGTGGTCACGCCCGCCGAAACGCCGGCCGATTTCGGGCAGCGAGCGCGGCGTCATCACCTTGGCCAGATACATGGCGATCTGACGCGGCTTGACGATGGTGCGGGTGCGCCGGTTGGAGAGCAGCTCCGTCTTCGACACATTGTAGTGGCGCGCCACGATGCGCTGGATGTCCTCGATGCGCACGCGCTTGGGCTCGCCCGAGCGGTAGATATGGCCGAGGATTTCGTCGATGCGCTCGATATTGAGCTGCGGCTCGAACGACTGGCGGAACAGGAGCTGGTTGAAGGCGCCTTCCAGTTCGCGGCCGCTGCCGGTCACCGTGCGCGCGACGTGGGACAGGATTTCCTCGTCGATATGCAGGTTCGGGTCTTCGGTCTTCGCCGCCGCCAGACGCATCTGGAGCATGTTGAGCCGCATGCCGTAGTCGGGCGACTGGATTTCCAGTGCAACGCCGCCATGCAGGCGCGAGCGCACGCGCGGCTCCAGCGATTCCAGCTCCGCGGGCGGGCGGTCTGCCGCGACCACCACCTGTTTGGCGCTGTCGAGCAGCATGTTGATGAGATGGCAGAACTCATGCTGGATCGACTTGCCCTGCAGGAACTGCATGTCGTCGATGATCAGAAGGTCGATGTCGCGAAGCTGTTCCTTCAGCGTCAGCGCGTTGTTGTCGCGGATGGCGGTCGCGAAGCGCCACATGAAATATTCCGCGGTAAGGTAGACGACGCGTGATTGCGGGTTCTGCTTCAGCGATTCCGCGGCGATGGCCTGCAGCAGGTGCGTTTTGCCAAGGCCGACGGTGGCGTGGATGAACAGCGGGTTGAAGCGCACCGCGCTCTGCGCCGATTCCGCGATGGCGCGCGCGGCAGCGAACGCGACCCGGTTCGACGGGCCTTCGATGAAGGACTGGAACGTGTAGCGGGCATCGAGCGGCGAGCCCAGCACGCTCTGGCGGAAGTCGGTGGCAGCACCCTGCGGGGCAGGGGTGGCGCGCTCGGCGCTGGCATTGCTGCCGGCCGTGGTGCCGGTGGAAAGCGTGGTGTGCGCATGACGGGTGGTCTTGCGGCGCTGCTGGCCCTTGTCGCTGTCTTCGACGACCGGCACGAGCCTTGTGGCCGTGCGCACGACGATGTCGATCTTCAGGACCTCCGGGTCCTCCTGCTTCCACAGCTCGGAAATGAGGTCGAGATAGTGGCTGTTGATCCAGGAGCGCAGGAATGCGGTCGGAACCGACATCCTCACCAGCCCCTTGGACGTCTCCGCCAGCTTCATGCGGCCGAACCAGCTTGAGTAAACTTCGCTGCCGAGACGGGCCTTGAGCTGGGCCTTCACTCGGTCAAAAGCCTTCTCAGCTTCGCTCGAAGCCGTCATGTCGTTCCCCTCGATCGGATTCACTGGAAAAGGAAAGTTGGATTTGGCTTCCCTGTCGATGCCACTATGCATAGTCGCAATCCTCGTCTTTTTGTACCTGCACCGGATCGCCACTGGGCGCACAATCAGCACCCGCCTCGCAGGCGATCCTTCTACTCTCAAACACCGCTGTCGCCGCACGACAGCGGACACCAAATAATCCTCCAGTCCGCGCCGACCGGCGCGCGCCTGCCAAGAACACGACAGGCTACTCCTCCAGCGTTTCTCGCCAGAGCCTTGTCTCCTTACGCTTTCGTTTTACCCCACTCGCAAGCCTGTTCGACGTGACAACGTCCTGCCGGCACGCGAAGTGACTTCGCGTCCAAAAATCCTTATGATTTCCTGCTAGGTTGTCAGGCCGTCGGCCCGTCCCTCGATGAAAAGGACACTACAAAAAACGCTGTGGACAGGGCAAGGCCGCACCTAACCCTTTTTTAATGAATCCGGCCGCTCCAAGCCTTGACTCTGCCCTTTGCGCGCGAGGCAGAATCGACAAAATCGTTTCGATTCAATCCCTTTGATCACAGCTTCGAAATCGCGGGCGCCGAAGGAAATAAAATTAAAAAATGTCCTTGACATATGACCCCTGTCGAGCCGCGACCGCCGGCTGGAACAAGCTGTGGATAAAGTTCTATAACCACATGAAATATATGGATAATCTGAGGTGGTGGGCTGTGCGCGGCGCTGCGCGCAAAGATTGCGGGGCAGAAGAATCGCGCCTATGCCGGCAAACGATGTTCTTTCAATACTTTAGTATATAAGAATGTTCTGCGCGTGAACTTCTTCGGCAAACGAAAAAAAGCCCGGCGCGAACGCCGGGCTTTTCGTAAGTCAAATAATTAAAATATAACGCTATCAGGCCGACAGGGCCTTCAGACGCTGGGCAAGGCGCGAAACCTTGCGCGATGCGGTGTTCTTGTGCAGCACGCCCTTGGTTGCGGCGCGCATCAGTTCGGGCTGGGCGGCCTGGAAGGCGGCCTGTGCGGCAGCCTGATCACCGGCGGCCAGCGCCTCTTCAACCTTGCGGACATAGGTGCGCATGCGCGAGCGACGGTTCTTGTTGATCGCAGTGCGGCGGGCGATCTTGCGCGTTGCTTTTTTGGCCGAAGCTGTATTGGCCATGATGCCTCTCTTTGCGTTTCAGTGATGGCGCCCGGTCGGTATGCTGCTGAGCGCAAAAACAAATGGGCAGCCAGAGGCCGCCTCGGTTGGTGCGGCTTATAGTTCAGCTTTCTGCGTCCGTCAACGGCGATTCCGGCCAATCTGCGGAAGTCTTGCCGAACCCGCCGTCAGCGGTTTCTGAAATTGGCGGTGCGCTTCTGCGAGAACGCGGCCATGCCTTCCTTCTGGTCCTCCAGCGCGAAGGTCGAGTGGAACAGGCGTCGCTCGAAGCGCAGCCCCTCGGCAAGTGTGGTTTCGTAGGAGCGGTCGACGGCTTCCTTGACCATCATGACGGCCGGCAACG
>Ga0182738_1004960_pt1 | contig 14414 bp, 12 predicted proteins | sample eDN5th30CBELigMG_FD_128876 | JGI IMG/M metagenome (GOLD analysis project Ga0182738, IMG submission 128876) | Enriched Miracle-Growth compost microbial communities from Emeryville, California, USA - eDNA 5th pass 30_C BE-Lig MG (version 2)... ... | reverse complement strand
GTGCCGCCATGATGACAGGCGCGGCGGCGCTGTCGACCCCATCGTCACGTTACTCGAGGATGGCATCGGCCATCGCCTCAATAGACTGTGGATCATCCTCGAGCTTGCGTCGCAGCTCCTGGCACACTTCCATCGCCTCGAGAGGGATGTCGGGTAGATCCTCGATATGCAATGCCAATTGGCGCAGCAATGCTTTCCATAAAGGGTCACGCTGCCACCCCACCGCCTGCAACGGCGGCATGCCGTGGGCCTGCGCGCGGTCGATTTGCTGCGCATCGGCGCCCGGTATATGGCATGTGTTCAACAGCACCTGTTGTGCATCGGCCAAGTCTGCCATCAAATTCAGATAATCGGCGACCGGGCTATCGGCCGCCAATTGTCGCAAACGCGCCGCGCGCGTATCGAAAATAGACTGCCGCTCGGGCAGGCGCACACGGACAATGTCGTTGTGATCCAATTTCCCGATCTCGCCACTAGGCAAAACACGCTGCAACTCTGTCTCCTATTTGGGTTGGCGTGGTCTCACTACTCGGCGCATTCTTGCGCATATCGCAAAACCAGGCACGATAGCTGTCTCCATGGCCATCCCACCCATTATGGCGCTGATCGACCCTTGAACCAGACCCCGGCATCACTACGCACAAATGATCGCGCAAATCATCACGAATACACAAACGGCATGCACTACCGACGCGGTTCGGATCACCCCTATCGAAGAGTAGAACGAGAAGTCCGCCCGCCACCCCGCCACCTCACGATCCCGCTGGCCAATAGGTCCAACACACAAGGGATCAAGGCGTAGTACAGCAGTTTCTCGTCAGCGTTTTTGCCACCTCAGCCATGGCCATACCAGGAACGCGCCCGGCAATAGCCTTGATCGTTGTATAGGCACGACAAACCCGGCACCGAATCTCTCAGGATTTTCCCTAATAAGAGAATTTACCGGATAGGCTCGACGGGCGCCACGGACGCCCCCTGAATGCCATGGCGAGCGAGCGCATCGGCGACAAAGCCGTTGGCTTTTACGTCCTCGACAAATGCGCTGAGCAGCGCCGCAGCCCGCGGATCACGCCCTTTGGGCAAGCCCATCGCCTGACGGATCACCATAAAGCGGCCGGGCAACAGGCGCAGGCCACTCAACCTGCGGGCATCGGACTCTAATTGCTGACGCACGCCTGCGGCGACCTCGAGCCCCTGCTCGAGAAAAGTATCAACGACTGCCGGCGAACTGGGGGCGCGAACGATCTGCGCATACTGGAGCTCGCGCGTCAGATACAAGTCGTACGCGCTGCCCTTGCCGACTGCCACACGATGGGCTGCCTGGTCGACCTCGTCATTGGATTGCAACGGCGACTCCTGCTTGACCAGATACGCGCCCTCAATCAGGACATAAGGCGCTGTAAACGCGATACCCGCACCGCGTACAGGGTCAATGGCAAAAAATCCGATATCCGCCTGCTCTGCAGTCACGGCGTCCACGGATTTACCCGCGGTATCGAATACCACCAATTCGATCTCGACGCCCAAGCGGCGGGCGAACTCACGCGCCAGATCGATCGAGACACCTACAGGCTCGCCAGCGGGATTACGGCCCGCCAAAATGGGATTTCCCAGATTAATGGACGCACGCAAGCGTCCCGTGGGGGTGAAAGTCGCACGCAATTCAGGCCGAATGTCCATCTGGTGGTCGTTTTTTCAATAAGTTGAAGAGCCAAACCGATCTAACAATTTAATCAACAAAGGCCCGATACGCCGCAATTGTTCAAAATGGACGGCAGACAATGCCAGTAATTTAGCTTCCGCCAAGGGCGTCAAGGTCACGCGAACGCGACGCCCGTCCTCGGGGTCCACAGCTCGCGCCAGCATGTTCATGCGAACCAAACGACTGATGAGCTCAACGGTGCTGTGATGCTTGATACACAGCTTGTCCGCCAGCTCACCCACCGTCAGAACCTGTGATTCACTGCCTTTGATCGCCAGTAACGCCTGATGTTGCTGAGGTGACAGGCCTTGCTCGTGCGCCTCGGCCTCGCTGAACACCATAAAGCGGCGCAAGGCATACCGAAACTCGGCCAAGGTCGCAAAATCGGCCGGCTGCAATTCCTGCGTGTTGATATCGCCCCCTGAATAGTTAGAGGATTTACCAACAGAATTCTAAACTACATCGTGCTACGATCCACCCCGACTTGGACTTTGCGTGCTGGCGGTGCGCTCAGTGTCCGGACGCTTGTGGAACCCGATATGGCTGGCGCCGCCGTGCCATATTTTTTATATGTTTTTCTGTCCAAGCTTTTCATGCGTCCTTAGGCATTGCGTCTCCGCCACCCATGCTCTGCGGTATAGCACGACACAATACGGAGACCTTTTATGCAGCTAAGGAATAAGCAAGATTTCTGGTCGGGGGTGATGTTTTGCCTCATTGGCCTGGGATTTGCGTTTGGAGCCACTCAGTACTCGATGGGTACCTCCGCGCGGATGGGCCCAGGGTACTTCCCCTTTTGGCTGGGAATCTGCTTGGCCATTCTGGGCGCAGTAGTCGCGCTAGGCGCTATGTCCACGAAAGCCACGGAAACGACGATCGACAAGTTCGATTTCAAGATCCTGTTCATCATCATCGGCTCTGTCGTTCTATTCGGCATCTTGCTGCGGCCGCTGGGTCTCTATGTATCGCTGTTCTTGCTGGTTCTGCTCAGCAGTATGGCCAGCTTTGAATTCAGCTGGCGCGTCGCACTAGTCAACGCCATTTTCCTTGTTGTGTTCTGCTGGTTGGCGTTCATCAAGGGTCTGGGATTGATTTTCCCGCTGTGGCCGTCGTTTCTAGGCTTGAACTAAAAACAAGGGGAAGACTGAATCATGGAATTGATGGAACACTTGGCGCTCGGATTTTCCGTTGCGTTCACGCCTGAAAACCTGCTCTACGCCCTGCTGGGCTGCATTCTGGGCACCTTGGTCGGCGTTTTGCCGGGCCTGGGCCCCGTCCCGACGATCGCAATGCTGCTGCCGATCACTTACGTCTTGCCACCCGTGGCCGGGCTGATCATGCTGGCTGGGATTTACTACGGCACGCAGTACGGCGGCTCCACGACCGCCATCCTGGTCAACTTACCCGGTGAGACATCCGCAGTGGTGACTGTGCTGGATGGCCACCAGATGGCGCGCAACGGACGAGCGGGTGCCGCGTTGTCTCTGGCAGCCGTCGGTTCGTTCTTCGCCGGCAGCGTGACCACGATGCTGATCGCCGCATTTGCGCCTCCGCTGTCGGAAATTGCGTTCAAGTTCGGTCCGGCCGAGTATTTCTCGCTGATGACCCTGGGCCTGATCGGGGCCGTGGTGTTGGCCTCGGGCTCGCTGCCTAAAGCCATCTGCATGATCCTGCTGGGTCTGCTGCTGGGCATGGTGGGCACGGACGTCAACTCCGGTGTAGCGCGCTACGATTTTGGCATTCCCGAGCTGCAGGACGGTATCGACTTCGCCATCGTGGCCATGGGTGTGTTCGGTTTTGCGGAAATCCTGTCCAACCTCGAACAAAAAGAGAACCGCGTCGAACTCCAAGACAAGATCGGATCGCTATATCCCAACAAACAAGAAATCCGCGAAGCTGTCCCGGCGATCGTCCGCGGTACAGCTCTGGGCTCGATTCTCGGTATTCTGCCTGGTGGCGGCTCGGTGCTGTCGGCCTTTGCCTCTTACACCCTGGAAAAGAAACTGTCCAAAGAACCGGAACGCTTCGGTAAAGGCCATCCGGCCGGCTTGGCAGGCCCTGAATCGGCCAACAACTCCGGTGCACAAGCGTCGTTCATTCCGCTGTTGACCCTGGGTATCCCGGGTAACGCGGTGATGGCGCTGATGGTCGGTGCGATGACCATCCACAACATTCAGCCCGGCCCTCAGGTCATGAGCAGCCACCCGGAATTGTTCTGGGGCCTGATCGCCTCGATGTGGATCGGTAACCTGATGCTGGTGGTGCTGAACCTGCCTCTGATCGGCGTCTGGGTCAAGCTGCTGAAAGTCCCCTATCGCATCCTGTTCCCCGCGATTCTGGTGTTCTGCACGATCGGGGTGTATTCGTTGAACTACAACACGTTCGACATCTACACGACTGCCATCTTCGGTGTCGTCGGCTATTTCTGGGCGAAGCTGAAGTGCGAAGGCGCTCCGCTGCTGCTGGGTTTGGTGCTGGGTCCCATGATGGAAGAAAACTTCCGTCGTGCTCTGCTGCTGTCGCGCGGCGATTTCTTCACTTTTGTCGAGCGACCGCTGTCGGCCTCGTTGCTGGGTGCAGCGGCGATTCTGGTGGTGCTGGTGGCGCTGCCGTCGATCCGCAAGAAACGTCAGGAAACGTTCGTCGAAGAAGACTGATCCGATATAGTGGCAAGCCCCGCTATTCGGGGCTTGCGCAGTCGATGTGTTGTCACGGGCAAACCACACGGTTTATTTGTGACCTGACAATTCAAAAAAAGACCTGGGATGAATGTCATCCCAGGTCTTTTTTTTCCCCGAAACCCGCCCGGAAGGCGGCCAGGGGAAAGATAAGAAGTTTTTATTACTACCGCGTTTTTATTGCGGAGTGACCGGTGCTGGCGCTGCGGGGGCCGGGGCGGTGGGGGCTGGCGCTTTCGTTGCCGGCGCGGCGGGAGAGGCGGGCGAGGTGCCATTGGCCGGCGCGGCCTGACCCTGATCGCCACGGATCTTGGCGGCGATGTCCGATGCGGCCTGGGCCGACGGCACACCGAACGCCAACACGCCGCGATTCAGCGGCTCGGCGATGCGCGGCGCTGCCACGAGCTCACGATCGATAACCAGCGCCAACATATTGCCGATGTTCTGGCTGCTGACGTCGTTCAGCTTACGCGCGCCTTCTTCGGTAAAACGCAGGCCAACAAAATTCTGCCCTTGGCGATCTACCAAGGCGGCTGCTTCGCTCAAATCAGCACGCGTCAATACAGGTTGGCGCTGAATGAACAGGGAGCCATCAGGAATTTTGACTTCCGTCAGCCCTGGCGCCGTCGTGTTCTGGGCAACATAGAACTCAACCGCAGAAGCCGTGGCCGGTTGGCCCTGGGTCGCGGGCGCGCCAGCGTCGCTGGTGCTTTCTGCGCCTTGCTTCGGCGGAGTTTGGCAGCCTGCCAGCGCGAGCGTGAGAACCGCCAGCGCCGGAGCCAATTTGCGCATAGTGAGTTGCATGATGGTTATTCCTTTTTCAGTGACCAAGGGATCTGCGTACCGGATCGCGAGTTACAACCCGGCTTACAAAAAGTGTACAGGGCCGACGCCTGTCCCGATAGCCCCAACCGTATGCAGATGTAAAGCAAAATCGTTGAATTCCGACCATTAGCGCACGATACCACCTATACTGCGAGTCCACGCAGGGGTACTCGTCGCCATTTCCGGCCGACGTGTTGAGAGAGTCCCTTCGTACCAGTACGGATAATGCCGATGCTGGGAGCGTATTTCGTGCCAAATCTGCCCCGCAATAGGGTAGACGCGCCTTATCTGGCCCGAAATTCATCCCCACTCGGCTCCAACACTCATTAATTGGAGCTTTCCATGAACGCCAATCCCAAGTTCCTCGCCGCCACCGCGCAAGTCGACGCTGCTGCCGTTGCGCCGCTGCCCAAATCTCGCAAAGTCTACGAAATCGGGTCCCGGCCCGATATCCGTGTGCCTTTTCGCGAGATATCGCAGGAGCCAACACCCACGATGTTCGGCGGCGAAGCCAATCCACCGTTAACGGTATATGACACCAGCGGCCCGTACACGGATCCCGATGCACAGATCGACATCCGCCGAGGCCTGCCGGCGTTACGCAAAGCCTGGATCGAGGAACGCAACGATACCGAGATCCTGAGCGGCCCTACCAGCGAGTACGGCAAATCGCGCCTGACTGATCCGAAGCTGACAGCGATGCGCTTTGATCTGCAACGTCCACCCCGTCGCGCACGCCCGGGGGCGAATGTCTCGCAGATGCATTATGCGCGGCGCGGCATCATCACACCGGAAATGGAGTTTGTCTCCATCCGCGAGAATCTGCGCCGCGAGCACTATATCGACACGCTGCGCGCCAGCGGCCCCGACGGCGAAAAGATGGCCCGCCGCCTGCTGCGCCAACATCCCGGTCAATCTTTCGGCGCGGCGATCCCCACGATGATCACACCCGAGTTTGTGCGCGACGAATTGGCGCGGGGACGCGCGATCATTCCGGCCAATATCAATCACCCCGAAGTCGAACCCATGGCCATCGGGCGCAATTTCCTGGTCAAAGTCAACGCCAACATCGGCAATTCGGCTGTCAGCTCGGGCATCGGGGAAGAAGTCGAGAAAATGACCTGGTCGATCCGCTGGGGAGGCGACACCGTGATGGATCTGTCCACGGGCAAGCACATCCACGAAACCCGAGAATGGATTATCCGCAATTCCCCGGTTCCGATCGGCACTGTGCCGATTTATCAGGCTCTGGAAAAAGTCGACGGCAAGGCAGAGGAACTGACCTGGGAGATTTTCCGCGACACATTGATCGAACAGGCCGAACAAGGCGTGGACTATTTCACGATACACGCAGGCGTCCGGCTACCTTTTATCCCGATGACCGCTGACCGCATGACGGGCATCGTGTCGCGTGGCGGCTCCATCATGGCAAAGTGGTGTCTCGCGCACCATAAAGAAAGCTTTCTCTACGAACGCTTTGAAGACATCTGCGAAATCATGAAAGCGTATGACGTCAGTTTTTCGCTGGGTGATGGCCTGCGGCCAGGCTCGGGCTATGACGCCAACGACGAGGCCCAGTTTGCCGAGCTCAAAACCCTCGGCGAATTGACGCAGCTCGCGTGGAAACATGACGTGCAGGTGATGATCGAGGGGCCGGGCCATGTGCCGATGCAGATGATCAAAGAAAACATGGAACTACAACTCGAACACTGCCACGAAGCCCCTTTTTACACCCTGGGGCCGCTGACCACCGACATCGCCCCGGGCTACGATCACATCACCTCCGGGATCGGCGCGGCTTTGATCGGCTGGTATGGAACGGCCATGCTCTGCTATGTCACGCCTAAGGAGCATTTGGGGCTGCCCAATAAAAAGGACGTGAAAGACGGCATCATCACCTACAAAATCGCCGCGCACGCCGCTGACTTGGCCAAGGGCCATCCCGGTGCCGCGATCCGTGACAATGCGTTGTCCAAGGCTCGTTTTGAGTTCAGATGGGAGGATCAATTCAATCTCGGTCTGGATCCGGACACGGCCAAGGAATTTCACGATGAGACCTTACCCAAGGACTCGATGAAAGTCGCCCATTTCTGCTCAATGTGCGGGCCACATTTCTGCAGCATGAAGATCACGCAGGATGTGCGTGATTACGCGGCTGCGCAGGGGATGAGTGCGAACGAGGCGTTGCAGCAGGGGATGCAGGAGAAGGCGGTGCAGTTTGTGAAGCAGGGGGCCCAGATTTATCAGCAGACCTAATGATTACTTGCTTAGCATGTGCTCATGCAAAGCTGATTTTTTGTAGCGCTGCGTTTGCTTAATGCTGGCTCAGGGCGTCTTTCTTTAGACGTCCCTGCCACGCCCCACTGGCTCACGGCAGGGTCGCACAATAGAGGTTCATGGTGGTTCCTAGGACTGGCGGCCTGCAGAGTCCCGAACTCGAAGTGCAAATAGTCGTGTCGGGGCGGTGAAAGAACGCGGATCTCTGCATTCGATCTCACCCCCTCAAAAATATCGCTATAGCAATTTACCTGGATTCAAAATCCCTGCTGGATCGAAAACACGCTTGATGTCACGCATCAAACGCAACTCCAGCGGGTCTTTGCTATGCAGGAAATGGTCGCGCTTGAGTTGGCCGATGCCATGCTCGGCACTGATACTGCCACCGTAGCGATTGACCTCATCGAGCACGATATCTGTCACAGCGTCGCCTTGTTGCGCCGCCCATTCACGTGGCGCACCCGCCGGGCGTGAGAGGTTGTAGTGCAAATTGCCATCGCCGAAATGCCCGAAGATAAATGGCCGGATGTCTGGATACGCCGCACGGACACGTTGCTCGGCGGACTCCATGAAAGCCGGGATTTGTTCGATGGGCAACGAAATATCGTGTTTGAGATGCGGGCCATCCGCGCGTTGGGCTTCGGAGATTTCTTCGCGCAGTTTCCAGAGCGCCTGCAACTGTGCCAACGAGGTCGAGACGGCTGCATCCAGGCACAACTCGCGCTCTAGCGCCGTACCCATCACGTTTTCCAGCAACGCGTTCAGTGCGTCTTCATCGGCCGTATCGGCCAGCTCCATCAACACATAGCCGGGATAGCGTTGTGCAAAGGGCTCTTGTACACCCTGCGCATGCGTCAACACCAAGTCCACGCAATCGCCGGTGAAAAATTCGTAAGCCTGCAGCCGCGGGCCACATTGCTCGTTGACCAGCTCGGCCAGCTGCAATGCCTGCTCGGAGGATTGTACTGCCGCCAGCACCACAGAGCGTACGCTATTGCGCGGAAACAAACGCAATGCCACCGCGGTAATCACCCCCAGCGTGCCTTCGGCACCGATCAACAATTGTTTAAGGTCATAGCCCGTGTTGTCTTTACGCAGGGTACGCAGACCATGAAAAATCTCGCCAGTCGGCAGTACGGCCTCTATGCCTAATACCAACTCACGCGTCATGCCATAGCGCACGACGTTTACACCCCCGGCGTTTGTCGAGACATTGCCACCGATCTGGCACGAATCCTCCGCAGCCAAGCTGAGGGGCAACATGCGATTAGCGTCTTCGGCGGCGCGGCGCAGGTTGCCCAAGATGCAGCCCGCCTCAGCCACCAGGGTATTGGCGATGGTATCGATGGCGCGCACTGCGTTCATGCGATCGAGCGACAGCACAACGTTGGCTGTCGCCTGGTCGGGGGTGGCACCGCCGCACAATCCCGTATTGCCACCGCGCGGCACGACGGGTACACCCGCCTGCTGGCACAGCGACAGACATGTTGCGACCTCCTCGGTCGTGTGCGGACGAACGACGGCCTGAGCGTGACCGTTGTACAGACCACGCCAATCGGACAGCCACGGCGCGATGTCATCGGCCGCCGTAATGACGTTGTCGGGCCCGAGTGCCTCGACCAAGCGTTGCGTAAAGTCGGAAATCGTCATGATGTCAGTGCGGAACCAAAAAATATCGAATAGAAAGTTGTCATGGTGTCAGCGCGGAAACAAGCGAAGTCGCATCAGGAGGATGACCGCTGTCCCCGTCGTAGGCGCGAAAATCCAGCCGTAAGCGCATCGCTGCACACCGCAGGTGCCGCACGGCCGCCTCGCGGGCGCGTGGCGCATCACGCGCCACGATGGCCTCGTATACGTCCACGTGTTCCTGATGCACATCGGCGATACGTTCGGATTGATGCTGAAGGGTGTTTTCCCGCGCCATGCGCACGGCGGCACGCACCTGCAGATTCAGATACTGCAGAAGTTGCTGGTAATAGGTGTTGTGTGTCGCGGTCGCGATGGCCGCATGAAACGCAATGTCTTGTTCGACCGCGAAATCAGGATGATGCAGATGGCGCTGCAATTGAGCGAGACAGTGCGCCATCGCGGTTACGTCGGCATCATTGCGCCGTACTGCGGCCAGAGCCGCGGCCCCACCCTCGAGCTCCATACGCAATTCATAGACACTGGCCAGTGCATCCCGGCCGAGCGAGGCGTGCCCCGGCACCTGGAACCCACCGCTGGTCGTGCGGGATATCACCGTAGAGCCCGCACCCTGGCGACTCTCTATCAGCCCCTGTGTCCGCAGTCTCTCTGTCGCCTCGCGTATCACCGCGGCGCTGACCCCATACAACTGTGCCAATGCCTTGCCTGTTGGCAGCTTGGTCCCCACGGGATAAACGCCTGCGGCAATGTCGGCCGCCAGTTGCGTGGCGACCTGTTCGGTAAGCGTCAGCGATTTGGTCAACATGCGATTATTGTAGACGATTTATCAGGTTATATGAAAACTTTCAAGAAACCCGATTCACCACTGGCTCACCCACCCGCCCGGGGAGCCGCCGTCAGAAGCCCTTCCTGCGCGAGATGGGTGGCCTTACCCCCCAACCCACCGTTTCAGTTCAACCAAGGCGGGCTGGCGAATTTATCAACGAGAAAATCAACGAGGGCACGCACACGGGGATGCACTTGGCGCTCTCTGGCATAGACGGCATAGATCGCCGTATCGTCCTGGGCTTGGTAGTCAACCAAAAGAGGCACCAGTTTTTGCTGGCGGATCGAAGGCAACGCAAAATGTTCGGCCATGCGCGTGATCCCGACACCCGCTAGCACCATCGCCACGGATGATGTGCCATTCGTGAAACGGAAGCTGCCCTTAACGCCCAGCGTCGTGCGTTGCCCATCAATGACAAAAGGCCAGTTATTCAGATGATCCATGGGCGCCTCCCACTGCAGGCAGTTATGGTTCAGCAGATCGTCTGGAGTTTGCGGTACGCCGTGCTTTTCGAGATAGGAAGGAGCCGCAACGATGATACGCTGCAAGTGACACAGTTTGCGGGACAACAGCATGGAGTCTTGCAGATGCCCCATTCGTACGGCAACGTCAAAGCCTCTGCCGATAATGTCCACCAGATTATCGGACAGCGATAGCCTCACTCGTATCTTGGGGTATCGCTCCATGAATTCTGGCAGCAGCGGCACTACCTGATCCATGCCAAACGATGTGGCAGCGGTGACACGAAGATCGCCCGATGCCGAGTTACCGGTAGAACAGACCTGTCCCTCGGCGGCTTCGATGTCACCGATGATCTTGTCGCACGCCGCCAGAAAGATCTTGCCTTCTTCGGTCAGACTGACACGGCGGGTCGAACGCCGCACAAGCGCCACGCCCAAACGCTTTTCCAAATTGTTCATGCTGCGGCTGATGAACGGCTGGCTGGCGTCCAGCGCATGAGACGCCGCCGTGAATCCACCGTGATCAGCCACGGCTTTGAAGACTTGCATTTCGATCAAGCGATCATCTTTCATGAATGAATTTGGCGTTTAGCGCATTAGGAAAAAGTACGTCGCGAAGGTGCGTCCAATTGCATAAATCATATGCCGCCAGAGGGCTTAATCCCGCGATTTCCGCTCCATATAATCGCACATCCGTTCCTCAGGAGATAGACAGAATGCTGCAAACCCAAGAAATGCCGTCTTCCTTGTCGGCACTGAAAAAATCCGTTTACCAACCCAGTCAAGAGGGTTTGATTTTCCCTCAGGAACCGGTGTTTGATTCCATCGCACAAGAACGTCAGCATCGAAAGGAACGATTGGCGGCCGCCTGCCGCCTGTTTGATAAGCACGGTTTTTCCTTTGGGTTTGGCGGGCATTTGACCGTGCGCGACCCCGAGCATCCGGAACTCTTCTGGACCAATCCCATGGCAGTGCCATGGTCCATGGTGAAGGCTTCCATGCTGGTGCTGGCGGATCATAAAGGCAAAGTGATCGAGGGTGATTACGCGATCAATCATGCGGGCTATGTGCTGCATTCCGCAATACACGAGCACAATCCAGATATCGTGGCCTCATGCCATGCTCACACGGTGCATGGTGGTGCATGGGCGGCATTTGGACGCCCGCTGTCGCATGTCACTCAAGACTCTTGTATGTTCTACGGCGACCATGTGGTGTTGGGCGAAGGCGCCGGCAAGGTGCCAGTGGGACAGGATTCCGGGCATCCCGTCGCGCGTGCTTTTGAAACCAATAAAGCCGTCATTCACCAGAATCATGGCTTGCTAGTCGCGAGCCGTCACAGCATCGATGATGCCTGCTGGCACTTCATTGCTCTGGACCATTGCTGCCGCATGCAATTGATGATGGAAGCCGTCAAAGACATTCGCCCACAGGAGATCGATCCCAAATTCGCAACATATTCCCGCGAACATCTGGGCAACGAATTTGTCGGGTGGCTGCACTTCCAAACGTTGTTTGCCGAGATTGCGGCGCGACAACCCGACCTATTTGACTGACATTTGGTGTCATCCGTCACCGGAGTACCTGCCGCGTGCCATGGTGCACGCGGTTACGGCATGCAGGGACGATACGGCATGACCGGAGCGGCCAGGTGACCTCCATCACATGGACGTCATGCCTATCAAAACGATAAAGCCATCCCTTACCAAGGAAGGAGACAAGACAATGGCTATCACATACAACACGAGCTCACTCGTGAGCGTCGACGCGCGCGCTGACGTGTACAAAAAGGTCTACTGGCGACTGCTGCCGTTGACACTGGTCTGTTATCTCGTGGCCTATCTCGACCGCGTGAACGTAGGCTTCGCTAAATTGCAGATGTTGGAAGCGCTTCGGTTCGATGACGCGATTTATGGATTGGGCGCCGGGATCTTCTTTATTGGATACCTGATCTTTGAAGTGCCGAGCAACATGATCCTGCGCCGTGTCGGCGCACGTATATGGATCGCGCGCATCATGATCACATGGGGCATCATCTCGGCGGCAATGCTGTTTGTGCAGACACCGATGCAGTTTTATATCGTGCGCTTTTTGCTGGGTGTGGCCGAGGCAGGTTTTGCTCCTGGCATTATGTACTTGATGACGTTGTGGTTTCCCTCTCAGCGCCGCGGCCGGGCGATGGCGATTTACGTCATGGGTGCACCGCTGGCGTTTATTATCGGCGGCCCGATCTCCGGTTGGATTCTTGATGCGTTTCACGGCGTTCATCCGTTGCAGGCCTGGCAATGGCTATTCTTGATTGAAGCGATTCCAGCGGTGATTCTGGGACTGGTGGTTCTCGTCTGGCTCGCCGATGATTTTCGCAAAGTCTCATGGCTCAGCCCCGCCGAAAAACAGATAATCGAAGAGGACCTTCAAGCAGAAAACGCTAGCAAAATCGATCACGGCAGCGTGCGTGAATTTCTGCTCAGCAAACAACTATGGGTGTTTGTGCTCATCTATTTCTGTCTGATCATGGGCTTGTATGCCGTCGGGTTCTGGATGCCGTCATTGATTGCGAAGTCCGGGATTACCGATCCTTTCCACATTGGTTTGTATACAGCCGTGCCTAATATTGTTGCCGCCATCGCACTCTATCTCTCGGGCCGGGGTGCAGATTTGTCCGGTAAACGCCGTTTGTATTTCGCCGCGATGCTGATCCTGGGTGCTGTCGGTTTGATGCTGGCCATGGAGATGAATGGCGGTCCCATGCTTACCGTCGCCTGTTTATCGCTGGCGGCCGCGGGCGTGTATTCCTGCATCAGTTTGTTCTGGGCACTGCCCACCGGCATGTTTGTCGGCGCATCGGTCGCAGCGGCGCTGGCGTTCGTGAACTCCTTCGGGAATATTGCAGGATTTGTCTCGCCCTACCTTGTGGGGTGGTTGAACGTGTCGACGGGACGTTCAGACATCGGGATGTATATCATCGGCCTGGTGATGATTTTCGGTGCGCTCGTGACGATGACTCTGCCCAAACGATTGGATAAGTGAACATCAAGGATAATCCGGCCGCACGGGTTTTTACGTCTGACGCGTCAAGAAAAACAGTGTGCGGCTCATGCCTGACCGGCGGCCAGAACGCGATTCAACGCATCTAAGAGCAGATTGAACGCAGGATTTCGCACGAGGCCTTTGCGTTGAACCAGCTCATAGGGCTCGCTGCGTGATTTCAAACGCAATGGCAACACCCCCACAAGGTGATGGCGGCAAAAATACGTAGCGACGTCATCGGAAACCAGGGCGACCAGATCAGTGTTGCGGCTAACTAGCGAAAGCGTCGTGAGCGTAGACGTCGTTTCGACCAGATAAGGCGGAAAGTTCAGGCTGGCCTCGTGAAACTCACGTTCTAGCAGCCGCCGCATCGGCATGTTCGCGCGATAGACGACCCAGCGGCTATCTTGCAGCTCGCTCAATTCCACGGATGGTTTTCCCATGGCGGAATGGTGCACGTGCGCGATGACCGAAAGGGATTCGTCCTTGATAAACAACGACTCATAAATGTCGAGGTTCCGGCTCACCGTGGAACGGCAGATAGCCGCATCCAGGCGGCCGCTCGCCACCAGATCCAGCAGCGTTTCACTGGTGTCTTCGACCACCTCTATCGACATGCGCGGCTGTCGCTGCAACAGATCGGAAATAGCGTCGGTCAGCAATGGCACGGCGCCCATGATGGTGCCGATCGCCAGCCGTCCGCCCGCGCCACTGGCGATTGCGTCCAGTTCAAACCTCAGATTGTTGAGGTCCGCCTGAATCAGGCGTGCAAAACGCAACGCGCATTGCCCTGCCTCCGTAGGGATTAACCCTCGGTTCGTGCGGCTGAACAAGGTCACGCGCAACGTCTCTTCCAGCTCTCTGAGGGCCTTGCTGGCACCAGGCTGAGTCAGGCCGATCTTTTCCGCAGCGCCAAGCAGCGAGCCACTTTCCTCAATAGCGATGAGCAGCCGCAACTGCTTGGCGTG